>Ga0265327_10001133_pt1 | contig 36601 bp, 38 predicted proteins | sample 41621metaG_FD_202089 | JGI IMG/M metagenome (GOLD analysis project Ga0265327, IMG submission 202089) | Rhizosphere microbial communities from Carex aquatilis grown in University of Washington, Seatle, WA, United States - 4-16-21 metaG | ecosystem: Host-associated > Plants > Roots > Rhizosphere...
GCCTGCGCGGACAGCGTGGTGCCGGAAACGTGCGGAGTCATCGCCTCGTTGGGCATGGTGCGCCACGGGTGATCCGGCGCCGGCGGCTGCGGGTACCAGACATCACCGGCGTAGCCGGCAAGCTGACCACTGCGCAGGGCGTCGACCACCGCGTCGCGGACCATGATCTCGGCACGCGCGGTGTTCACGATGTACGAGCCGCGACGCATGGAATTGATCAGGTTCGCATCGAACAGGTGGTAGGTCTGCGGATGCAGCGGGGCGTGGATGTCGACGATGTCGACAGAGCTGACCAGTGAGTACACATCGGGGTGATAGGTCAGGCCCAGCTCCTGTTCCACCTCGGCGGGCAGCCGGCGGGTGTCAAAGTAGTGCAGCCGCACGTCAAATGGCTTGAGCCTGCGCATCACTGCCTGCCCGATGCGTCCGGCCGCGATGATGCCGACATCGAATCCCTCGAGGTCATAGGCACGCTCGACACTGTCGGCGATGTTCCAGCCGCCGTCGACCACCCACTGATGTGAGGGCAGGTAGTTGCGCACCAGCGCGAGAATCTGCATGACGGCATGCTCGGCGACACTGATGCTGTTGCAATAGGTGACCTCGGCGACTGTGATCCCCGCCTTGATGGCGGCATCCAGGTCAACATGGTCCGAGCCGATGCCGGCTGTCAACGCTAGCTTGAGCTTGGGCGCCTTGGAAATTCGCTCCGCGCTGAGATAGGCGGGCCAGAACGGCTGGGAGATAACGACATCAGCGTCCGGCAGTTCCTTCTCGAACACCGAGTCGGGTCCGTCCTTGCCGGAGGTGACCACCAGCTCATGACCCTGCGCCTCCAAGTAGCGGCGCAGTCCGAGTTCACCGGATACGCAGCCCAGCAGCTCGCCGGGGGTGAAGTCGATGGCCGACGGGTTCGGCAAAGTCTGTCCGTCCGGGTAGTCACCGATAACGGGGATCGAGTCCCGGGCGTAGACGGGCGGATAGCCTGTCACCGGGTCGGGGTAGAGCACACACAAGATCTTTGCCATGACCACTCCTCTGCGGCGGTCGTGTTGGCCGCCAGTTCTGTTGATGCAGATGACTTTTCAGCCATCCGATGCGCCTTGTCGACGCATTCTCAGTTTCCGGCGCGAGGTGGTGGTGTGTCCAAGACCAAGTTCCGACCGCCCGATAGGCGCGGCCGATCAGGGCTGGTCGAGCGGTACTACCGTCTGTGCCAGCGCTCGGGCCAGCACTGATGCGGGCTCACCTGCGGCGCGTACCAAGGCCACCGGCGAGCCGAGCGTCGGCGCCTGCAGCTCCACGGTCCGGGTAGCCGCGGGCGGCGCTGCGGTGGAGAACCAGGTGCGCGCGACAATCGCCGCCCACCGACCCGTGCCGACGAGGGCCAGCAGCGTCGCCACCGAATCGGCCTCCAGACGCGGTGACACCGTCAGCCCATGCTCGGCAGCCGCCTCATCGATGCGGTCGCGGTCACGCATACCTTTGTGCAGCAAGCACATCGGTAGGCTCAAGGCTTCTGACCAGTCGATAGGGTCCGGGGCATCACGCAACAACCCCTCGCCCGCCACCAGCACATAGCGTTCCTCGTACAGACGGGTCAGCTCCAGCCCGTCGGTCTGCAGCCCGTCGTCGTAGACCACGCCCACGTCCAGCTCGAACCGGCGGATACGGTCCAGGATCTCCGCGGACCGCAGGCTGGACTCGATCCGCACGCGCACCAGCGGGTGCTCGGCGCAAAATGCGTCGGCCATCAGTGCGACTCGCGTGGCCGCACCGGGCACCACACCGAGCCGCAATTCACCGGTGAGGCCGCTACGCAGCGCGGTCACCTCATGCTCCAACGCGTCACGATCTGCGAGAATCCTTCTCGCCCAGAGAACCAGGCGGTCCCCCTCGGGGGTCAGGCCCTCAAAGTTCGACCCGCGCAGTACCAACGGAACACCCAACTCGTGTTCGAGCTTGCGGATCGCCTCCGACAGCGCGGGCTGCGAGACGTAGCACGCCGATGCCGCTCGCGCGAAGTGTCGTTCTCGCGCCAGCGCCACGAAGTACTCAAGCTGTCGGAACTGCATAACTCGTTCTACCACTAGCGATCGGCGTCGCCTATCGACTCAGCGGCGATGTCTCTTGGACAGCCGCGCCGCCAAGCCCACACACTAGGACGAATCATCACCAGCAGAGGTTGGGAGAACACCCGTGGACGCATCCGCGAGGACGCGGGCGGGTGCCCGGCCGGACCGACAGGACCACCGGCATGCGCTCCGCGTGGCGGCGGGTCTGGCGCTGCCCGGGGCGCTTCTACTTGCCGTTGGCCGGCCTGAGCTGCTGGTGTACATCGTCTTCGGCTCATTCACCGGCATCTACGGCCGTGGTGAATCCGGCTGGCGCCGCACGCGGCACCAGATCCAGGCGCGCATCCTGCTCTGCACGGGAGTCGCCCTCGGAGTGATGCTTTCATCACTGCACGCTCGTACCTGGATGTTGGTCGCCGTTGAGGTGGTATTCGCCACGGCCGGGTCGGTGGTCGCCGACGCGATGCGCCTGAGGCCCGCCGGGCCGTTCTTCTTCCTCTTCGCGATCGGTGCTACCGCCACCATTCCTGCTCGGCTGGTGGCCCCGCAAAGTGCCATCGGGCTATGCACGGGAACGGCATTGCTATCGGTGTCGATCGGACTCATCGGATCGCCCAGCGAGGCCCCGGAACCGAGCGAACGGCGGCGGCGCCGCCTCCCGCCCGATGCGGGCACACATGCGTTGCGATACGCGCTCGCGGTATCCGCGGCCGGCGGGGCAGGGCTTCTACTCGGCTTCGATCATGCCAATTGGGCAATGGCCGCCGCCGCGGTGCCGCTGGGCGCGATAGACAGCGGACGGCCGTCGGATCGCGATATCGCACGGGTGCTGGCGCGGGCCGGGCATCGGACCGCGGGCACCGTGGCGGGCCTGATACTAACTGGAGTGCTTCTGGGACTGGGACTTCCGTCGGTGGCCATCGGCACACTGGTGATAGCGCTACTGTTCCCCACCGAACTGTTCACGGCCCGCCACTACGCGCTGGCCGTCGGTTTCTTCACGCCGCTGGTCATGCTGATGACCGAATTGGCCGACCCCACAGACCCGTTCACGCTCATTCTGTACCGCGGCCTCGACACGGTGATCGGTGTCGCCGCCGGCGTGGCCGCCGCCGTGCTGGTGGGCAGACGGTCATGAAACCGCCGGTCAGCGCGACCAATCCGACGGCGCTGGCGCGGGGCAGGTCACACCGGACCAGATGCGCGGCGCCGTGGACGGTGTCGGTGATATCCACCATCAGCGCAAGCTGCTGCCACCGGAAGAACTCGGAGGCAGGTGAGGTTAAGTAGCCGAGACCTAGAGCGACGGCACGGACGCCGAATATCCTTGTCATATAGGTCAGTTCGGGAGACGCAGGGACACGGCATATCTTGGCGAGCAGGTTCGGCGCGGCCAGAGCGGCGACACCCGAGATGATCCGACCGATCGCCAGACCACGTAGCGCACCAGCGAGTCCATCGTTGGCAGATTCTGGAGTCATGTGCACTATCGTGCCAACCTGCAGCCCGGGGAACCGGCCGCTACGTGCCAGATGTGCTCAGAATCAGGACAGCGCCGCGAGTGCGAGACGCGCGCCCACCGGACGACGTCACTCGTCGAAGTAGTGCCCCTTCTCCAGGTCTGCGATGAGCCCGGGGCGCACCGGATGCCAGTCCAGGCATTCTTGGGTGAGCGCGCTTGACGCCGGCAGATCCAAGGCGAAAAACCCACCCAGCCAACCGAAATGGCCAAATGCCTGCTCGACCGGAACAGATTCGACCGGCAGGCCCAGGTGGCGCCCGATGACCTCGGCGATCTGGCGCACCGGTATGCCACCCTCGGCAACGCCGTGCAACCGCGCACCCGCCGGGGCGTTCTCCAGGGCAAGGCGGAACAGCTGGGCGGCGTCGAGGCGGTGCACAGCGCACCACCTGTTGGACCCGTCACCCAGATATGCCGAAATGCCCTTGGTGCGGGCGATTTCGATGAGACGTGGCACGAACCCATGGTCCCCCTCCCCGTGTACCGAGGGCGCCAGTCGCACGGCGGCGACCCGCACACCACGGTCGGCAAGGACCAGCGCCTCCTCGGATACTCGCGAGGATTCCGGCGCTGCGGCATCCTCCTCCGTCAGCGGACGGCCCAGCCCAAACCCCGCCAAGCCGGAGGTGACGACGAAGGGCCGCCCGGTCCCGGCAAGCATCTCGCCGATCGCTTCAATGGCACTCTTATCAACGTTGGCCGCCTCGACGTAGTTCTCGAAGTCGTGCACGAAGGCCAGATGCGCAACGCCGTCGGCAGCGGCAGCACCGGCCCTGAGGCTGTCGAGATCGCCCAGGGAACCGCGATGCACCTGCGCTCCGGCAGCGGCGAGTTTGGCGGCCGACGAGTCGGAGCGAGCCAGACCGGTCACCTGATGCCCGGCATCGATGAGTTCACGAACGACGGCCGAACCGACAAAGCCGCTTGCACCGGTGACGAATACGCGCATGATGTACTCCTGAAAGTCTCGGTAGTGGATGTTCTTCAAGCCTGCGTACAGCGCAACCTCACGTCCAAGACTGATTACTCATCGAGCAATACCAATCAGGCATCACTACATCTCACAGTAGTAATTTTGAGTTTCGGCACTTCCGATAGGCATACCATCTGGGTATGGCAGACACCGCACCGCTGGACCTGGATCTGCGTCTGGTCCGGTATTTCACCGCGGTGGCCGAGCACCGGCACTTCGGCCGGGCCGCCACCGAGCTGCGGGTGGCGCAGCCATCGTTGAGCCGCCAGGTCAGCAGGCTGGAACAACAGCTCGGGGTGCGGCTGCTCGACCGCACCCCACAAGGCACCAAACTGACCGAAGCCGGAGAGGTGTTCCTCCCCAAGGCGAAGGCACTGCTTCGATCAGCCGATCAGGCCGCTGCGCACGCGCGAGCTGCCGCACAGCCCAGCCACCTCACCGTCGGATATTCGATGGGGCTCATCGTGACACCCGCCGTACTGCAGATGCGCCAGAAGCATCCAGATGCCGAAGTCCGTGCGACACATCTGAAATGGGACGAAGCACGGGCGGCGCTGCTGGACCATCGAGTCGACGCGGTGGTGGCACGGCTACCGTTTCCCACCGACCAGTTGCATGTCACGATCCTGTACGACGAGCCACGCGTCGTACTTCTGCCATCAGATCATCCTCTGGCCCAACGCGACTCGCTGATCTTGGCCGATATCGCCAACGAACCGATGCCACGGATACGCAATGCCGACCCGTCATGGAGTGCCTACTGGCGTGTGGAGCCGCGGCCCGATGGCAGTCTCGCACCCGATGGACCCGTCATCGATGCGCTAGAGGACAAGTTCGAGGTTATTGCGTCGGGCCAGGCGATTTCCTTGTCGGCGGGCGCGCACGGCAATGGCATTCGCCCCGATATCGTGGCCATCCCGATTGACGGGGTAGAGCCGAGTCACGTGGTGCTGGCCACGCGCGCTGACGATCGGGGACGCCTTGTCGCGGCGTTCCGCAAGATCGCGCATGCCGTCCTTACCCGATCGGGCTAGAGGATCTCGTCGACCGCCTCAGTGGGGCGCGCCATCCGAGTACCCTTGGCGGTCACCACGAATGGCCGCTGAATCAAACGAGGGTGCGCGACCATTGCGTCGAGCAAGGCATAGTCGGATGCGTCGGCAAGGCCCAGATCCTTGTACTCGGCTTCACCGGTGCGTACCGCCTCGCGCACGGTCAGCCCGGCGTCACGGATCAGCTTTTTCAGCTGCGCCTTGGTGGGCACGTCGTCGAGGTACCTCACGACGGTGACGTTGGCACCCGCTTCCTCAAGACGTGTCAACGCCTGACGAGACTTTGTGCATCTGGGATTGTGGTAAATCGTCGCATCCACAGCTTCAACCTACATAGCGCTACCGATAATACGGCCTTAAAACGCCCACCTGACACCAAACGTGCGGGACGCCCCAAAGCACAATCATTGGCTGGAGCCAATCTCTGTGCAGAAGACCCTACGGTGGCGTAACATTCCAGATAGCTGGGTATTTCAGCTGGTCTGGGAAGAGTTCCGCCGCCCGCCGCGGAGTTCCGGGAGTAGTTACTCCGCAACCCAACACATCCGATGATCTCCTGTACACCAGAGGTCCGTCATGACCACATCATCTGCCGTTGCAGCCTTCCGATGTGTCACGCCCCAAAACCAATCCTCGCGATGCGTACTGCTGCGCGCTCTTCGGGCGGCCCCCAACCGCCGAACAGGTCATACCCGGCAAGTCACAACCGCTTCCACGTCTCCGAATCACGAAAGGTATTGCACACCAACCCTATTATTCTCGTCGCCGCACCTACCGCCAACTCGACCAGCCCCTCGCAGCATGGCACGAATGCAGCCCACTATCGCGGCTCACGATCCCCGAAACAAAGGAATCCCCACATGAGCATCGGCAAGAAGATCACCTACAAAGCGCAAGCGGCCGCGGGCGTGGTCAAGAAATACCTCGGCCGTACCACCGGCAACACCCGCCTACGCACCGAGGGGCGCGCTGATCAGTTCAAGGGCAACGCCAAACAGGCAGGAGAGAAGGTCAAAGACGCGTTCAAACACTGAGCTGCAGCCCGGCCGAACACGTTTTACAACCAGGTCTGATCCCGCTCATCAAGTCGAACATCCGCATAGAAACTAGGTAAACATCATGATCGTTCTCGGCATCATCCTCATCGCCTTGGGGCTCCTTCTCCCCAGCCTTGTCCCTACCTTCGCCTTCGCCCACATACTTCTGGTCCTGGGGGTCATCCTCCTGGTCGTCGGCGTGGTCTTGATGGTCGCGGGACGAACGGGACACGCCCTTGGCGGCCGGCGCCACTACTACTAACCCACGGCACCCGCCAACGCAGCTCGTCGAGGCTGTTGAAAACAGTCATTCACATCACTGACCATAAATAACCGATTCAAGGAAACAACATGAGCACCAACGCCATTGCCATCGCAGTCGTCTCGATCGGGTTGCTCGTGGTGGCCGCCGCGCTGATATGGCAGGCCCAAAGGATGCGCAAGCATCAGCGTCACAACAAAGCCGAAAGCATCCGCGGCCAAGCCGCCCAGGAAAGCCTGAGGGTTGGGCAGCACGAAGCACTTGCCGACGAGACCGCCGCCAAGGCCCGCGCTGCCCAAGCCCAAGCTGACGTCAAAGCGGCCCAAGCCTCCGGACTGCAACAACAAGCCGCCGCACACCGCCACGAGGCCACCAACTCCCGTGATCACCTCAACCAGCAGTGGGACCAAGCCGAGAAGCTCGACCCCGTAACCCTGCAGAAGGATGAAACTCTAAGCCCCGTCCACAAAGAAGCACAGAACCTGTAACTGCCCGGCAACCGACACCGAGGCCGTAGCTACCGCGTCGGTCGATGGTCTGGGCCGCGAGCTGCACGAAAGTGCGGATGCGGTGGTTCGACAGAAAGCAAGGAAGCCATGGCGATTACCGACGTCCCGACGTTCGCTCACCTGACGGATGCCGATATGGAAAACCTAGCCGTTGAGCTCGACGCGATCCGCCTCGACATCGAAGACTCCCGCGGAGATCGGGACGCGCGCTACATTCATCGCACCATCGCCACGCAGCGCGGGCTTGAGGTCGCCGGCCGGGTGTTCTTGGCCGCCAGTTCCCGTCGTTCCGCGTGGTGGGTCGGCGCCGCGACGCTGGGCGCGGCCAAGATCGTCGAGAACATGGAGATCGGCCACAACGTCATGCACGGCCAATGGGATTGGATGAACGATCCCGAGATTCACTCCTCGACATGGGAGTGGGACATGAGCGCAGTGTCCAAGCACTGGCGTCTCACTCACAACGTCATGCACCACAAGTACACCAATATCCTCGGCGTGGACGACGACGTGGGCTATGGCGTGCTCCGGGTTACCCGCGATCAGCGCTGGTCACCGCTGCACCTCGGCAACCTGTTCGTCAACGTCATCCTGGCCGTCGGGTTCGAGTGGGGAATCGGCTTGCAGTCCTTGGAACTTGAGAATTTCTTCAAGGGACAGTCGAACCGCGCCGCTGCCTTGTTACAGATCCGCGAGTTCTTGATCAAGTCCGGTCGGCAGGTGTTCAAGGATTATGTCGCTTTTCCGGCGCTGACCTCACTGTCGCCCGCTGCGACCTATGAATCGACCGTCACGGCCAACGCTGTCGCCAACGTGATCCGCAACCTATGGGCCAACGCAGTGATCTTCTGCGGTCACTTCCCTGACGGCGCAGAGAAGTTCACCAAGACCGACATAGTCGACGAGTCAAGGGGGCAATGGTATCTGCGCCAGATGCTCGGCGCCGCAAATTTCAATGCCGGACCAACGATGCGGTTTATGAGCGGCAATCTCTGCCACCAAATCGAGCACCACCTGTACCCCGATCTGCCGAGCAACCGCCTCCACGAGATCGCTATCCGGGTCAACGAGATATGTGAAAAGTACGACTTGCCTTACACCACAGGATCTTTCCTGGCACAATACGCAAAGACGTGGCGCACCATCGCCAAGCTCTCGCTGCCTGACAAGTATCTGCGGGGCACCCCCGACGATGCACCGGAAACCCGAAGCGAGCGGATGTTCACCGAACTTGGCCCCGATGTGGTCAGGGCCTACACAGGTACGGGCCACAAGCAGGGGTTGAAGACCGCGATCAGAGCGGTGCGTCAATGGCAGCGTGGCCAGCGCACCGAAAATCTCACCGGATCGGGCGCACCTTCGCCAAAATCAGCCATTGTTCTTGCCCACGCTCAATAGTCTGGCCCGAGCTCTATCCAGAGCATCGTCCCTTGGCCGCGCCCGGAAAGCTCGTATTCCCAGAGTACCGGTCAGCGCCTGGCACGCCTCGCGACATCGAACCGCGACTTTGAAAGTGGATGTTTCCGAAGACATCTGGGTACTCGGGGAAACGACATAGCGCGCTGGTACGCCGCGGTGTAGCGTCAAAAGCAGCTGAGAATTGCAGCTAGTCAGGGAAAAGTTCTGCTGCCCGCCGCAGAACTGGAGGAGCGTGAGCTCCACGTCCTGACATGCCCGGTGATCGCCTGCCCGTCAGGATCGCCATGACCAACGTGACTAATCTTCACCCACGCCGATGGCAGCGTGCCCTGCCCGGCCCCGGACCTGATCACGGGACGCGGGCACGTCGGCCTGATGCGGCAGGGGCACGGCCATGAAGACTCTGATCGTCGTGGTGGCTGTCCTGGTGTTACTGGGCCTCCTGACACTGGCAATGTCAGTTCGCATCGTCAAACAGTACGAGAACGGCGTCTTGTTCAGGTTGGGCCGCGTGATCGGGCAGCGAGCACCCGGGCTACGGTTTATCGTTCCAATCGTCGATGTGTTGCACCGGATTTCGTTGCGTATCGTGACAATGCCGATTCAGTCTCAGGGCATCATCACCCGCGACAATGTCAGTGTCGATGTGTCGGCGGTAGCCTACTTCAAGATTGTTGACGCGGTGAAATCCGTTGTGGCGATTGAGAATGTTCATGCCGCGATCAACCAGATCGCACAAACGACGTTACGCAAGGTGGTCGGTCAGCACACGCTGGATGAGATCTTGGCCGAGACCGAGAAGATCAACCTCGATATCCGCGGAATTCTCGATATCACCACCATAGAGTGGGGTGTTCAGGTCACCTTGGTAGAACTCAAGGACATTCAGCTGCCCGACAGTATGAAACGGGCGATGGCACGCCAGGCCGAAGCGGAGCGGGAGAAACGCGCCAAGATCATTGCTGCGGAAGGCGAATCCCTTGCGGCCGCCGCACTCGGTGACGCCTCGGACACCATGATGGCCCATCCGCTGGCCTTGCAACTGCGCAATTTGCAGACCCTGGTCGAGCTCGGCGTAGACAAGAATACGACGGTCGTATTCCCAGCTCCCTTGATGTCCACCATCGCCGAGCTCGGCGCGTTCCTCTCACACGAAGGCGCAGCCGCCGCCAAATCAGCACCTCCACCCAATCATGTTGCGGCCGAGATCAATGGCGTTTCGGCAGACACCGGCCGACGAGCAGACTCCGTGGCGCCCGAAGACTGGCGGCTCTAATATTCAGCATTAGCCAGAGCGCGCCGATAGTGGCCGGAATCGGCGGGTCCCCGCCACCGTCCAACTACTCACTCAATGATCCACGATGCGGGTCAGGCTGGGCATGATGACATCGTTCACCAGCGTCCGGACGGTTTCCGCCGTCGGTGACCTGACTGGCAGTAGCGAGCGGAACACGAGGTATCCGGGCAACAGATCCCAGAGCTCCTCATTGATAGCGGCCGCATCGATCTCTCCTCGTTCGACAGCAGCGGCAAGTACGTCGTCAATCAACGACTTGCGCTGATCAACAAACTTGGTCCGAAATGCCTTGGTCAAGGCGGGACTTCGATCGATCTCGTTCAGCAGACCGCGCATGATGGGCGTGTTGCGCCGAACATCTGCAAGCGCGTTGGTCCCAATCTGCATCAGATCTTCGCGGAGTGAGCCGGTGTTCGGCCGAACCAACTGCGCGCGCATTCCCTCGATGAACGCCGCCAACACCAGCTCCGCCTTCGACGGCCACCGCCGATAGATCGTAGCCTTGCTCGCCTTCGACACGGCAGCGACTTCATCAACCGATAAGCGGTCGTACCCGTGCTCCTGCAGCAGCCGCAGGGTGACCGCCAGCAGCTCGACCTCGCGCGGAGTCCACTGAGAGGCCCGTCGCCCCTTGCCATCCTTAGTCAACCCCGTTGACACTGCACTGCTCATCAGAGTACGGTACCGTACCGTTCTGCAGGAGTCGTACCGCGGACTATCGAGAGGGCGTGGGCGCAGGTGCAAGGCTGGTTCTGGAATCTCCTGAAACGGTGGTGGACGCTCGCCGTCGCCGCGGTCGTGGTGACGGTGGTGGCGTTCGGGGTTACGCGGCTACACGGTGTCTTCGGTTCGAATATCGAGCTGTCCCGACCCGGCAACGAGGCCATGGAGAACACCAACTACAACCCCAAACGCGTTCTCCTTGAAGTCTTTGGCACGACCGGGAGCACCGCGACCATCAACTTCCTCGACGAGATGGCGCAACCCCATCGCGTCGACAACGCCCCGCTGCCGTGGTCACACGAGCTGGTTACCAACGACCCCACACTCTTCGCCGATCTGCGCGCGCAAGGCACCGGTGACACAACCGGCTGCCGCATCACCGTCGACGGCATCGTCAAGGACGAAAGGACCGTCACCATCGTGAACGGCTACACCACCTGCCTGGACAAGTCCGCATGAGTGCCGATCACACCCAAGATTCGCGAGCAGCCAAGATCATTCGCCGGCTCGCCATACCGATCATCTTGTTCTGGGTAGCGATCGCGGCGGTCACCAACGCCACCATCCCCCAGCTGGAAGTGGTTGGCGAGGAAAGATCGGCACCGCTGAACGCCGCCGACGCGCCCTCGACATTGGCGATGAGACATATCGGCAAGGTGTTCAACGAGTTCGACTCCGACAGCTCGGCGATGGTGGTGCTGGAAGGCGACAAACCCCTTGGCGCCGAGGCCCATCAGTTCTACAACACCCTGGTGCAGCGGCTGAACGATGACCGTGAACACGTACAGCACGTCGCCGACTACTGGGGCGATCCGATCACGGCGGGCGGTTCACAAAGCAAGGACGGCAAGGCCGCATACGTGCAGGTCTATGTCGCCGGCAACCAGGGCGAGGCGCTATCCAACGAGTCTGTCGACGCCGTGCGCCGCATCATCGCCGATACACCTGCCCCCGACGGGATCAAGGCCTACGTATCCGGCGAGGCCCCAACCATCACCGATCAGTTCGAGGTGGGCAACGCGGGCGCCGCCCAGGTCACCATCATCACCTTCGCGGTGATTGCGGTCATGCTGTTGGTGGTCTACCGCTCGATCGGCACCACGCTATTGGTGCTGGCCACGGTCATGGTGGAGCTCTCCGCCGCGCGAGGAATCGTTGCAGCACTGGGCCATACGGGTCTCATAGGACTGTCTACTTATGCGACGAATCTGTTAACGATGCTCGCCATCGCAGCCGGTACCGACTACGCGATATTTTTCGTCGGCCGCTATCAGGAGGCTCGTTCGGCCGGTCAGGATCGTCTGGTCGCTTACCAGACGATGTACAAGTCGACCGCTCACGTCATCATCGGCTCAGGTTTGACCGTCGCGGGCGCATTGTTCTGCCTATCTTTCACGCGACTGCCTTACTTCCAAACCCTTGGTGTACCTGCAGCTCTCGGGGTGCTGGTGACCCTGGCCGCGGCGCTGACCCTGGCCCCCGCCGTACTGGTGATCGCCGGACGCTTCGGCCTGATGGAGCCCAAGCGCGCCATGCGCACCCGCGGATGGCGCCGGATCGGCACGGCGATTGTGCGCTGGCCCGGCCCGATTCTCGTCGTCTCGTGCATCGCGACGCTCGTCGGACTACTTGCACTACCGGGATACAAGACCACCTACGACGGCCGCATCTACATGCCGAGCTCGGTTCCGTCCAACGTGGGATATGCCGCGGCCGAACGTCATTTCTCCGTCGCCCGGCTGAACCCCGAACTTCTCATGATCGAAACCGATTTCGACATGCGCAATCCTGCGGGCATGGTCCTGCTGGAACGCGTGGCCAAGTCTGTTCTCCACGCCCGCGGCGTGGCTCTGGTCCAATCGATCACCCGCCCACTCGGTACACCAATAACCCACTCTTCCATTCCATTTCAAATAAGCGCATCGAGCGCCAGCCAGTTGATGAACCTCTCCCAGCAGCAGAACCAGGCCCTGTATCTCACGCAACAGGCCGACCAGATGACGCAGACGATCGGTGTGCTGAAACAGCAACTGGCACTGCAGAAACAAAGCGCCGCCATCACGCATGAACAAACCGAGGGGTTCCAGCAGACCGTGGCGGTAGCGCAGGATCTGCGGGACAAGATCGCCAATTTCGACGATCAGTTCCGGCCGATACGCAACTACTTCTACTGGGAACCGCACTGCTTCGACATTCCCTTCTGCGCGGCGCTGCGATCCGTCTTCGATGCCCTGGACGGTATCGACGAACTCGTCGACGCACTCCAAACCGTCACCGGTAGCCTCAACAAGCTCGACGCGTTGCAGCCCAAACTTGTGGACCTGATACCGCCGCAGATCTCCATCCAGGAGAAGAACCGCGACCTGACCCTGTCCAACTACGCGATCAACAACGGCACCAATACCCAGAACGAAGAGTCCACCCGCACCGCAACGGAATTGGGCAAGGCCTTCGATGACGCCAAGAACGATGACTCGTTCTATCTACCGCCGGAGGCGTTCGACAATCCCGCGTTCAAACGCGGCATGAAGCTCTTCATGTCCCCGGACGGCAAGGCCGCGCGGATGATCATCACCCATCAGGGAGATCCGCAGACCTCCGAAGGAATCGCGCACATCGACGCGATCAAGGAAGCGGCCTTCGATGCCGTCAAGGCCACTCCGCTGGCCGACGCCAAGATCTACGTGGCCGGAACAGCCTCGGCATACAAGGACATTGCCGACGGGCAGAAATACGACCTGCTGATGGCCGCGCTGGCCTCACTGGGCCTGATCCTGCTCATCATGATGTTCCTGACGCGCAGCCTGGTCGCCGCGCTGGTGATCGTAGGGACGGTGGCATTGTCACTGGCGGCATCATTCGGGATGTCAGTGGTGGTGTGGCAGTACATCTTCGGAATTCCGCTGTACTGGGTCATCTTCCCGCTGGCGGTCATCATCCTGCTGGCGGTCGGGGCCGACTACAACCTGCTATTGATCTCCCGATTCAAGGAGGAAACTAGCGCCGGACTGAAGACGGGCATCATCCGAGCCATCGCCGGCACCGGTGGGGTCGTCACTGCCGCCGGTCTGGTCTTCGCGGTGACGATGTCGTCCTTCGTCTTCAGCGATCTGCGTGTTCTCGGCCAGATCGGTACCACCATCGGCCTGGGGCTGCTCTTCGACACCCTGGTGGTGCGATCGTTCCTCACACCGGCGATAGCCACCATGCTGGGCCGCTGGTTCTGGTGGCCCATCAATATCCGCACTCGCCCCATGCCGAAACCTTTTGGGCCGAAACCCTCCGGGACCGAAGATGCGACCGGACCGATCTCGGTGGGCGGGTAGAGATCAGCTGGGCTGGGTCCACGGATCCGTGGGTAGCGGGGCGCCAGTCTCCAAGAAGGACTTGAGGTTTGACAGTACCGCCGCCCATCCCCCGCTGGCCTGTGCGTACTCGGTGGGGCTCGCGAGATCGGCATGCGTGACGGTCAGCCGCACGATGTCTTGGTACGGCTGAATCAGGAAAGTGACGGTGGAGATCGGGCCGTCGGCACCGCCCGCCGGGTCAGCCCACGTCGTCACCAGTTTGCGTGGCGGATCCGCCTCCACCACCGTGCCCACCACATCGGCGATGCCGGAGCCGTCCACTCGCTGATGCTCCCAACGTGAACCCTGTTGCCAGTCCGAAACATTCGCATGTCCCCAATACTGGCCACTGAGCTCGGGATCCGTGATGGCCTGCCAGACCTTCTCCGGAGTGCTGTTGATGTAGGTGGTGTAGACGAAAGTTGGTTGAGACATGTTTGACTCCTCAGCTCGCCGCTTGATCGCACTGAGCGCCCGCAGCCGCGGGCGCTCGAACTTGTCGATCCACTGTTCCTGAATCTCTTGCAGCGGAACCGGATTGAGATAGTGCAGCTTCTCCCGGCCGCGCCGCACGGTGCTGATCAGGTTGGCAGATTCGAGTACACCCAGGTGTTGAGTCACCGACTGTCGCGCCATTCCGACACCGTCGCACAACTGACTCAGGGTCTGACCGTTGTGTTCATGCAGCCGATCTAGCAGCACACGCCGAGTGGAGTCGGCGAGAGCCTTGAAGACATCCTCGAGAGCAGGATCTGGATCGGACGGGGACACCCCATCATTATGCAGGCAATTACCTGCATAATGCAATGGACTCTTCAAACACCTGCGCGCGAAAGACCATCAGACCTCGAGATTCACCTCTTGGACTACGCCTGGGAGATCCTCGATCCATAGCGAGCTATCCGCGATCGACTGCAGTTACCTCGACCTCGATCTGCAGTTCCGGGAGTGCCAGTGAGTGAACCCGTACCATCGTCGCTGCAGGAAGAATCGTGGCGAATACCTCTTTAAACGCACGCGCTGCTCCCGACCATTCCGCTTCTGGGGCAAGAAATATTCGAGTCTGCACAACATCCTTGATCGACAACCTCACGGCGCTCAGTGCGTTGTCGACGCCTTCGAACACGGCGATGGCCTGAGCGTAAGTATCAGAGCCGCCAACTACTTGCCCCGAATCATCCAACGCGACCACGCCTGAAGCCCATGCATGGTCGCCGACACGTACCACCGGTGAATATCCCCGATCATCCTGCGCAGCCATCGGTCGTCCTTCCAGTCCAGGTATCCAGCTCACTCAGCGCGTCGTCGAGCGCGTTCAATCCGATATCCATCTCTTCTTTCGTAATCGTCAGTGCTGGACCAAGATGCATGCTGTTGGGCAAGAACGGAAACAGCAGCACACCTCGCACCGCACACGCTTCGGTGAGAAACTCGGACGGCTTGAAGGTTTCACCATCAGCCGTAATGTCGTACCACCGATCAGAAGGTGTCCATTGACGATTCGACTCCGGGTTGACGAAATTGAGTATCCATCCGAGCCCACGCCCTTCAAATGAGTCGAAACTTGGGTGCTTGTCCATCATCTCGCTCAGCCTGGCACGTACGTACTCGCCGAGAGTGGCGGCACGGTCCACAAGGTTCTCTTCGATGATCGCCTCCAATGTCGCCGCGACAGCGGCGACCGACAGAGGGTGACCATGGAAACTGCCTGCAGCGGTCCAGACTCCAGTGTCGAAGAAATCTGAAATGGTGCGACTGACGATGCAGGCACCGACAGGCGCCGCAGAACTTGATAGACCCTTCCCGGCGACCACGATGTCCGGAGTAACGCCGTAGTGTTGGAAGGCCCACCACTTTCCGGTGCGCCCGACCCCCGCAACCACTTCGTCATCGATCCACAAGATCCCCAGGCGTTCGGTCATCTCCCGTATCTGACGGGGATATTGAGGTGGCACGATGTAAGCACCGGCACCGTTGTAAAGCTCGGTGATGAATGCCGCCACGTTGTGCACGCCAACAGACCTGATCGTGCGCTCGGTTTCCCGCACACAAGCCAGCGTGCCATCGGAGTCGCCACATGTTCCGGGAGTCTGACCCAGCGGACAGGCCGCACAGAACGGCGCCGGCGCGATGGGCGCGTGCTGCACGGTGGCATTACGCACCTGTCCCGTAGGCAAGTCAAAGTAGTCGCCGCGGTTGATCGCCGACGTCGACACCGTCGCGGCACCTGCAGTCCAACCATGTTGCGCAAGCTGGCGAGTGACTACGACCTGCCGACCGGTATAGATCCGCGCGACCATGAGAGCTGCCTCCACAGCCTCACTGCCGCTGGCAACAAACCGCACCCTTCCTGCCCAGTCTGAGCCTTCCATCGTGTCCTCGATGAGTAGCTTGGCAGCCCGCCCCTTGTTCTCATGCGCAAAGAGCTCGACGCAGTAACCGAGACCGTCCACCGCCTTGTGCAGTGCCGCCCGCACTCGAGGATGGTTGTGCCCAACGCCCATCGACATGTATTGACCGTGCAGGTCAAGAAGTTTGGTGCCGTCATCCAAAGTCAGCCATACACCTTTCGCCGCGACCGCGGTACCGAGCGAGCCACCTCCTGGCCATCGGTGCGCATGCATGACATATCTGTTGTCCCAGTCGACAACCTGCGCAGCACGATCGACTTCGTCCTCCGACGCTGCCTCTGTGGGGATAGTCATGATGCCTCCTTGCTGTGACCTGTACGTCAATTATTGGACGTGCGCGACAAAATAGTCAACAGGGCCTAGATTTGATCTTGATCGAAAACGTCGAATAATCGACACACAAGTCAATTTACGATGGGTAGGGGCAACACAGTGAAACTCAGCCGGATCGCAATCCTCGGCGGCGGACCCGGCGGACTGTTCGCCGGTCGCTTGCTCAAAATCCGCCACCCACACGCGGAAGTAGACGTCTATGAACAGAATTCGCCCGACGAGACATTCGGCTTTGGGGTCGGGCTACCCGCAGGAGCACAGCGGAACCTAAGTACGGCAGACCCCGATACCGTTGAAACTATCGAGAAGGTCGGTAGGCGACATGACGCCGCTATGAGCACCGGCACCCATACCGTCAGGTTCGCCGACTTCAGCACCATCGCCATCGGGCGTTCAGAACTGCTACGCGTGCTGCGGGACCAGGCTGCAAAGGTCGGAGTTCAACTGCATTTTGGCGATCGCGTTCTAGCAGACAAGGTAGATGCCGACTTGATTGTCGCCGCCGACGGCGTCAGTAGCGCCACTCGCGAAAGATACGCATCAGAGTTCGGCGCGGACGTGAGAACCAGCAGCGGACTGTATCTCTGGTGCGGCACCGATTTCGCGCTCGAACACGCAGTGTTCGAGCCACGCACCACGAACGCCGGAACCTTCGTCGTCCACGCGTACCCCTACGCGAACGACGCAAGCACGTTCCTAATCGAGACAGACGAAAATACCTGGCGTACAGCAGGCTTGGATTCCGTCAGCTCATTTGACGAACCACAAGACAGTGACGAGCGCTCTCTCACATACCTGCAGGAAGTGTTCAGCGAGGTCCTCGGCGGGCGGCCTCTAGTAGGAAATCGGACCCGCTGGCTAAGGTTTCGTACCGTCCGGTGCAAGACCTGGCACCACCAAAACGTGGTATTGCTGGGCGATGCTGCGCATACCGCGCACTACTCGATCGGATCCGGAACCAAACTTGCGATGGAGGATGCCATCGCGCTGGACCTCAGCCTCGCTCGCGCAACATCACTTCCGGAAGCGCTGAGCGACTACGTCGACAGCCGACGCCGACATGTCTCCGACCTTCAGGACGTCGCCCGCAGAAGCGAATTATGGTGGGAGACTTTTCCCGAGCGGATTGACATGCCAATAGAGCGACTAATGCTTGCCTACATGACTCGCGCCGGGAAAGTGTCCCTCGACCGCTTCCTCACGTCAACACCCGAGATTGCGCGGCGCGCATTGGCACAATATGCAGACACCGCCACCCACAACGTCTCGCACGCAGATACCTGTGACTGGGTACTCGGACGCCCGCTACATCATCGCGCGATGCATTCACCCACTAGACGGTTTGGGTGTGGTCCGCAGTTCACCGATGTAGACGCCTTCTTCAGCATTGATGCGCGCCAAGAACCCAATATCGGCACCGTTGCAGCGCTTGCACTTTCGGTATCTTCCGGAGGACTGTGGGCCGACAACCGACGCGACTATATCCATCGCGCAGGCCTCGACAGCCGTGGAGCGGTGTGGCTCCACGGGTCCGACGAGCGCGCCGACGTGCTAGACCGACTTGAGATCGGAGACGATATCCGGCGCCAGACCACCAAGATGGTGGCGGTCAGCGCGCCGTCATCACTGCGCGCCGACTTGGTCGCCGCGCTTGCCAGCGGAAGAATCGACGTCGCCATTGAAACCAGCGAACGTGGTAACCACCCGCTCATTGCGCATAGGCTACGGCTATGACCACCGATCGCACGGGTTCCCGCGGACGCGGCCAAACTGGGGCGACGCGGAGTAATTCCCGTCGCGAACTAGTAGAGAATCAGATCCTCGACCACGCTACCGCTCTGTTCTCCGAGCGCGGATTCGCTGCGACCACATTGCAGGACATTGCGAAGGCTGCCGGGCTGACCAGGCCCGCGCTGTATCACTATGTGAGCAGCAAGGACGACCTACTTGCCAAGCTGGTCGACCAAAACACCGCCGGTATCGCCGACGAGCTGCACAAGATAAGTGCGGATTCGAACAGAAGCGCGACGGAACGCCTTCATGCCATGGTGCATGACAGTGCACTACGAATGGCGCGTGACCCCGCACGGTTTCGGCTACTGATTCGCTCAGAAGGTGAACTACCCCCTGAGATCTCGCGCTTCTACGACAAGGGCCGTCGGCGAGTACTGAGCGAATTCACCGCCGTAATCCAGGACGGGATCGGTGCCGGGGAATTCAGACCGGTCGATGCTCGCACTGCCGCTCTCGGAATCATTGGCATGACCAACTGGATCGCCTGGTGGTACGGCCCCGGAAACAAGCCCGACGATGAAGACACCGCAACTCAATTCGCGGATATGGCGGTACGCTCCCTGACCCTCAGGTCGAAGCGGAGCATCAAAGCTGATCGACCTGAAAATGCCATCGCGCTATTAAGGCAAGACCTGGATCTACTGGAGGGCCTGATAAAGGACCGGTGACCTCGAACAATCAATGCGCGGCAGCTGCGTCCATCAGCTGTTGCAGCATCTGAGGCCGGGGATCACCGTCAATCGCGACCTCAGTGTTCATCACAATGGCCGCCCCAACCCCACGCGCTGTGTCGATCTTGACGTACGAAGCAGTACCTACCTCGCTGCCGGCATGTTGCCACTGCCCATCAGCATCCCCTCGCAGTCTGTGCCACGCGTACCCCTGAGAGATGAACGGCAGAGGAGCCTCCGACGACGCCATGATCTCTGGGGAGACCTGGTCCGCCAACGCCGCCGACGCCTGGGCGCGCGGAAGCACCTCAACACCATCCAACACGCCGTTACCCAGCCACACTCGGGCCCACCGCGCCAAGTCAAGCGAGTTGGACCGCAGACCGCCATCGGGTGTCAGACAGCTTGCATACGGCGAGTATTCGGCATGACCCGTGTAGTCATCGGCAATTCCCACAGGTATCAGGTTGCGGTAATCGAGCCACATGCCCTTCTTCACCCCATTCTCAAACCACGCATGTGGATATGCCCGCCGTCCGTCCGGGATGCGATCACGATCGAAATCAGAATTGACCATTCCTGCCGGCTGCAAAACATGCTCGCGGCAGTAATCGGCGAAAGGCTGGCCCGTCACTGCGTGTACGAGAAAACCCGCCAAATCAAACCCGATGTCAGAGTACATATGCACTTGTCCGGGCTTCGATTTCGTGAAGTTCTCTTCACGGCTGTACGTCCACCCACGCGGTACGGGCGTTAGAAAGTCATGCAGCCATCTACCTAGCTCACCCGAATCGGGCGCGGGGCCGGTGCGAGGAGCATATCCATAAGGACCCAGTTCCGGACCGGTGGTCAGCGGCGTCAGGTGAGCCAGCAAGTACCGGACGGTGATAGGGGTATCAGGGTAATAGGGGCTGCGTACACTCCTCGGGCCGTAAGCCTTGCTCTCCGCGAGAACATCGTTCACATCTGTATCGAGGCCGATGCGTCCCGCCGCCACCAATTGCAGCACGGCAGTTGCCGTAATCGTCTTACTTACTGAGCCAATGTTGATGGTGCTCAGCGCCGTCATCGGTTGCCCCGCCTTCGCCTCACCCCACGCGTCGACATACACCGTGCCCTCACGAGTGACGGCTGAAACACTGCACCCCAGGATATGTTTCGAATCAGTCAGCCTCATCAGGTCATTTTTGAGACCGGTCGGCAAAGGCGGCGCCTGACCATCCGCACCGTCCTCGCGCGTATCGCCCGAGGACGAGCACGCAGCCATAGTGCCCGCGGCCACCGCCAGCGCTGCTGCGGACACGCCAACGATGATCTGACGCCTATTTGGTTGTGTCACAAATCTCTCCAATATTTGCGTAGGCACGATGTCGGGCTGCCAAACTACGGTGCGACTATCGCGTAACTCATTCGACTGCACCGGCGGATCATCGCCGGCCTTCAGCCTCAACATCCGTGGTCATGGCTGCCGAGATTCGTTCCCGTAGAGCCTTTTTATCAATCTTGCCTACATAAGTCTGCGGCAGCGCATCGACACACTCGACCCGCTCGGGCCACTTGAACTTCGCAACGCCGATTGAGTTGAAGTGCTCCTGCACGTCAACCAACGTCAACGCGGCATCCCCCGTAACGATGTAGGCACAGCTACGTTCACCGAGCCGCAGATCCGGCATCGCCACGACGGCCGCGCTGGAGATCGCCGGGTGTCGCAGCAGTAAAAGCTCCACTTCTTCGGCATTGATCTTCTCACCACCTCGATTGATTACGTCCTTGATTCGCCCCTCGATGGACAAATAGCGACGCCCATCGATCATGTCGACTTTCGCCAAATCCCCTGTCCGGTAAAAGCCATCATCAGTGAACGCCTGCTGATTACGATCCGCCGCATCAAAGTAGCCGGGAATCGTATAAGGACCACGACACGTCAGCTCACCAATCTGCCCGTCCGGAACCTCCTCACCGGAGGCCGGATCCACGATCCGCATCTCGTCCTCCTCAGCCAGGGGAAATCCCACATGATCACGACGAATTGATTCAGGAGTATCCGGAGCGGTTGCCGCACAGAGCCCTTCGGCCATACCGAACAACTGACCGACGCGCCCGCCCAACTGCTGTACCCTATCGAACACTGCGCCGGGGACCTTCGTCCCGGACAACACAACCGAGCTCAGGCAGCGCGCCATCTCCGCATACTCAGGATGCTCCGGCCATTGAAATGAGCTCGGGCCAAACAAGACATCGTCCACCTGTTCCGCGGCCATGAACTTCATAGCAGGGCCTGGCTCGAGTGGAGGCAGCACCAGGCGCGCCCCCACGGCATGAGCGCCGTGCAAGCCACACAAGACTCCCGCGTTATGCACAAGAGGCGCAAGGTATGCGACTCGCGTACGCTCGGTCCGGCCCAATCGCTGGGCATACCAAAGCGCGTTGTTCCAGTACTCGGCATGCAGACGTGGAATTACCTTCGGCACGCCCGTGGTGCCACCGGAGAGCTGAAACACGGCTACATCCGAAGGCAATAGCAGTGCCTGAACCACAGCGACCTTCATCCGGGCGGCAACCGGGTCATACCCTGATCCCAGTTCCTCGATGCGCTCCACCCCTCTCACCGCACGGGACCCGATAGTCAGGACAAGTCCCATCGAGGGATGGCCGGCGGACTGCTTCTTCGCGAACTCAACTAGATCGAACTTAGGCAAATCCGAGTCAACAAGATGCGCCGTTGCACCCACTTTCCTACTTATGTAGCCGATCTCATGTTCACGATGAGAGGCCAGCGTGGCTACTGGGATTGCACCCGCTTTGAGGAACCCGTACCACGCCAGCACCGCCGCCATCCGATTGGTCACCTGGAAAATCGCGGAGTCGTACGGCTTTATCCCCAAATCGATCAGAGCCGCTGCAATCTGGTCCGTACGGCGATCAAGCTCGCCATACGTCGTCGCGCCCTGTTGGTCAACCACTGCGACGTGCCGAGGAAATTCAAGCGCCACTTGATGAAACCGCTCAGCGGTCGGCAGCTCGCTCCAGGAGCCCGTTCTGACGTATCGCTCAATACTGGCCTGGGGGTATGGGACAACGCGACTGCCCCACGGCTTTGTCTGCACTCTGCGATTCTCCTCCACCGAGCCCGAAACTTTTGATTACATACGCGTCCAGTATTCGACGTAGAAGTCAGATAGTCAAGCGAGTCGCCGGTTTCACCCAAACGCTTGACAGGCCATCGTATGCGTCTAATAATCAACGCCAACGTCAATTTAAGGAGCTCGAAGAAATGGCCTACCGAATCGGGCTAGTCGTACCAAGCTCAAATGTGACCGTAGAGAACGAGATTCCGGCCCTGCTCGGACGGCATGCGACGGGTGACTTCACTTTCCATGCAAGCCGGATGCGAATGCATACCGTGTCACCGGAGGAGCTCGCAGCAATGAACACACAGCGGGAACGTTGCGTGATGGAAGTTGCGGACGCCGATCCTGACGTTATTTTGTACGCCTGCCTGGTTGCGCTGATGGCCGCCGGAGCTGGTGAACATCGTCGCGTGGAACAGCTGATCGCGGAACAACTCGCAACTGGAGGTTCTGCCGCACTGATCCGATCGAGCGCGGGCGCACTTGTTGAAGCCCTTCATGCCCTGAGGTCCAAACGGATCGCAGTCGTTACCCCATACATGCGCCCGCTCGCCGAGCTGGTTGTGGAATACCTTCGTGCAGAAGGATTCGACGTAGTCGGTTGGTCCGCAATGGAAGTCGCCGATAACTGCGAGGTGGCCCACATACCCGGGGACCGAGTGCTGGCGGCAGCGCGGTCACTCGACCTGTCGTCAGCGGATTGCCTGGTGATTTCCGCCTGCGTCCAGATGCCGTCGCTTTCGATCATCGAGCAGGCCGAGGCTGAGTTCGCGCTCCCCGTGATATCCGCTGCCACCGCAGGAGCATTCAGCATTCTTCGCGGCCTAGCACTGCCACCGGTGATACCCGGTGCCGGACAACTGCTCGCCACTCAAGCCACCATCACACTGTCTGAGAGGACGTGACCATGCCAATCAACGGACATCTTGCCGACGGTGTCGATCATGTCGCCTACCCGACATTTGACCCGACAGGGACAGTTCAATTTTACCGCGACGTACTGGGTTTCCCTGTAGTGCATTCGATTTGCGCCGCAGGTTGGGGCCCAGAGAAACATCCCGACTTTCTACATTTCTTCTTCGACATCGGTCGGGGGGACCGTCTGGCGTTCTTCTACTACTTTGGACTTGAGCCATTTGAACGTGGCCCGCTTGGCGACGCGTACACCACTCACAACAATGACGTGCCACTCTTCTTCGTCCGGTCCCGTCATCTTGCCATCCACGTGGCAGGAGACGAAGAACTCACCGAGTACCAACGACGCCTAGATGCGAGTGCGTGGCCATGTGAGCTTCGTCTTCAACACGAAACGATCGAATCGATCTACACCCATGATCCGAACGGCTACCTCATCGAATTCACCCGAGCCCTGCGCCCGGTTACCCCCCAAGAAGACCTCGATGCCGGTCTAACCATCGAAGCGCTACTCGACGTCATCGCAGCAGGCAGACCTACGATGGCCGCGCTACTCGACCGCAAGGCTGAGCTCATCGTCAGACGTGCGCCACACTGGTCGCCTCGGCTAGAAAGTGTGACACCACAATGAGTGCGCTATTGGTCTTGGACGTCCCCGAAAACGACGCGATCGTGGAGACGGCGGCTTCAACCGGTCAGATCCAGACAAATCGCATTGGTCCGTACGTCGCGCTCGAGCTGACCGAGGCCCTCACCATCGACCGCCGCGCTACTAAATGCCGCCATGCCGTCTGGTATTCGTGCGTCGCAGGCACACTCAACTCTCGTATTTCCCAGTGGGATTCCGACGCGTTGGTGGTGGTGCCACGATGACCACCACCCGAGGCCAGGTACTACGCCTGAAGCGGGATAGCCTGCTACCCGACAAAACACATACATCGGTACACCAGCTACGCACCGAAGATGGCCAGCAGATAACCGGACTGCTACACACCACGGACGGAGCCAATGACGTTATCTGTCTGGCTCATCCGAGACAGGATCTCACGCACCATCCGATCATCGGCGAACTGCTGGCAAGGGGCTATGCCGTCTGGACGCAGGGAACACGCTCCGTCAACAACGACATCACCCTGGTCCACGAACAAGCGCTGCTGGACATCGCGGCCGGCCAGGTGTTCCTCCGACTGGCCGGCTTCCCCCGAGTAATCACGCTCGGGCACTCCGGCGGGGGTTCGCTTTTTGCGTTCTATCACCACCAGGCCGCACTCAACCCCGAAGACCGGATCTCAAAGACGCCGGCCGGACGGCCCACACAGTTGGCCGTAGCCACTATGCCCGTGCCCGACGCAGCAATCTTCCTCGCTCCACACCGCGGCCAGGGAGCATTGCTAATGAAGACGATCGACCCTTCGGTGGCGGACGAAGCAGACCCCTTGTCCGTAATCCCCGAACTCGATCCATATCGTCCCGAGAACGGTTTTGCCGTTCCGCCGCAACCCTCCAAGTTCCGCGCAGAATTCGTCGAACGCTACCGACGGGCTCAACAAGATCGCATCGCGCACATCGACACGCAGGCGCACATGATCCTCACGGATCGAAACTCAGCAGGGGCTGAACAAGACCCTGTCGTAAGTCGCCGCCGCGCGATAGCACCTCGGCTCCTTGTCGTCTACCGCACGGACGCGGACCTAGCGTGCGTCGACCCAACGATCGACCCCAACGACCGCCCCTACGGATCATTGTTTGGTGTACGCCCAGACCTGACGAACTATGGACTGAACGGTTTCGCCCGAATTACTACGGCGGACGCATGGTTATCCACGTGGTCCGGCCTAAGCACCAACGCCGACTTCGCCCGGTCGGCTCCGTATGTCCACGCACCGACTTTGTTTATCGAACTCACCGGCGACCAAGCGTGCACCCCGGTAGAGGCAAGCGCGATGTTTGCTGCACTCGGCGCCGCAGACAAGACGCATATTCGGCTCCGCGGCACACACTTTGGCGCATCACTCACGCCTGGCGAGCCTTCCGGAGTGTCGTTGTCGGCTCAGCAGATCGCCAATTGGCTCGCCGAGAAACGTTTCTAGCCAATCCATTTCAAATCCAACCTATGCCACGATCATCTACGCAGAAACTTCCGCCATTCCACGTGCGCCACGAGAAAATTCCTTTAAATCAAAATATTTCGACACTCAGATAATGTCAGTTTTCACAGCCCAACACCAAACAAACAGCCACCATTCATTGGTGGCCTGGCATCAGCACTCGCGAGACAAATCCCCTTCATTGAGCCGTAAATGAAAGGCACATAATGAAATTCAAAGGAAGCGCCTTTATCACTCTTGCCGCTGTGCCCATACTTATTCTACACAATCCGCTAGCCCACTCGGAGCCCGTGTCCATGACAGCGCAATCCTATGAGAAAGTTTCAATTGACGGATGGCACTTCAAGATTCGAATCCACGACGAGGTCGTAAATTCGGTTCCCAACCTCGCTGCAGCTTCCAACTCGCGGGAAGCATTCGTCACAGCCACCGCGACTGCAACCGCAACGGGCGGCTCAAACCCCGTCGTCGACAGCCTGTTCATCCTCGGGTATCAGTTGGGATGTCAATCTGACGTCTCGGCGGGACTCAACATTGGTGGAACTGTTGGTGGCGGAGGATCACTGGGTGGCGGCTTCGGCGGAGGCGGCGCGCCAACCTTTAGCCCTGGAATATCCGTAGGCGCTGCGGGTTTCGTGCAGACAGTCGTCCAGCCAGGTGTCATCGTCGATCTCCCGATGACCAACATGGCGATGAGCTCAGGCGGCATGGCCAATCTCAGCATAGACAATCTCCATGTCAAGGCCGACGCGTGCGGCGGCGATGTCACCATCCGCTCGTACGCATACCTGCGCGTCTCCACCGACGTGGGCCACACCTCGTTCGCTATCTACGGCGACCCCATCAAGATCTAGGTTCCCGAAGCGAGAGGATCGATGCACGCGATGAAGAAAGTCCTTAGACGACTCGGCGCTGTCAGCTCAGCCGCTTTGGCGTTGACACCCATCGGGGACCTGACCGCGCGAGCCGAGCCGCCAGGCATACCGTTTATCCCGGGCAGCCCGGCCATGCCTAGCCCTGGGGCATATTGGATGGGATACGGATTCCAAACCACCCTTCCCCCAGCGTCTTCCGATACCCGAGGGGTAAACATCGGTGGGGTATCTGCCGATCCTTCGCAGACGAGCACATCAATGCCTGGAACCAAACCCGGCCCCCAACTGGTCAACCAGGCCCAGATACTGTCCAACGCAAACATGCGCTACGGAATTCAAGGCGGAGTTGTCCCGCCAGCAGATATGAGCACCCTGGGAGCCACACCACACATGTTTATCGGCGGCGTGACCGCGCCTGGCGGGTTGGAGAGCCCCACTGGAAATCCGCCAGCAGGACCTGCGGCAGGAGCCGGAGGAGAAGTGACCGACCCAGCCCCGCCAGCGTATCCACAGCTCGAATCCCCAACCGGCGGGGAGCGGTCAGCACACGACTAGAACGTGCCTGACAAATCTCGCGTAGGTGCGGTGGTGACGTTCTGCCGGAGAATCTCGTCCGCGAGAGCTTCCGTCGGCACCTGAGCTTGTCACGACCCTTCGTCATCGTCGCTCGCGTGCGCGTGCAGCACAGCGAGGCCGGTTGTCAGGATGGATTCAGGGTCTACGTCATGGCAATTGTGAAGGCGGGCATAGACGGGCGCGATTTTGGGGTCGATGAGCGTGGCGCGTTCGCTGTCCGCTACGAAGACGGTGACGGCACTGCCAATGACATAGTTCGACAACGCGTAGGCCACGCTGAGAGGGTCGGGCGTTCCGGCTTCTTCGAGCAGGACACATATGCGTTCGGATAGTCGAAGGTAGTTGGGTCCGCGGGGTGCCCTCATCGCGACGACCTGGCACGCCCACCGGTGGCGCAAAAGGTGCCGGTAGTACGCGACCATAAGGTCCCGCAGTTCTGCGTCGACGACCGCGCTAGAGATGTCCGGATCGCCGCCAAGGGCATGGTCGAGCGCAAGGTCGAAGAGGTCGTCGACCGACTCCACTCGCGAGTACAGACTTGGCGGGGCGACACCGATACGTGCCGCGACAGCGCGCACGGTAAGGCCGCGGAGTCCACCTTCATCAAGCAGGTCGACGGCTGCTTGCGCGACGGAGCTCACATCGACGGCACGGGCCCGACGGATGGGTTTGCGGTGCGACCAGTAACTCATTCCACCAGACTATCCGAACCATGTTAGTTTAGCGGCATGCTCGATTCTTCTCTGCTCCCGCTCCTCAACGACCGCGTGCGCCTGCGCCCGTTGCAACCGGCTGATGCCACCGCTTTTGCCGAGGGAACCGCGGATGCAGATGTGCAAGCATTCGGGCATCTCCCTGAATCCGACTACACCCCTGCCTCGGTCCGGATAATGATCGAGGAACACGCGCAGCCTGGGTTAGACCGTGGCGACTTGGCCATCCTAGCCATCGCAAATGCGGCCGCTGACGAGTTCGCCGGCAGCCTAGTGTTATTTGGTGTCACAGAGGACACTGCCGAGGTCGGGTTCTGGCTCCATCCCGAGTGCCGTGGCTCCGGCTTTGCCACTGCGGCAATGGAACTGGCCGCCGAATTCGTCTCCCGCAGCGGCCTCGCCCGCCTCACCGCTCGCACCGCAATCGAGAACATCTCGTCCCAACAGGTCTTGACCCGAGCCGGATTCATCCACGTCGGGAACGCAGTGGACACCGCACCCTCGGGGCGCGAGCTCGAGGTGTGCTGCTACGCACGATCAGCCCTCCCGCGAGTCGCCTTTGAGGACGGCGCGCACACACCATTCCAGCGAGTCGGTGAACAGGCGAAAGACCCGGGTTGTGTTTGGCCAGCAGGTGAACCCTTGGGTTCAGCGCCGTTCGGGTGACACGTAGATCAAGACGTCGAGCTCGAACATCGCACCACCGCAACGCTGGCCGAGGATTCGTCCAGTCAACCTACGCAACCAACTAAAGCCCACTCCGCGCCTCGACCAGAAGGAATTCAGTGACCGAACAGTCGCAGTTCGCCGCCCCGGCGAGCGCCACCAAACGGGGCGGCCCACTTATCGCACTGCTCGTGGGTGCCGCGTTCGTTGTCACGTTGAACGAGACCATCATGGGAGTTGCACTGCCGCAGTTGATGATCGACCTGGCAATCACGGCGAGTACGGCGCAGTGGCTGACCACCGGGTTTATGCTCACCATGGCGGTGGTCGTCCCTGTGACCGGATACCTGCTCGAGCGCTTCACGCTCCGCGCCGTGTTCTTCACCGCAATGGGCCTGTTTTCTGCTGGAACTCTGATCGCCGCAACGGCTTCCAGCTTCGGACTGCTAATGCCCGGCCGGATCGTCCAGGCTTGCGGGACCGCGATCATGATCCCGCTGCTCATGACGACGGTGCTCAACGTGGTCGCGCCCGCCCGCCGCGGCCGCATGATGGGCGTGATAACGATCGTGCTTTCGGTGGCACCAGCGGTCGGACCCACCCTGTCCGGTCTGATCCTCTCGGCCCTGGACTGGCGTTGGATGTTCCTACTCGTGCTGCCCATCGCGCTGGTAGCACTCGGGCTCGGGGCCATCTGGATTCAGAACGTGATCGAACCGCAGGCTGTCCGGTTCGATGCACTATCGGTGGTGTTGTCCGCGTTCGCCTTCGGTGGGTTGATCTTCGGGCTCAGCAGCGTCGGGGAATCAGTGAACGGAAACGCCATCGTTCCCGTGTGGGTTCCGCTTTTTCTTGGTTCGGTGTCGCTCGTGGGATTCGTTCTGCGCCAACTGCAGCTCCAGCAGCACGACCGAGCGCTGCTCGACCTGCGGACCTTCCGTTCACGCCCGTTCAACACCGCCCTCGTCCTCGTCTTCATCATGAACGCGGGTCTGTTTGGAACGCTCATCCTGTTGCCGCTCTACATTCAGAACGTCCTCGGGCTCAGCACGCTGCAGGCCGGTCTCACGCTGCTTCCGGGTGGCCTGTTCATGGGCCTGATTGCGCCCGGTGTCGGTTCGTTGTTTGACCGATTCGGCCCACGCCCCTTAGTGATTCCAGGCATGGTCGTCTCCGCCCTGGCGTTGGTGGTGATGACTTCCTTCGACGCCACCACCCTGATCGATTGGGTTGTTGTTGCACATGTCCTGTTGTGCCTCGGGTTCGGGCTCGCATTCGCGCCGTTACTCACCTCGGCCCTCGGTTCGTTGCCACAGGAGCTCTATCCCCACGGCAGCGCGATCGTCAGCACTGTGCAGCAATTGGCCGGCGCCGCCGGAACCTCGTTGTTCGTGACCGTCATGACGGTTCGCTCAGCCTCGGCGGCGGCCATCGGAGCCGATACTGTCGCGGCATCCGCTGACGGCATTCACACTGCATTCGTCTGGAGCGCCGTCATCGTCTTCGTTGCAGCCGTTCTGTCCGTGCTGATCCGCGCGCGACCCTCGACCCCGGATACCGAGCCTGCACTCGGTTGATTCCGAGTCAGCTGCCGATCGACCTCTACCCCATCCGTTCGCGAGATCCCTGAAAGCCTTATCCACCAATGAAAAATGGCCGGGTGCTGACTGCACCCGGCCATTCTCATGATATTTATCTGCCTACTGCAACGGGTGCTTCGTGCGAAGACTTCACCCGGCCGGATGTCGCCGACTCTGCGGCTCCGCGGCTGAAACGCACACCCTTGTCGGCGACCTTCCCGTACTTGAGCACGGGCAGCTCGCGGAAGTAGTTCTGGTACGAGCGCCATGGCGCCGCGGGCACCTGGTGCGGCAAGGCGTCGGCGGCACGCGAGATGTAGCCGGAGTCCAAGTCCACGAACGGCAGACGCTCGGCGGTGTCGGGCTCAACAGGCCAAACCACCGTCTGCCCCGTCTTGTCCATGTAGTTGAGCAGCCTGCAGGTGTACTGCGACACCAGATCGGCGCGCAGGGTCCACGAGGCGTTGGTGTACCCGAACGTGAAGATGAAGTTCGGGATACCCGTGAGCATCAGCCCCTTGTAGGTGACGCACTTCGACGGATCCACCTCGACGCCGTCGACAACCGGCTTGAGCCCCGCCGCCAGCTGAACGTTGAGGCCCGTCGCGGTGACGACGATGTCGGCCTCAAGCTCCTCACCCGACTCCAGCAGGATGCCCTTCGGGGTGAAGCGCGCGATCTGATCGGTGGCAACCGATGCGGTGCCCTTGCGCAGCGCGCGAAACAGGTCCGAATCCGGCACTACGCACAGCCGCTGGTCCCACGGGTTGTACTTCGGGGTGAAGTGCTTGTCCAGGTCGAAGTTGGGCAGCTGACGCTTCAGCAGCGCACGCAGAATCCCCTTCATCCGCTCCGGGTCGCGGCGGCTGGTCTGGTAGCTGATGAAGCTGACCATCTGGTTCTTCCACTTCACGATCGGGTACGCGATCGAGGCCGGCAGCTTGCCCTTCAATGCGACCGCGAGCGCGTCCGTGGACGGCAGCGACACCACGTAGGTGGGTGAACGCTGCAGCATGGTCACGTGACCGGCCGTTCCCGCCATCGCGGGCACCAGGGTCATGGCCGTCGCACCACTGCCGATGACAACGACCTTCTTGCCGGCGTAATCCAGATCCTCGGGCCAGTGCTGCGGATGGATCACCTGACCGGCGAAGTCCTCGATGCCCTCGAACTTGGGCGTGAAGCCCTCGTCGTAGTTGTAGTAGCCCGTGCAGCCCAGGAAGAACTCGCAGGTGAACTCGACGATCTCGCCGCCATGTTCGGCGCGGACCGTCCAGAGCCCACGCTCGGAAGACCACTCGGCGCCGACGACCTTGTGGCCGAAGCGGATCTTCTCGTCCACGCCGAACTCGCGCGCGGTCGTGGCCACGTACTCGCGGATCGAGGCTCCATCGGCAATGCCCTTGGTGCTCGTCCACGGCCGGAAGTTGTAGCCGAGGGTGAACATGTCGGAGTCCGAGCGGATACCGGGGTAACGGAACAGGTCCCAGGTACCGCCGATGCGCTCACGCGCCTCCAACACCACGAACTTCTTGCCTGGGACGTCGCGGGTGACATGGCAGGCCATGCCAATACCCGAGATCCCGGCGCCCACGATGACAATGTCGACATGTTCGGTCATGACAGCTAGGCTATCGACGCAGTGTTGAGAAAGTCAACAGTGTGTCGAGAACTTTACAGAATGCGCAGGTAGACGTGACAAAACCGACTACGAGAGGCCGCAAGACGACGCGCCCCTCCGGGGACGAGCGGATACAAGCGATCCTGGCCACCGCCGAGGAACTACTCGGCCAGCGCCCCCTTGCCGACGTTGCCGTCGACGATCTGGCACGAGGCGCGGGGATCTCCCGGCCGACGTTCTACTTCTACTTCTCCTCCAAGGAAGCCGTTCTACTCACGCTGGCCGAGCGGATCATCGAGGAGGCCGACGCCAACGTCGCGAGTATCAACCCGGCCGCCATGACGAGCCCTGCCGAGTATTGGCGTGCGGTGATCACGGCCTACTTCGATGCGTTCGGCTCGCATCGGTCCCTCACCGTCGCACTGTCCGGAATGCAGGGGACCAGCCCCGAGCTGGACCAACGCTGGTCCGAGGTGACCGAGAATTGGGTCGCCAACACCACGGTCGGCATCGAGGCCGAACGGGCCCGCGGCGCCGCACCGAGCACGATTCCCGCCCGCGATATCGCCGTCGCGCTCAACCTCATCAACCAGTCGATGATGGGGGCGACCTTCACCGGTCAGCAACCCGCCGTCACCGATGCTGACGTTGTCGATACGCTGCTCCACGTCTGGCTCAATGCAATTTACGGAGGGGTCTGTGCCTGAGAGTCTTCGCACGAGCGGCTCATCCATGCGCATTCGTGCTGCGGTGCTGCACGCGGCGCCGATCGAGCGGCCATACCGAGACACTCACCCGCTGAAAGTCGTTGAACTGGAACTTGACCCGCCCGGCCCCGGCGAGGTACTGGTCCGGATCGAGGCCGCGGGGCTGTGTCACTCGGATCTGTCTGTGGTCGACGGGAACCGGATTCGTCCGGTGCCCATGGCACTCGGACACGAGGCGGCCGGCGTCATCGCCGCAGTGGGCCCCGGCGTTCGCGACGTCTCCCCCGGCGATCACGTGGTGCTGGTCTATGTGCCCAGCTGCGGCGCCTGCCGATACTGCTCCTCGGGCCGGCCCGCGCTGTGCCCGGACGCCGCGGCGGCGAACGGTCTCGGTGACTTGATCCGCGGCGGAACCCGCCTGCACGATCTGGACGGCGCCGAGGTTCGTCACCACCTGGGTGTCTCAGGTTTCGCCGATCATGCTGTGGTGGACCGTAATTCGGTGGTCGTCATCGACAAGAACGTTCCCCTGGACACGGCGGCCCTCTTTGGCTGCGCGATGCTCACTGGCTTCGGAGCGGTCACCCACACCGCCTCCGTGCGCCCGGGCGACTCGGTAGCGGTCTTCGGATTGGGTGGCGTCGGGCTGGCCGTGGTGATGTCAGCGGCCGCCGCCGGCGCGGGTGAGGTACTGGCCGTCGACCCGGTGCCTGCCAAACGTGAACTGGCCCTTGAACTCGGCGCCACCAGCGCCTGCGTACCCGATGAGGCCCCCGGTGGTCACGACTGGGTGTTCGAGGTGGTCGGCTCGGCCGCCGTACTGGAGCAGGCGTACGCGCTCACCGGCCGCGGGGGTGGCACCGTCTCGGTGGGCCTGCCACACCCCGATGCACGAATCACCCTGCCCGCATTGAATATTGTCGCCGAAGGCCGCAGCATCCTGGGCTCGTACATGGGATCGGCGCAACCGCAGCAGGACATCCCGGCCATGCTGGCGCTGTGGCGGGCGGGGCGACTACCGGTGGAGAAGCTCAAGTCCGATGACCTGCCGCTGGGCGATATCAACATCGCGCTCGATGCGCTCGCCGACGGCCAAGCCGTGCGCCAGATTCTGCGACCCGGCACGGTGACGGCGTGACCAAACCCGAACAGCCGGCCATTCCGACCAAGGCCGACTTCCCGGTACACCGACGGCACCAGACCCGATGGGCCGATAACGATGTTTACGGGCACGTCAACAATGTCGTCTACTACGCCTGGTTCGATACCGCCGTCAACGGCTGGCTGATGGAGGCCGCCGGATGCGATATTCGAGACCTGCCCGCCATCGGCGTCGTGGCCGAAACCTCATGCAAGTACTTGGCAGAGGTGTCCTTTCCCGATGAGCTGTCCATTGGCCTGGCCCTGGAGCACCGTGGCCGCAGCAGCGTCATCTACAAACTCGCGGTATTCACGGTCGTCGACGGCGTTGTCGAGGAGACCCCCCGCGCTCTGGGCCGATTCGTCCATGTCTACGTGGACTCCGATGCCCGCACACCCGTCCCCATCCCCGAGCAAGTAGCGACAGCTCTCGAACAGTTGAGGTAACAACATGTCTGCAGTTCTCACGCGCGACGGCGCCATCGCCACTCTTACGCTCGGTACCGACGAGAACCGGTTCACCCTGCCCTTCATCGATGAGGTGAACGCACGGATCGATGAGGTGCTGGCCGACGAAGAACCCACCGCTCTCATCGTGACCGGTAGCGGAAAGTTCTTCTCCAACGGGCTGGACGTCGAATATTTGGGCGCCAACCCCGACAAACTCGGCTGGTACATCACCGAGGTGCAGAAGATCTTCGTCCGGCTGCTCACCCTGCCGGTGCCCACCGTGGCCGCCGTGAATGGGCACGCCTACGGCGCCGGGGCCATGGTCGCCCTCAGCTGCGACTATCGGGTGATGCGTGCCGACCGCGGGTTCTTCTGCCTACCCGAGGTGAACGTCGGGCTGCCCTTCACCCCGGGCATGGCCGCGTTGTGTCAGGGCCGGATGACCCCGCAGGCCGCGTCGGCCACCATGCCGAGCGGTCAGCGCTACGGCGGCGCCGACTGCGTCCGACTGCTGATCGTCGACGCAGCGGCGCCCGAGGCCGAGGTACTCAGTACCGCAAAGGGATTCGTTGAGCCGCTGGTGGGTAAGAACCGCGACACACTGGGCACCATCAAGAACGGCATGTACAGCTCGATCGTGCCGCTGCTACTTGCCGGATTGGGATGAGCCTCGTGCGCGAGTACCCCCGAACTGGGGTCCTGACAATAGCGCCACGATGGCCAGCGCGACGGCGATAGCCGACGCGGAGATCGCCACCCAGAAGCCGTACCCGGTCACGATCGGTGGCTTGATGTTGGTGCGGTAGTACAGCAGTTCCAGCCCCATCAGTGCGAGCGCCAACACACCCGCGGCGACAGGCGCGATGCGGTGCAGGATGTGCTGGCCCACCATGCATCCGGCCACCACCAGCAGTGCGGAAAGCAGCAAGATCATCTGTCCCGCACCGAATCCCGACGGAAGAACCACCGATCCGGTAGCGCCCCCGATCGCGTTGGCCCTACCCCCACCGCTGGCCGAGGTGCGCAGCCACGGAAGCCAGACGCTGAACGCCATTACCAAGCCGGTGAACGCGATCAGCCATCCGACCCGTCTCACGGCAGCTGACTCGGAACACACTTGGCCAGCATGGCCTTCAACGCGCGCCGCTCGTCGGCGGACAGCTTCTCCATGACCTCGTTCTCCGCCGCCGTCACCACTTCCGCGGCCTTGTCGAGCTGAGTGCTCCCTCGCCGGGTCAACCGGGCCGGCAGCGACCGGCCGTGATCGGCATTCTCGGGCCGCGTGATCAGGCCTTCCTGTTCGAGCCGATGCAGCACGGCGTTCATGGCCTGCCGGGTGACCATCGCCTGCCGGGCCAGCTCGGAATTGGACATGCCCGGGTAGCTGCGCAGGATCTGCATGCAGATGTACTCGGGCAGACTGAGGCCGAGCGGCTCCAATCGGGCCGCCACCTTACCGCGCAATGATGTCGCGGTGCGGGTCAGCAAGTACCCCAGGGTCGCGGTTCCGTCGATTTCCATGTCAATGATGTTGACTTATGTCAGTGCCGCTTACAAGCAGGTCCCCGCGCCGTGTCGGGCGCGGGGACCTTTGTGCTTGCTACCGGGGACTAATTCACGATGCCTTGTGCGAGTCGCTGTGCGACGAACCACTCGAGGAACCGCCCGAAGAACCACCGGAGGAACCACCGGATGAACCGCTGGATGAGCCGTTCGACGCACCGGAGTGCGAGTCGCTCGACGACGAGCTCGAACCGGACTCCGGCTTGGCGTTGGACGGCGCGGCGCTTTCGGGCTTCTTCGCAGTGGAAGACTCGTTTTCAGACTTCTTCGGCGCGGCGCCCTTGTCGGCCTTGGAGTCAGCCTTCTCGCTCTTGTCCGCCTTCGCCGAGTCATCGGCCTTCGGCGTGACCCCGCCGCTGACCTCTCCGATCTTGGTGACCGGAGTGGGCAGCTTGACCTTAGGCACGTTCACCTTGGCAACATCCGCAGGCTTGGCAGCGTCCGCCGGCTTCGCGGCGTCTGCGGGCGTGGCCGCGTCAGCAGGAGTCGCAGGCTTCGCGGGCTCGGCCGGGGTCGCCGGCTTAGCAGCTTCTGCCGAAGTCGCGGACTTGACCGGATCGGCCGAGGTGGCGGGCTTGGCGGGATCGGCCGGAGCTGTCACCTTGACCGGCTCCGCGGGCGTGGCCGCCTCGACAGGCTTGGCGGGCTCCGCCGGAGTCGCCACCTTGACCGGCTCCGCGGGGGTCGCGGACTTCGCCGCGTCCTCGACGGTGCCGGGCTTTGCGGCGTCCTTGGTGACCTCAGTCTTCGCGGCGTCGGCCTGAATCGTCACGGCGTTGGCGGTCAGCTTCGAAGTAGGCGAGATCAACGATGCCGACGGCGTGACCAGGGACGAGAGACCCGGAATGGTCGGGATGGTCGGCGCCGTCTGCGACGTGATGCCCTGCAGATACGACAACACCGCGGCCGGCACACCGGGCAGCTGACCGATGGCCGTCACGAAGTTGTTAATGGTCGCCTGATTCGCGGCAGCATTCAACTGACCTGTCGCGTACCAAAACGGAATGTTGAACGGCAGCGTCAACGCCCCACCCAACACCGTGAAAACCGGCTGAATCGCCGTGAACAAACTCGGCGCCGGCGTCGCAGCGGCAGGAGTGGCCAACGCAGCCGTCTTCACCGTCGGCGTAG
>Ga0265327_10001134_pt1 | contig 36601 bp, 36 predicted proteins | sample 41621metaG_FD_202089 | JGI IMG/M metagenome (GOLD analysis project Ga0265327, IMG submission 202089) | Rhizosphere microbial communities from Carex aquatilis grown in University of Washington, Seatle, WA, United States - 4-16-21 metaG | ecosystem: Host-associated > Plants > Roots > Rhizosphere...
CTGGCCCCCCACCCCCCCTCAGCAAATCGAAAGCGCAAATTGGGAGCTTTTCTGAATTCTGGAGTTTGAATTTTGAAGTTTACCTACCGACCCACCCACGGTCCAAATCTTTGCGACGCGCCGGGAAAAAGAAATACTCCCCGTCGCCCGATGCCGTTCAATCAGCACCCGGAAACTTGCATCCTGTATCGTTCGAAGCTCAACGTCCCGCCAGATAGCTTTCCATCTGGTCGAGCGCCGCGCTTTGCATCGAGATGGTCCAATTCACCAGGTCGCCGATCGAAATGAGTCCGACCAACGCCCCGTCCTGGCACACCGGCAAATGACGAATACGATGCTCCGTCATCAAGCGCATGCATTCCTCAACGGAACTGTCCGGCGTCACGCTGATCACGTCCATGCTGATAATTTCCCGCACGCGCGTGCTCTTCGAGTTTTTGCCGGCCAGTGCCACCTTGCGCGTGTAATCGCGCTCGGAGAAGACGCCGATGACTTTGCCGTCTTCGATCACCGGCAGGGCGCCGATGTTTTTTTCAGCCAACATTTGAATGGCTTCGAATACGGTTTTGTCAGGCGAAATGCACCAGACCTGAGGGCCTTTGTGATGCAAAATGGAATCGATTGTAGCGATGGTTTGCATGGGTCACTTCTGACTATAGCACTCGAAATCGCCGTGGATAGCCAAATCTGCTCGTGGAAACCCTGCATTTTTTGGGGAACCAAACTAAATCCCATTCATCCTACGACTGCATGCGCATTAGTCATTTACCCCAGAACATCGGCCGGGCCTCTTCGCTCATCGGCCTTTTAATATCAACCTCGCTCCCCGCTGCGACCGTCTGGAACGGCCCAACTACCAATTTCACCCAAAACGTTTCCGGCCAGAGCGACTTTCTCACTTCAAGAGTCATCATCACACGCGGCGAAAACTTCCCGATCTACAATTCCGTTTCCGAAGGCGCTGCCAACAAAACCAGCAGCCCCGTCGATACCGAGTGGGCTTTCGGCACATTGGCCAACACCAACCTTACCTACAAACCGTTCTATACCTTCGCCACCGCAACCTCTCCCGGTTCCGTAGCCGGAGGAGTCGTCAACAAAGACGCGGTCTGCCACCTGAAGACCGATAACATTTTTCTCCAGGTCCGCTTCACGGCCTGGGGCCAAAATCACACCGGCGGTTTTGCATACGCCCGCTCGACTCCAGCTGCCGTCGCGCCGACACCAACCGTGATCATCACGAATCCTCCTTCAGGCACAGTTTATTCTTCGCCGGCAAACGTTAAAATAGCCTCGATAGCCAGTGTCAGCAGCGGGACGGTGACAAATGTCCGTTACTTCCGCGGCGCAACGCTTATCGGTTCCTCTACCGCCTCACCGTATAGCGTGACCGCCAGCAATCTCACTGCCGGTTCTTACAACTTGACTGCTGTCGCCACCGCTGCCGGAATTTCTGCGACTTCCTCCGTCGTCACCGTCACCGTCCTGAATCCGGTCGCCGTAAACCTCTCCACCCCTGTCGTGTCGAATGGGGTCGTGTCGTTTAGCTTTTCCGCTGACCCGGGCCTCCTCTACTCTGTTCAGTCAACCAGCGACTTCATCAATTGGAATTCCGGTCCCACCAACTCCGCAGCGGTCAATCCCATGCCGTTCAACGAAGCGCTTTCCCCGACCATGCGGTTTTATCGCGTCGCCCGTTTGCCCAACCCGTAAGCCCTGTTCCGGTGAAGCGCATTTTCGTTCTTCTGAACTTGCTGTTGATCGCAGCCGGAACCGCCGCGCTCTTCAACTCCTGCGCGACCTTCACCGGCACCGTCCTCGCGCCGCCAAAAGTCGAAGGCGCGACCTACGTCGGCGACAAAGCCTGCCGCGATTGCCACGACAAAATCACTCGCGTCTTCCCGGCGAGTCCGCACGCTCGCTTGCGCCTGACCGACGCGCAAATGCCCGGCCAGCAAGGTTGCGAATCATGTCACGGCCCCGGCAGCAAACACATCGCCGCCGGCGGCGGGCGCGGCAAGTTCATCGTCAACCCGGGCAAACAACCCGAAACCTGTTTTCAATGTCACCTCTCCGAAAATGCGCAGTTCCATTTGCCGCAACACCACCCACTCCTCGAAGGCAAAATGACCTGCATCGATTGCCACGACCCGCACGGCCTCGACATCATGAAGCCGCACGGTGGCCTCGCCATGGCCCGCGTCAATGAATCCTGCAGCAACTGTCATCGCGAACAAACGAAGCCACACATCTTCGAACATCCCGCGATGCGCGAAGGCTGCACCACTTGCCACAACCCACACGGATCGGTAAATGCAAAGCTGCTGACCATCCGCGATGCCAATCTCTGCCTCCGTTGCCACGCGCAAACGCCAAAGCCCGGAACACCCGGCACGCTCTTCATCGGCAACATCAATCACACCACGTATGTCCACTACGGCACCTGCTGGACCGCGGGATGCCACAGCGCGGTCCACGGCTCAAACGTTCAACCCTACTACTTATATTGAGCATGCAGAAACTCGCCTCCATCCTCGTGCTCGCCAGCTGCCTCTTTGCAGCCGCCGCCGGATTGGACGCGTCAAAGCTGCCGCCACCTGCGAACGGCGAGATCGACTTTACGCGGGACATCAAACCGATCCTCGATAGCTCCTGCCTTCGCTGTCATGGCCCCGAACGGCCGCGGAGTAAATTTCGTTTGGCCAATCGCGAAGACGCTGTGAAAGGCGGCAAAGACGGCGTGGACATCATTCCCGGAAACAGCGCCAAGAGCTTACTAATTTACTACGTCTCTGGCTTGGTCGAAGACATGGAAATGCCGCCGCCCGACAAAGGCGAGAAACTCACGGGAAAGCAAATTGGCCTGTTGCGCGCGTGGATTGATCAAGGCGTACCATGGCAAGAGACGTTGCGGACAAACTACTCAACTGCTTTTGCATCACCGACGGTCGGCTGGACTGGCGTCAACGGCGACAACCACAAGTTCCGCGAACATTACTGGAGGCACGACGGTCTCGACGGTGGCCTGGAACTTTTTGAACTGTTCTACCAGGGCGATAAAGACACGAAGACTTTGCTAAGCGGACATGTCTTGCTCGATGACTACCTTGTCGACTTCAAGGCCGACCACAACGATTTCGGATTCTTCCACACAGGTGTTCAGGAATACCGAAAGTATTTCGATGATACCGGCGGCTACTTTCCGGAACTTCGACCCACACCGTTGTCCTTGAATCGTGATTTGCATTTAGACGTCGGCAAGGCCTGGGCGGAATTTGGCCTCACCCTGCCAAATTGGCCGCGGATGGTTTTTGGTTACGAATACGATTTCAAACGCGGCGAAGAAGGCACGACGTCGTGGAACTCAACACCGAAGGGCTCGCCGAACATCGGCCCGGGCAGCAAATATTTGGACGAATTGGTTCACGTCGTAAAGTTCGACCTCAATGCGGAGGTCCGCGACATCAATATTGAAGACCAGTTTCGAGGCGAGTTTTACAAATTGAACAGCCATTACACAAATGCCGATGCCCGCGGCGGGAGCTTTGAAAACGTCAGCGAAGGTAACACCTATTTCCAGGGCGCGAATTCATTTAGGCTGGAAAAGAAAGTGACTGATTGGTTGTTCACTTCGGGAGGATATTTTTTCAGCAGATTAAACGGCGACGCGAACTTCTCAGATTCCATCGTTAACTTCCTCGGCACGACGATTGCAAGCGCACCCCGCATTACGATCGAACGCGAATCGCACCTGCTCAATCTTAATGGATTATTTGGACCATTCGATGGCCTGACCATTTCCAGTGGTGTCCAGAGTGAATGGACACGGCAAACGGGCACCGGCACCGGCAACCTTAACCAGATTAATTCCGCCGATCCTCTGGCAACTTTACCGATTCTTTTCACGGCGCTGGCGTCGGATTATGATCTAAGTTCGTTTTCAGAAACGCTGGCACTGCGTTACACAAAAATTCCGTTCACGGCATTGTTTGCGGAAGCGCGCGCACAACAACAAAGTATCGGCCAATCGGATTCTGATATTCAACCCGGCTACGTCTATGCGGAAAATCCGACCTATGCCAGCCAGTTGACCGATCTCCGTTTTGGTTTTAACACGTCGCCCTGGCGGCAAATCACCTGGAGCGGTCACTACCGCAGGTACGAAGATGATAGTTGGTACGAGAAGCGGACAATCCAGGAGCCGATTGGTGGCTATCCCGGTTTTATTAAATCACGCGACCTGCTGACCGATGAGTTCGAAACTAAAGTTGCGATTCAACCCGCTCGCTGGCTGAAGACAGCACTCACCTATCGTTATCTGATCACAGACTATTCGTCCGTGACAGGGCCGTCTTTGAATCAATCTTCGCTCGCGCAGCTTACGCCCGGTGGGGGTCTTCTCGCGGGTCGTGATCGGGCACATGTGTATGGGATCAGCACCACCATCACGCCGACTCAACGGTTGTTTCTCGATGGAACATTTCTTTATCAACCGACCTCAACCACCACGGCCGACAATCAATCGGTATACATCAATAACTATCGCGGCGATGTTTACACGGCTATCGGGACGGCGAGCTATATCCTGTCGACGAATACAGATATTTTCTCGAGCTATACGTTCTCGAAAGCAGATTACGGACAACCGCTGAACACCGTGGCGTTACCATTGGGAATTCAATACGAGCAATATGCGGTGCGGCTGGGTGTAAATCATAAGTTTGGAGCAAATGTTTCAGCGAAGTTGCAGTATGCCTTTTTCCACTACAACGAGCCGAGTTCCGGCGGGGTGAACGATTACAATGCGCAATCGATCTTCGCCACGCTCACGTTGAAGTTGCAATAACTAGGGCACGACCTGTTTCACCCGGTAGAACCTCATTGTGTCGGACGAACTGTCCTGAACCCGTGAAACGGTGCTCAGCGCGACGTTCGTGGAAATCGGCGCCCAGCTCAGGAAATCCGAGGACGTTTCCACGACGTATTGTGACGCGGAGGTCGTGGAATAGTTAAAGTTAAATTGATCGTTCGTCACGACCAGCGTGGGATTCCAGATCGTCGACGTCACCGGTGGCGTCGAGCGAATGTAAGCGAACCCGCCTGCACCTTTCGAAGCCCAAAACGTGAACTGCATGGAGATATATATGTCCTCGGATATAAGATGCACGACGGTTTGTTTTCCCACGAGGTTCGTCGGCGACTGCCCATTCAACCACCCAAGCCAGTTTGAAAACGTCAGCGACTTGTATTGATCCGCCGTTCCAAATGCCCACTCCGTATCCGTCGGACTCAGTGTGCCGGCGAAAGTTTCAGAAAATGCATTGAACAATCCCCCGGAATTCGTGCGCGTCAGCCAAACGTTGGGAGCGAGCCGGTCCTGATTCGCCGACTGCGTTGGATCTGGCGATGGCTGCGAATATGTGATTGATGATCCGTTCCAAACCAGTGCGGCATGGCACGCAAGTGCACCGAGAAAAAAAGCAAAGACCAAACTGTTACTCAAAAAACGGTTGAATGAAGACATGGACTTACACTGGTGTGATGCCTCAGCCCATTATTTGTTCCTAAGAAAATCGCCGATGCGCTCCTGCCGCAATTCGTTGCACACGTAATAGTTGTGTTCTCGTCGGTGTCGCGGTTTATAGTAATGCATGGCATGGCCACGCGCGCTCGTCGCGCTCAACTCCAGAAATTATCGTTTGTTCTTCGCCGGACAAATCGTGTCGCTCATCGGCACATGGATGACTTCGACGGCATCGCTATGGCTCATTTATCATCTCAGTTCATCCGCGTTCCTGCTTGGCGTCATCGGCTTCGCAAGCCAGGTTCCGATAGCGTTCTTGTCTCCGCTCGGCGGCATCCTGGCCGATCGTTTCGACCGCCTGACGCTGCTGAAACTCACTCAAATTCTCTCGGCAGCGCAATCTTTCACCATGGCCGCTCTGGCCTATTGGGGATGGATGAATGAATCCTGGCTCATCGGATTGTCGCTCGTCCAAGGCATCGTCAATGGCATCGACATGCCCGTGCGCCAATCGCTCGTCGTCTCATTTGTTGAAAAACGCGAACACGTTGGCAATTCCATCGCGCTCAACTCCGCTGTGTTCAATCTCGCGCGGTTGATCGGCCCGGCTCTCGCGGGGTTCATCATCGTTTATGTCGGCGCGGCCGGCTGCTATCTCGTCGACGGCATCAGTTACTTTGCCGTGATCATCTCGCTATACGTCATGCGCGTCGATGCACCGCCGCCTCGGGAACGTCGCCATCCGCTCACTGAAATGCGCGAAGGATTCAACTATGCGTGGGGCTTCCATCCGATTCGGGCAATCCTTGTCACCAGCGGCCTCATCAGTTTCGTCGGTTTCTCCTACGCCATCCTGATGCCGCTGTTTGCGAAAGACGTCTTCCGCGGCGACGCCCGGACCCTCGGCTGCCTCATGGCCGCGACCGGCGTCGGCGCAGTCATCGCCGGCGGCTACCTCAGTATGCGCACGTCCATCAAGGGACTCGGCAACGTTATCGCAACCGGCGGAATGATCATGGGCATCGGATTGATGTCCTTTGGTTTTTCGAGATCGCTGCCTCTATCGCTGCTCTTTCTGATGATTGCAGGCTTCGGCGCAGTGCTGATGATGGCGGGAAGCAACACCGTCCTCCAGGCCATCGTCGAGGAAGACAAACGCGGCCGCGTCATGGCGCTGTTCACCATGGCCGTGATGGGCTCGATGCCTTTTGGCAATTTGCTAATCGGATGGATCGCGAAAGTCCTGACCGCGCCGATTGCATTATCCATTTCCGGCGCGGTCGTATTCATCGTCGCCGTTTCGTTTTTCCGCCAACTTCCAAAAATTCGCGAAGCGGCCAGGCCGCTCATGAGCAAGCTCGGCCTGCTTGAGATTCCCAGCTAATCGCGCATAGATTTACAAAAACTTATGTCCCAAACAAATCTCGCTTCGATCAAAACCGTGGAACGCCACTTCCTCGAACGCAAAGGTCGCAATCCGCACGCCACCACTGAATTCTGCTGGCTGCTCACCGGCATCACGCTCGCGACAAAAATCATCGCCTCACAAATCCAACGCGCCGGCTTGCTCGACGTCTTCGGCAAAACGGGCGACGTCAATGTGCAGGGCGAGGAAGTTCAAAAGCTCGACATCATCGCGAATGACACCCTCGTGCGTTGCCTCGGTTATCGCGGCAACGTCGGTCTCCTCGTTTCCGAAGAAGACGAAGAGCCGCACGTCATTCAGGACGCGGCCGAAGGTGGCAAATACACCGTCCTATTCGATCCACTCGACGGTTCGAGCAACATCAACGCGAACGTCAACATCGGCACCATTTTTTCGATCCTCGAACGCGACACAAAGAAAGATTCCAAAGATCTCCGTTCCCACATTCTCCAACCCGGTTCAAATCAAGTCGCCGCCGGTTACGTTCTCTACGGCAGCAGCACCGTCCTCGCTTTCTCTGCGGGAAACGGCGTGCACCTGTTCATGCTGGAGCCCAGCATCGGCGCCTTCGTCCTCGCGCAAGAAAACGTGCAGATGCCCGAGACCGGCAAAACTTACAGCACTAACGAAGCGAACTCGCGCAAGTATCCTGAAGGCATCCAGAAGTATCTCGATTGGGTCAAAACCGACGAAGCAGGTTACAGCTCCCGCTACATCGGCTCGCTCGTCGCCGACTTCCATCGCACGCTCATTCGCGGCGGCGTGTTTTTTTATCCCGAAACCCCGAAAGCTCCAAAAGGCAAACTGCGTTTGATGTATGAAGCCAACCCGCTGGCCTTCCTCGCCGAACAAGCCGGCGGCATGGCCAGCAACGGCAAACAACGCATCCTCGACATCCAACCCACGCTCATGCACGAGCGCACCCCGCTCATCATCGGCAGCAAAAAGGAAGTGCAGAAGGTCCTGTCGTTTTTGTAAAGCTGACCAGCGAAAGAGTGAGAGTGAAAGTGCGCGAGCGCGTTGAGAAACATTGATGGCTGCCGCCACGAGCTGGAGTGCGGGAAGTGAAATCACGACAAGGTAGAATTTGCTCAGAGACTCGTGTGCTCTGCCGCAGCCATATCAATTGCAAATCTTCGATACATCGACTCCTGCTTCTTTCAGCGCCTGGTATAAGTGGTCAGTGTCCATCTGAAATTGTCTGCGGAGAAAAAAGTAACTGTATCCGTGCAGTGTCCCCAAAGTCACTTGCGCGGTATCGACCTTCCCATTGGCAAAGCGAAAAGTGAAGCGGGCTGCTGACTTATGCACGAAAAACACGCTGTGCGCCTGATGAAACTCTTTGAAGATCGCTTGGCAAGCTTCGCGGTTTGTTATCGTCGATCGATATGTGTTGGTGGATGAAAATGGTATTTCCACGTCCATAGCTTGGGGCGCAGCGCCGCTAAATTGTGGGCTTCGGGAGTGAAAGTAAATGCAACTACCGGATAACACCATCAGGAGAAGACTAACCACCATCGAGGTCCTCCACACAAAGATAAGGAATTTTTGAGATGCCTGGCTCATGGTCGAATCTGCTAACCGTGTCGCATATTTTCTATCCTTGAACAAGGCTTTTGCGGTGGCCGCGCAATGGCAAAGCGGCAGGAGACTGCCGCAGTCCAAAAGCTTCGCCACTTCCGAGGCGCGGGCGAAGGTCGCGTCAGCGTCTTGGAGTGCGGGAAGTGAAATCGCCGCAAGGGTGAGCGCGAGCTAACAGAGTCAGCGCTTTCGATGTGGACCCAATACCTTCTCCCTTTCCGCCTTGGCGCGAACATACAAACGCTCGAAGATGCGTCGTGGACAGGAGACGAGAAACAGCCCGACAATTGGAAAGAGAGCGGCGCTCAATGTCGCTCTGAGCTTGGTGTCTGGATCGGATGTCTCAACGTGATTAAAATTCACTGTCGCTGCTGGATCGTTGAGCGCTCGAACGAAATGAATCAGCATGAGCGTGCCGAATATGAGAAGCACCCAACCAAGAAATCGAAAGCCGCGTATCAACGTCGGCAATACGTTCAATGGAGATCGCATGATGCTAATGCCACAACTGTTCGCTATTCCTGATATACGAACAAGGCTTTTCCCGGCTGGCGCGGAATCGGAAGGCGGTTCCGAGGCGCGCGGGAAGGTCGCAGCAGCGTCGTGGAGTGCGGCAGGCCTCTGCCGCTTTCTCATTTGCGGCTCAATAAAGGGATTCCCCCGCCCATCCACGGGAATATTGGCCTCAGCGGAGGTCTCAATGGTGCGCACGGAGTTCCGTGCGCATGGTAAGTTGGCTCCACCACGCGGTTTTTTCGATTATCCAGACGGCTAAACGCGATTTCCTGCCCCGCCAGGACGCGGTTGCCCTGGTTTTTCACGATCGGTTCACCAGCGAGTTGGTCGCTAACGACGCGGCGCTCGGATTCAGGTCGGCGGAGATTGCTGGGGTCATCGGTGTGACGGCGGTCAGTTGCGGGCCGTGACGGCGATGTGTGAAGCCAGTTGCTTTGGGTTAGTAAAATGAGTTCAATGGCCTCGTGAAAGCCAGTTTTTCGCTCGCACTCGTTTTACTTTGCGCCCTTACTTCCGGCGCGGTTCCGACGAAAGAAATCAACCAGCTCGCTGAGGATTTGCACCCGACGATCGTCACCGAACGCCGCGATTTCCACATGCATCCCGAGTTGTCGAATCGTGAGACGCGCACGGAACAAGTCATTGCGGAAAAACTGCGCACGCTGGGATTAACCGACATTCGCACCCACGTTGCACATCATGGCGTGGTCGCGTTGCTTAAAGGCGGGAAACCGGGACCAGTGGTTGCATACCGGGCCGACATCGACGCGCTGCCTATCAATGAAGTTCACAACGTTCCTTACAAGTCGGGCGTATCGAACGTCATGCACGCATGTGGTCATGATGCCCACGCTGCAATCGGACTCGGCGTCGCAGAAGTTCTGAGCCAAATGCGCGCGGAACTTCCAGGCACGGTGAAATTTATTTTCCAACCCGCCGAAGAAGGTGCGCCCACCGGCGAAGAAGGCGGCGCACCGTTGATGATCAAGGAAGGCGCGATGGAAAATCCGAAGCCGCTCGCTATTTTCGGAATGCACACCACAACGGAAATCGACGCGGGAAAAATGGGCGTGAAAGCTGGCCCTGCACAAGCGGCGTCGACCATGTTCGATTTAGTCATTCGCGGAAAGATGTCGCACGCGGCCCATCCCGAAGCCGGCATCGATTCGATCGTGGTCGCCGCCGAGTGCGTGACGGCATTGCAAACAATCAAGAGCCGGCGCATCGATACGTTCGAACCGGTAATTTTGACGGTCGGAACGATTCACGGCGGCAATCGGCGCAATATCATTTCGGGCGAAGTGAAGATGGAAGGAACCATACGGACCTTCAGCGACAAGGCGCTGACCAGTATCAAGGCGCAGATGCACCAGACGTTGAAGGGTATTTGCGACGCGTATGGCGCGACTTACGAACTCACTCTCGTCGAGGGGACGGTGCCGGTTTACAACGACCCGGGCCTAGTCAACGAAACACTGCCGGCTTTACGGAACGCTCTTGGAACATCGAACGTGGTCGACGCCGAATTGCGAATGGGCGCGGAAGACTTCTCCTATTTTCAACGCGTCGTCCCGGGATTTTATTGGCGGCTTGGTTCCGGAAATAAAGCCAAAGGAATCACCGCCGAAGCGCACACGCCCGATTTTGATATCGATGAGGATTGCCTGGTCGTTGGAGTGAAAAGCATGGCCAACGTTCTGTGGGATTACCTCGATCGGCATACGAAACAATAACTACTTTCCTTACCCGCCCCGTTTCTCTAATCTGCCCGCGCCGATATGCCCGAACTAACTTCTGCAGAACCACCGAAAGACTATTCATGGGCTGAGTATTTGGATTTCATGGAAGGCGGAGCCGATATTTTGACGGTCCCGCCCCACGCCAAAGATCCACAAACGAAAGCCGCGCAAGCTGCCGCTTCACCAGCGAAGCCGCCGATCTATGGATTCCTGCTGGCGTTCGGAATCATGATCGCGGCGCTCTTCCTGAGTGAACTGCCGTTCAAACCGTTCACCGTGACCGATGCAGCAGGAAAGCCGTCGCATCCAATCGAGCCCGTGATGATGGCGCTGATTCTGGGGATGATCGTCAGCAATGTCGTGGCTTTGCCGAAATCGCTTAACTCAGGAATCAAATTTTGCGTCAAGAAACTCCTGCCGCTCGGCATTATCTTTCTCGGCGCGCGCCTGGACTTCAAGGAGATGGTGAAAGAAGGCGTATTGGGCGCCGGCATGGCGCTCTTGGAAACCGCCGTCGCATTCATGTTGTTGCTGTGGCTTTCCAAAGTTTTCAAACTGCCACGCAAACTCGGCCTGCTTCTCGGAGTCGGGACCGCGATTTGCGGCGGCACGGCAATCGTGGCAACTGCGCCTGTTCTGGAAGCTGAAGAAAAGGACGTCGTGTTCAGCGTCGCGACCGTTACATTGCTCGGTTTGATCGCGATGTTTGTGTTGCCCGTGCTCGCGCACTCGATGCACATGAGCGACAAAGCGTTCGGGTATTGGGCAGGCTTGTCGATTCACCAAACGCCGCAAGTTATCGCCGCGGGATTCAGCTACAGCCCCGAAGCAGGCGGGACAGCGACGACGGTCAAATTGGCGCGCGTGTGTCTGCTCGCGCCGGTCGTTTTCATCGTTGGACTGCTCAACGCACGAGGAGAAGCCAAAACCAATGGTTTCACTTCGAAGAAGAAGATTAACTATCTCCAGATGTTTCCGATGTTTGTTTTCGGTTTCCTCGCGTTCGCGCTGGCACGCACCTTGGGATGGTTGCCAACGTTGCACTTTAGTTCTCCCACATTCTTCACCAAGCCAGCCCAGGACCCAACCCTTGCCGATTGGCTGGTGAAGTTCTCGTCGTGGTGCATCGTCATCAGCATGGCTGGCGTCGGCTTGGAAACACGTTTCCACGCCATGAAACAAACCGGCGCGAAGCCGTTTATCGCTGCGCTGATCGGCGTGCTCGTAGTCGCGACGATGGTGTTCGTCCTGATCAGGTGGCTGGCGCTTTAATTACTGCACCTTCTGCGACAAGACCCATTTCGCCAGTGCATCGATCTGCTCCTGGGTAAGCAGCGCGTGACCGTATGGCGGCATCGGCACGGTACCCCATTTACCGGAACCGCCGTTCACGATCTGTTCGCGCACACGATCCATTGCATTGGGATCCTTGGAGTATTTTAAAGCGACGTCTTTGTAGGCCGGCCCAATGATTTTCTTGTCCGTGTTGTGACATTGCAGACAGCCCATTTTCGTTGCGATCACCTGTGGGTCTAAAATGGTGGAGTCAAAATGCACGGTCGTCGTTGTTCCCGTATCGGTCCCGTAGTTTTTTGCGAAATACGCAACTAGCGCATTGGTCTGGTCGTCCGGAATGTTCGCTGCATACTTCGCCTTCATCTTACCGACTTCAGCCGACCAGAAATCGCGCGGCTTCGGCGGCTGCATCGATGCATAGTCAGCCGAGTGACAGGTCAGACATTGCGCATTCGCCAGCGTAACGCCGTCCCCTTGCTTATAGGTTCCTGTTTCAACGGGCAATTGAATCGTCACCACTTTGGCGCTCGCCACCAACCCAATCGTTAGAATTGAAGCAATCAGAATATTTTTCATTTTGAGAATCGGGTTGAAATTACACGACTGCGATTTGGGTCGTCTCGATAGTGTTGTGCATGTAACCGGAAGGATTCCACAATGGTTTCTCCGTTTGCATCTGGCCGGAGTTGTTGGTCGCACGGACTCTCAAGGTATAATTGCCGGGCCTGGCAGGCGTCCATTTGGCATGCCATTCGCGGAATGAGTATTTCCCGAGATCCTTGCCCAATTTCGCTTGAGTCCATGCACCGTTATTACTGCTGACGACGACTTCACGAATGCCGATCCCGCCATCGAACGCGATACCTTTCAGGTTGATCGTCTGACCAGCTTTGACCTGCGCACCGTCCTGCAAACTGGTAAGGAACGAACGGACGTTGTAACGATTGATCGGCACTGTCGCCTTCGGAGCGGTGCCCGGATCGCACGAAGCGGTTTCGTTGTCCGGAATGCGATACGCCGGATTCATCCAGAAATTGTTCAAGGTGTCATTAATGACCGTGATGTCATTGACGTGTTTGACCCAATAAGTGCCGTAGTAGCCGGGCACGATCAACCGCACCGGGAAGCCGTTGAGCACCGGAAGCTCTTTGCCGTTCATTTCGTAAGCAATCATTACTTCGCCGTCGGTCGCATGGTCGATATCGAGCGCCTTGGCAAAGTCCGGCGTTTTCTCGACGACTGGTTTGTCGAGCCCGTTAAAAGTCACCTGCTTTGAATCGGCTTTCAGGCCGGCTTTGGCGAGGATGGTCTTGAGCGGAACACCTTTCCATTTGGCATTTCCCATGGCGCCATTGCCCGATTGGCCACCGCCGACGCGCGGCATCACAAATCCACGGCTGTTCCCGGAGCATTGCAGCACTGCGACGACTTCTTTGGCGTCGAACTTCTTCAAGTCAGCGAGCGAAAGCGAGAGCGGATTGTTTACGGTGCCTTTAATATCGACACGGAACGTGTCCGTATCGATCGAGGTCGGAATGCCGGCCAGATGGTAACGCACGAAAAACGCGTCGTTTGGCGTGATAACGCCTTCGTTGAACACCGCGAACGGAGTTTCCAGTTGCGGTGGTCGCGTCGTTAGCCGGATCATCGGCCGCTTCTGCGGATACCTGACGAGGTCACGATCGCCATTGGCGAATGGCATTTTGATAGTCTCGGCAAGAAGTGGGGTGGCAGTCAGGCCTGCTGCAGCGATTGCGGTTTTACGCAAAAACGCACGGCGACTGTGGGCAGAAGAGTCGGACGAATTTGGCATGCGGGATTGAAAGTAACTGAAAAGTTTTCGCCGATGCAATGGAAATTCCAAATTCGAAAAAACTTTTATGAACAATTGAGCTATAGCCGTTATAGGTGAAAACACCCGCGCGCCACCAACTCGCATTCCCGTTGCGCAAGTAGCTAGACCAATCCAGACCATTTGCGGCCGACCCAGTAAATCGTCAGCATTCCCAATAGCACTCCGCCCCACCACGGTTCACTCCAGATGCGGATACGATTTTCTTTGGGTTTGGGCTCGGGCAACAACGAAATTTGTTGGATGACTTTATCAAAGTCATCGACTGAGTAACTCGCGCCGTGCGTGATGGAGGCGATTTCAGCGAGGAGTTGGCCGTTCACGGGTTGGCCGAGCTTTTCCAGATTGGGTCGCGCGACGAGGAGTTCGGTTTGGAGATGGCGCGAGTTTGGGTCGGAATCGATTTGGACTTGATACTTGCCGGCTTCTTGCGGGACGAAGCTGGATTTGAAAACGCCCCAACCACCTTCGAGCTGGGTGAAGTCGAGACGTTCGGCACGGCCGTTTGGCGAACTAATTTTTCCAGTAACAGGGCCGTGTTCGATTGGGAAACCGGATGGATCAAGAATCGTCGCTTGCAGGAAAACGGTGTCGGCGGCTTGTGGCGTTTCCGGACTGTAGCTCAAGCGAATGCCTTCTTTTTCGGAGAGATGACGTTGATGCGCCATCCAACGGACGACCTGACCCCAGAATCGATAATGGAATTTATCTTCGACGCCGCGACGCCAGCGCCACGCCGAGTCTGTACCGAGGAACAGGACTTTGCCGGAACCTGCGCTTCGCGTGACGAGCAATGGGAGGCGACCCCAATTATTGCGCATGGCAGAATGAACCGCGAGGACCTCAGAGCCGGGACGACTTTTTTCCACGGCGGCAGACCAGAAGAAACCAGGGAGTTGTTTCCAGAGTTCGTCGTTTCGATCTTCATCGGAATCGAAACGCGTGAGCCAATGCCGTTTTCCTTCGCTGGTCAGGAGCAGACTCGACTCGTTTTGCAAACCGATGCCTTGCGGTTTCGAGGGGTCGAGCACGACGGGCAACAGATCCTTTAGCGCGCTGTTAACTAAAGTTTGCTCGCGACCGCGACGACCGGGGACGAACACAAGACCGCTGGATTGTTGTTCGACGAGGCCTTTGATGAGTCCAGCGTTTTGTTCGGTCAATTCACCCTGCCCTACTCCTACGTCACCGAGGAAGATTACATCGTAAGAGGAGATCGCTTCTTTGGTATTCGGAAATGAAGTGATGTAGTGCAAGCCATCGCCGGGGCCGATTTCGGGATGAAACAGCAAGCAATTCATGTCTACGCCGGGGTCGCGGGCGAGGGCGTTGCGGAGATAGCGGTATTCCCAGCGCGGGACGGAATCGACGACGAGGACTTTCAGTTTTTCGAGGCGAATCGAAATATGAAACGCGCGCTCGTTGTTTTCGGCGATGGCTTCGTCCGGTTGCACAGGGAGTTTCACAGTTGCAACGACTTCGCCGACCGAACGCGGGGCCCACAGAATAGCTTCTTCGAGTTCGCCTTTCGCAGGAATCGTAATGTCTTTTTTCGTTTCTTCGCCGAATTGATCGACCAGTGAGACGGATGTTTTTACTTCGCGCGGAAGATGGCTCGTGACTTTGAATGGAATGGCGATCTCTTCGCCGAGCAATCCGTAGGCAGGCGCGGAAACGCTTTCGAGCACTAGGTCTGGCACTGAAGCATCGCGTCCAACGCTGACGGTAAATATCGGAATGTTTTGTTCGCGATAACGCGTGGCGGCGCCAAGAGGCGGTTTGCCGTAATTTGAATCACCGTCAGTTAACAAGAGCGCGGCCTTTAAATTTTGATGACGCGTGAGGGCGGTTTCCAATGCGCCACCAATATCGGTTCCATTAACCGAGCTGGTATTTGTGGAAGGCGCGGAGAAATCTTCGACGCTGACTTTGGCTGTCTTCTCTAACGGTTTCCAGAATTGGTGCGAACGCTGGCTTTGCAACCAGTCCGTACGACTAATGACATGGTTGGTCGCCACAATGTCGCGCGTTTTCATGCTGTCGGATGAATCGATCAGCACAGCGACTTCGGGTGTGTCTTTGCGCTCGATGTGTTTGATGTATTCAGGGCGCAAGAGCGTGAACACGAGCAGTGTTATTAAAATGAGCCGAAGCGTTTCGAGTTTTGCAGAGACGCTTGGGTTTGGGCTGCGACGCCAGTTGGCATAGCAAAGCCAGGCTGAGCCGAGCCAGATGGCCACGCCGATTAGCAAAACCGTTAGAGGCGCAGCAAGGGAGATGTTGCTCACGCCAACACCTCCTCTTTTTGTTTTTGGCGAACCCGTGGCGTCGGAGCGGCGATTTTACGTGCGGGCAAAATCAAAATTCCTTCGCCAATGAGGAACAAGAGCATGCAGACGAGGAAGACGCGCCAGATTTCCCCTTGGAGTTGGCCAAGAGGACCACGGTGTTCCTGCATGGTTTGAAATGGAAGGTCGCCGAAGAGTTTGTGCGCTTGATCGGTGTCGAGCACTTCGGGTTCGTCTTCTGAGGCGGGTCGATTTACTGCGAGCAAACGATCGCCGGACCGATAAACACCGGCTTGAGTGGAAATATCTTTGTGCTGCGGGGAATCGACGCTCTCCCACTTTTTAGCCTGATCGCTGGCGCTGAGTTCGCCGCACGAAATGATCGAAGCTTGTTGCAAGCGGCGACCGCCGGTCTGGATCAGGCGTTGCAGCATTGGGACGAGGACCGGGCCATCGGCGAGGCTGGACCAATTATAATTAGGCAACGTGGCGCAGAAATAGACTTCCCCTTTGCCGAGACTTTGGCGGACGAGGAAAGCAGCGCCGTCATCGAACGCGGCGACGGCATTTTTTTGGCCGGTGATAAGTTGGCGTTTTTGCACGGTTGTTTGAGCCAGGGGAAGGCTGGTGCGATCGTCGGTTTTGGCCACTGGACCTTGATCTTCGTCCCAATGCGCGACGCGGAAATTCTTGTCGGCTTCGGCGGATTCGGCTGTCCCCCACCCCAGTCCATTGAATTGTTGCGAATCGGATTGGCCGGTCGGAAAGAATACCACCACGCCGCCATCTTGGACGAAGGAACGCAAAGTGTCAGCGGTCGGGCCGCTCGGAAGTGGTTGTTGCCAGACCAACAGAGAGTCTTTGGACAAGTCGATGGAATTGAGATTTTCAGTGGTCAGAGATTGGGCGGGCTTGCCGTTTTGGCTGGCGGCGAATGGCAGGATACGAGCGGCTTCTTCGTCGGCGGCAATAACAGTTGCTCGCGAAATTGTTTCAGGACCGTAAACGAAATAAGAGACGTTGTCGCGAGGATTGGCGTCGGCTGGAATTTCAAAGCTACCCCAACCGCCGTTGGTGCGATTGCCAAGGTCGATGCGATGACGCCAGCGCAGCGATTGACCTTCCAACGCGATCTCGGATTGAGAGCGCGCGCCGTCCAACGTAATGGTGACGGGAAGGGTTTGTTTCGAAGTCCCCTGAACGCGGCTCTGTTGCAAATCCGAGACAAACTGGAGTTCGGACTTGTCACCGTGTTGGCGGCGGGTGACTTCGTTCAACGAAATGGCGGTGTTGTTGCCGGGAGCTTCGGCGACGCTAAGGAGACGGACGCGAACTTTTTGGGACAGCGAAGCGAGTTGGGAGATGACGCTTTTCCAACGCGCGTCGTCCGGACGCCAATCGCCGCGTTGCAGGTCAGAGGCAATCCAGATTTCAGCGGTGCCGGCGCGGTTTTCGATCAGCCAGTTAAAGGCGGAACGAAGCATTGCCGGGATGTCGGCGGCGGTGTCGGTGGGTTGTGTCAGAGAAACGTCCGTTAAGTTTGCGGCTTTGGCGATCTCCTGGGGATTGCGCGTTGCGCTGTCGATGAGGACGAGGTGGCTGGTGTCCTGGTATTGTTTAGCGGCATCGGCAAGGAGTTTCAAAGCGTGCTCTCGCTTGGTTGTGCCATTGGCTTTGCCTTCCATGCTGGCGCTGCGGTCGAGGAGGATGACGATGGCATCGGGCGCGGGTGACAAAGCCCAGCCTAGCCAACCGCCGGCGAGGGGTCGCGCAATGAAGAAGATGAGCATCGCGACGGCGAGGACGCGAAAGAGCAAAATCAGAAATTGTTTGAGCTTGGTGTTGCTCACTGAACTGCGCGTGGCGGCGATGAGAAAGCGCATGGCGGCCCAATACTGCGGGCGATGGCGCATGCGATTGAGGAAATGAATCACCACCGGCAGCAGGATCAGCGGCAGGGCCCAGAGGATGTATGGTTGGAGGAACGTCATTTGAAGCTGACTTCAACCTCCAGGCTCCGATGACGTGCTGGCGAAAGTGGACAAAAAACAAACATGCAACTTTGCCAATCTAACGCAAGGTGCGTTTGAAAACAGAAAGAAAATTTGGTCTGACTTGGATTTCAATATACAAACCGATGTTCGCATATTAATAGTTGGACTAACTCATGAATAAACGAGCGTTTTTCTTCGGTGCTCTCTTGTTGGTGATTGCAGCTTTGATCACACACGCCATTGCTCGGAGTTTTCTGGAGCAATACATGCACCGGAAAGCCGCGCGTATCAGCGAGGCATCGGCGCAGCACGCGCCTTACGTCGCCGATCCTCTAGCAACTCAAGCGAGCCACACTTACAAAGTTCTGACTGCCATCGGCATTGCGCTCACAGGACTCTCTGTCGTTAGTATGGTGACAGCCATGATAAGGCATGAACGAGGGTGGTATTTAATTCTGGGAATGCTCCAAATGGCCGCCGTTGTGGCGGTGATGCTGTTGTGAATTCCGATTGTTTGTCCAACCACACGCTCCAGCCAACAGCCCTTGGCAACTTCTTATGACAATTTGCGTTAGTCACTAGACAATTGACGATTGTCATTAGCAACTCGTAGTTTGTCTATAGACAAATAATAAATATCTATAGATTTTTTACGATTGTCTTTAGACAACTATATATTTCCTTCAATAATTTTATGATTGTCTCGTGACTATCTCAGCTTATCTATAGACAATTGTCTTGCATCCATCGCTTTTTAGCTTTTATCGTTCACTAAAACAAGCCCGGCGAGCGCTGGGGCACTTTCGGAAAGCACTTGTTTTATGGCCAAGATCAATTTGAAGCTCAACCGGCTCAAGCCGCAGGAAGTTGTCCAACTCGGCGGCAGTATTAATACTGCCATGACGGGTAATGCGAATTTCACCACGCCCAATCCGCCTCTGGCGACGTTGGCTGCGGCTGTCGCGGCGGCGCAAACGGGGATTAATAATTATGAGGCGACCGCCGCGTTGCTCAAGGAACGGCTCATCGAACGCAATGCGGCCATTGATGCTTTGAAGGGGCTGATCCGGCAGGAAGCGGCTTACGTCGTCAATGTCAGCGCGGGCGACGCGGTGAAAATCACGAGCGCCGGGATGACGGTCGCGCTCAGCTCGAATGGCGTGAAGCACATGCCGCAGGTGCAGGATCTGGCCGCGACTTCCGGCGCGAACGATGGCGAGGTTGATTTGCGTTGGAAGAGGGTTCGCAACGCGCACTGTTACGAAATCCAGATCAGCGCGAGTCCGATCACGGCCACGAGTTGGGGTAGCAGCGTCACGTGCACGCGAGCGAGTTATCAGATGCAGGGTTTGACGAGCGGCGCGCGCTTGTGGTTTCGCGTCCGCGCGATCGGCGGTCGCAGCACGCCGGGCGCATGGAGTGATCCGGCGACGAAGACTGTGCCGTAATTGAATTTGAGGCTTTTGCAACCCGACGAGAATGAGTTGTCAGCGATGACTCGCGCTGACGGGGAGCGGCACTTTTGGCTCTTTTCCCAGATAACCAATCCGACAGAGAAAGGCGTCAGCCTCGGCGGTTGTCTTTTCCATCCACGGCGGTTTGTTGAAAAAGCCGTGAGTTTGGCCTTCGGCGTACCAGGCTTCGACAGGGGCGCCGATGGATTTGGCCTTTTCGACAAACGCGCGGAGTTGTGGATTGAGCCAATCTTTTGTCCCATCAAGGATGAGCGTGGGCGGCATGTCTTTGCGAAGATACAGCGCCGGTGAAATTTTTCTCAAGGTTGCGTCATCAACGCCCGCGAAGAAATTTCCGTTGCGAACAGCCCGCTCAGAACGCACGGCGACCAGGTCCATAACCGGGTTGAAGAGAATCATCGCGTTGGGTTTCGGTGAAACAGATTTGTCGTCGTCCGGCGCGTTGACGTCTTCGACTAAAAACGTGCAGGCGGCAAGATGTCCCCCCGCCGAACCTCCCGCGGCGACGATGCGGTTCGGATCAATACCAAATTGAGCCGCATGACCGCGAACCCAACGCATGGCACTGATGGCGTCCTCGACACACTTGTCGGGAGTAATTTTATCCCGAGTGCGCAAACGGTAATCGGCGCGGGCACAAATAAGTCCGCGTTTGGCGAAGTACTCGGCCTGGGGCTTGAATTGCGCAGGAGTGCCGGAGGTCCAACCACCGCCAAAAAAGAAAACGATAGCCGGACGTTTGTCGGACGGTTTCCAATCGGGCGGGTAGTCGAAGTTCAGTGTCAACTTTCGTTCGCCGACCGTTTTGTAAACCGGCTGAACGTGGTCGCCAGTATCAGCAGCGAAGGCACAAACCGACGCCAGAATAAAAACGCCAAGGCAGCATGTAATCTGGATGCGGAACATACGTTCCATTATGCGACAAGAAATTCGGCGTGGACAGATATGATCCATATGTAAGACGTCAGTGTTAAACCGACGACCGAGGAAATTGATCCGGATTGTTTGTGAACATCCCGTCTACTCCCAAATCGTACAAGAAATGCGACATCTCGGTTCGGACATCCTTGAACGGTTTTTCTTCTCCCGACAAAAATGTGTAGGGAAATACTTTAAGTCCCAGCCCATGAGCCTGCGCCACCAGCGGCGCAGTCACATCGTGCTTATTGGGCCCAATGGAATCGAACGACTCCTTTGCCTCAAGCAACATGGCAGGCGTCCATTTTGTATTGATGAATGACAACCAAAGCGTCGGCCACTTCAGGTTATATTTATTTCGCAATTTCATCAGGCTGATTTTGCTGAATGATTGCATATAAATTGGCGTCGACTGATTGCTGGACTCGGGTTGGTCGAGGCCGTTTTTCTTCAATACAGCCATGACCAGCGCCTCCATATCGAAACCGAGCTTGCCGTAAACTTCCGGCGCCTTGGTTTCAGGGCAAAGTCCGGCTTTGCCTCCAATGGTGTCGATCGCCTCTTGCCACGTTGGGATGGTCACGCCTTTGAATTGCGGCCCGAAGTGCGAACCCGCATCCAGCTGTTTGATTTCCTTCGCAGTGAAGTTGTAAATATACCATTTCTTGACCTTTCGCCGTTTGACAACTTCTTCCGTAAAACGATCGGGAAAAACTTTTTCAACATTCGTAATCCGGCTGAGCACCATGTCGTGACAACAAACGAGCACGCCATCGCGGGTAATTTGCAAATCCTGCTCGACGTAATCGGCCCCTTGTTTGATCGCCAATTCGTAGGAGGGCAGCGTGTTCTCCGGCGCATACGCCGAAGCGCCGCGATGGGCCACGACAAATTTCCGACCCGAATGAAACGGGTCTGTTTTCAAATTGCCGTGGTCTGATTTCGGACTGGCGACAACAAAAGGCGCAAAAGCAGTCACACCCACTCCTGCGCCAGCCAATTGGATAAAACGACGTCTATTCACTTTGTTATCACACGGTGTAGTCGACTATGGAATAACCAAAGCGCCGAACCAAGTCCCGCATTTTCGTTTTTATGGATCAAATTAAAACCTGCCCAATGAATTGATCCATAGCCCGCCACGGGCTTTGTAGCTTTGATACGCTTCGGCTCCCAACCTGGTGCGAACCCCCTGCTCCACCTGCTCCTCAAGCTCATCAAGCAACGCCTGTTTTTCTTCAGGCGGCCGATTTTTATCGGCTCGAATTTGATCAGATTGCTTTTCTGACGCGAGGCGCATTTCGAAGATTTCCGCAGCGGTCTCGGTGGGCCGGCCGAAATCGGTGACCACTTCATAAATCTCTCGATAACCGGTGGAGCGAGCGCGGCTAAAGTCAGTGAAGCGCGCCGGACCGAGGACGCTTTCAAGTTTCTCGTCCAATGTTTGGGTGTCGGGCTCAGCTTGGCTGGCTATCCGGTGGTGATAATCATTAAGGGTTTTAGTGAGGTTGCGCAGCTCGGTCTCACTAAAATCGACCCCACATAGCGCCCGGAGCTCACAGGCCGCGGTGGATCGTCGCAACTGATATTCGGCAAGTTCCTCAGGCAGCAGAATCTGAGCCTGCTCGCTCTCCATTTCCAGACGCAACTGCGCGAGCCGGGATTTTTCTTCCTGTGGCGAAAGATCGGCTTGGCGGACTGCTTCCTGTTGCACCTCGTATCGTTCAGTCAACGCGCGCAACTGCTGCTGCTTGGCGGCAGACAAAAAATCAATGAAATGGGTGACGAGTGAACTACCAGCTGACGCCCTGGACAGTTCGGCGATGGACCCACCGACCAGCTCTTTTAGGAGTGGGTCAGGTTCTTCACAAAGCGCTTTTACCCGTTGTGCGAGTGTCGTGTCGTAATAATACCGAACGTTCTCCCGAGCGGCGATTTCCCAGAAATCACGGTGGAATTCCTTAACTAAAGCGAACGCTTTTCGCGCATAGAGTTCCTTGAGATCGGCGCTGATGATTCGGCGCAGGACCGGTTCGGGGCAGCCGGCTTTGCGCAAGTTGGTGATATAAATCGCGTAATCTTCGGACTCGAGTTCGTTCCAGCGCAACGGAGTTGCGGTCGCTTCGATTGCAACGTTCGCCGGCGCCGGCACAGCGCTCGTCTCGGTTTGGCGGTTTGTTGCAGGAAGTGCCAGCGGAATATTGCCGCCGGAATGGATACTAGCCGCCCAATATCCGGTCGCCCCGAGCAGCACGAGGTTCAGACAGACTGAAAAGGTTAGCAGCCGTGAACTCATGGAATCTCAATTTGGTGCAGCCACTCCTCGTTAATTCTGAGCAAAGGACTGTCGGTTCCGGCGTTGGAAAAGGCCGTAAATTGTTCGAGGGCGCTTTGACGTAGTGCCACCAGTTGCGTTCGTTTTTCGGCGCGGCGCACGGGCATATCGCGAATTTCCTGTGCTCGGGCGGTGGCCTCCTGGCGGAGGTCGAATAGTTGTAGCGCGAGAGTGCGGGGCGCGTGCTCTTGTTCCAATGCGGCCAGGGTCTTTTCGAAGCTGGCATCGCAACTCTTCAAGTAGTCAATAAAACGGTTATCACCCAACAGACCTCGCGCTTTGACTAGGAATTGCCGTTCGCCGGTGGAATCGGGCTCTTGAAGAAGCTCGTTGTCGCCCGCGATCAAGGCGGAAGGGAATGCCTTGGACAGCTCGCATCTGAACGTCATCAACTGACGCATTTCCGAACCGCTCAAGCCGGCACTGCAGAGATTCGGATTGCGGCGTTGAAAAATCATCAGCATTCCCCGTAGCTCAGTTTCTTCAAGATCGGCCGGAGAAAGTATCTCGCTAATTTCGTCGTGCCATTTCTGGTAAATGGCCGAACGGCGGTCGATGCGATGCGAGCTCGCCACGCGCAAGAACTGCGCGTTAAACCGGTCGGTAATGCAAAGGAGTTTTTCGGCGCTGTCGTAATCGAGACAACCGACGGAGCCTGCCGCTTCGCTCGCGCGGGCCTGGTCTAGTCCCTCGGAGGACCACTCGAATCCGAGAATCTCCTTAATCGCTTTATCTTTTTGTTGTCGGAGGGCGATTCCCTGCTCGACCCAAGCAGATGCGGCAGCACGACGTTGGCTGAAGTTGGCCCAGAAATTAGTTGGTTCAGAAACTGATGCTTCGAGGTGTCCGAACTTTTCGTCAATCAAGGGCAATAAAATGTCACGCACCGTCTCTGACGGGCATCCGGAGGCGCGCAAGTTGGAAGCATAAACCGCAAGATCGTCGGATTCCAATTGCGCCCAAGGTGACGCGTGGGCTGGCCTGGCGGAAAAGTGTTTAGCCTCCAGCGTTCTCAGAATGGGTCCACGCGTCTGGGTTGCCGAGACGGCCTCCGGCCTTTGGGTGACCAGAGCTAAAAATAGAAGCAATCCCAGATTCAAACTCAAGGAAAGGAACAGGAATAGGCGAGTCATTCTGGCTGGCTGCGCGGCATTCGGCCTGCGGCGTGTGCGAGATAGTTCGCTGGTCTCCATCGGCTTTGCTTTTCTATTGCGGCCGTTTGTCTCGCTTAAATGCATCCAGCACTAGCTCGAACGGGTCCAGGTTTCTGACTCCAACAGGTCGGAATATGCTTATCGATTTCATTGAGGAACGGGTGAATTGCTTCGCCATTATGATACTTCACAACGAAATGGGTAGCACCCTATTTTGCGGGTATGTTAGGGCGCCATCCCGCTACGACTTAACTCCCCATTTAGAAGCCGATGCCTGCGACGGGTTGGTCGCGCGATGAAGAAGGTCAGTTCAACCGTATAGAGACTCTATCTTTGGATTTCAATATACAAACTGCTGCTCGTCTATTAAAGGGATAGGCCATGAAAAAACTCATAGTCCTATTAGGACTTGTAGTCATCGTTACTTCTTGCACATCTGTCGGCGAAAGAATGAGCAATATTCGCCCCGGCATGACCAAGCCGGAGGTTATTCGCATCCTGGGCAAACCCACGTCAGTTGGCGGCGTTAGTGGCGTGGAGGTGTTGCACTACACGTATTACCCGGATTTGTTGGGCTGGTCGAGACACAGCTATTACTTTGCGCGCATCGTCGATGGCAAGGTCGAGTCCTATGGCCCCGAGTCGCATAACAATCGGGTGACCGATTCTAATCCACCACTCAAGAAATGACATCTGTAACTCCGCCGGAAGTTGTCCAACTCGGCACATGCTGAAGAACGAATGACTATTCCCAGTAATTGATGCGACGAAAACGGGTCGGCCATGGAATTGGAATATTTTCCCTGAAAAACCGAGCTTGGCGACGGTGGTGACACACGCCTACCACTCACCACTTTCTACTTGAATATACCGTACCTACATATCAATATAGTGTCTTAGCCGAAATTCGGCCGAGTGGGGCTCGCATCCATTGCCGAGAACATTGGATCGAAACTCCGTTTTGTTTTTTGAAAATTTGAATGCCGATGTCAGTTGTCCTGACTTGTCACCAATCGTGACGAATCAGGACGGCTTACGACCGATTGTGACCAAATCTCACGCTCTGAGAATTGATGACAGTTTCGGAGAGTTGCGGGTAGTTTCGGTTAAAGAGACCCACCCCCTTAATAAGAGCTCGGGTCGTGCGTTGACCTCTCTGGATGAGTCGCGTACGCGGATACGAGACACCAAAAAAGCACCGCGTTTTTACTCCATGCCGCCGCATCTTTCCGCAGTATTCCGCAAGACTCCGCAAAAAAACGGGGAAAGAGCCAGAGGACCGGCGCACTCCAAAAGCTTCGCTAAATTCAAATCGGTGTGAACAAAATGGCGGGGCATGTTTGAAGTGCAGCATATTACGTCGTTTGATCTTCCGGAATTAGCGGTCTATCGAACGTTGAAGTTTCAGGCCGAACAACGGGAGCAAGGGATTTTTGTCGCGGAAAGTGAAAAGGTCACGCGCCGGTTGTTGGAAAGCAAATTGGGGGTTGTTTCGGTTGTTTTGCCGGAACCGTCGTTGCCTGATTTTACGGAGGCGCTGAAACGACGGCCGGAAATGGTTCGGGTTTATTGCGCGCCGAAAGCGCTGTTGGAAAAGCTGACGGGGTATGCAATGTATCAAGGAATTTTGGCGGTTGGACGTGTGCCGGCGCAGCCGACGTTGGAATCGTTCATTGATAAAACGGACCCTGCGGCGCGAGGATCTCGACCTTTACTATTGGTGGCGGCGGATGGAATCGCGAATTCGCAGAACATGGGGGTGCTGGTGCGTAATTCTGCCGGTTTTTCTGCGGATGGATTGCTCGTCGGCGAGAATTCGTGCAGTCCATTTTTACGGCGAGCGGTGGCGGCATCGATGGGGACGATTTTTGAATTTCCGGCGGTTGATGTGGCAAGTCTTGCAGAGGCGCTAAAGATTCTTCGAGCGCATGGGATACGATGTGTCGCCGCGCATCCGCATGTCAATGAGCAGACATCGTGGGACGCTGATTTTACGCGAGATTGTTGTGTGGTTTTTGGAAGCGAAGGTCAGGGTATTCGTCCGGAGATTTTGGATTTGTGCGATGAGGCGGTAACGATTCCGATGGCAGGAAATGTGGATTCGTTGAATGTGGGAAGCGCTAGCGCGGTGTTCTTATACGAAGCCGCCAGACAGAGAAGAAAAGGCTAAATTGCTAAAGAATGCCAGACATCGCTTGCGCGATGGTTAGCGGCCGAAGACGGCTTTCAACATCGACCACACACCTAAACGTTTCAGGCGTTCGATCGAATGGGTTGGTGAAATTCCTCTTGGGCAAACGTCCCGGCAGTTGCCTAAGGTATGGCAGCGGAAAGCGCCGTCTTCTTGCGTCACTAGTTTTAAACGTTCGCTGCGTCTTCCGTCACGAGGGTCAGTCACTAAACTCAATGCGCGGTTGAGCGCCATTGGTCCGACGTAGCGTGGGTTCAAGGTCACTAATGTGCAGCTTGAGTAGCACGCGCCGCAGTCAATGCATTGGGGCTGGTTATTGAGCGCTTTGCCTTCTTTGCTGGCGTGCGGGATGCGGTAGAAATCGTTTTTGTCGAGGTCGGGGCGCGGGACGAAATACGGCATCGTGCGTTGATATGCGCCGAAAAAGGGTTTGAGATCGACGGCGAGATCGCGCACGACGGGCAAGTTGCGCAGCGGCTCGATTTTTAAATCGTAGCCAACGCTTTTAATCAGGGTGCTACAAGTGAGACGTTCTTGGCCGTTCACGACCATGGCGCACGAGCCGCACATGCCGACACGGCAGGAAAAGCGAAATGCAAGGTCTGGAACCGGCCCGCGCTGAAGGGCAAAGAGCGCATCAAGAATGCTGGCGCGCTCGGTCATTTCCACTTCATGCCGCTCGAAAGTGACAGGTTCCCCTGCTTTGGCGGAGCGTTGAATGGCGACGGAAACTTTCGGCACGATTCGGATGTTAGCGAATGTGCCACGGAATTGGCGAGTGTTTTTGGTTCTCGAGAAAATCCCGATGGGTTGATTTCCGCTAATCGGTAGGATTGATAATTCTTTTGACTGACATGCATCAACGCTTTTTTGCCGGTTGCCGGATCGGCAGACGTGTGATACTTGACAATAGGACATGAACAATCCAGCTAACGTCGTAATCCTTGTCGCGGAAGACAGTGAAGATGATCGGTTCATGTACGGGCGCGCACTGGAAAAAATCGGGTTCAAGAACGTCCGTTTCGTTCCTGATGGTGAAGAGGCCATCATGTATTTGCGCGGTGAGGGACAGTACAGCGACCGTACCGCCTACCCTTTTCCACATTGGATGATTGTCGATCTGAAAATGCCGCGGAAAAATGGGTTCGAGATAGTGGAATGGGTTCGGACACACGCGGAATGTGCAGTGATCCCAACCATCGTCATGACTTCCTCGATGATACCCTCGGATGTAAAGCGCGCCTATGAGCTGGGGGTAAACACGTTTTTCAGCAAGCCGCATAGCCAGGCTGAATTAACATCACTTTTTCAACAGATGCTCAGTTATTGGTGCCGGGCCGAAGTGCCAGCGCCACCACCAACGCGCAAATGCGAGTAATCCAGGGGCATTCGATTCCCAATTGCACTGATGCGCGCATTCTATTATTGTGCCTCAGATTCTTATGACTCACACGCTTTCATCTGCTCCAAAGACTTTTGATTGGCCGCTGGCTTTTGAGGCGGAAAATTTTGTGCGCGAACGGATTGCGCAGTTCCTGACCCGCAATTCTTACGCGCAAAAATTGTCCGAGCGCATGCGGGATGAAACCGGCACGGATTTTTTTGAGTGGGTGGATCATCTCGTCGTTTCGCTGGCGGACGAAAAATCGTTACGCGAACTCGGGTTCATTCCCGACAAAGTCGAAACACCGAATGGCGAACTCGTTTTACAACATCCGCGCGCCACGTTGCCGAGATTTATTCTCGACAAAAATATCCAGCAAAGCCCGGCGGTTGTCGCGCTGAAGCCGGAGTTTATTGCCGAATTCATCAGTGCTCATTCGTTGTCGCCAAAGATCGAGGGCGATCCTCTCTCGCAATATCGCCGCGCGGTGGTGAGTGATGAAAATGGGGCACGGTTGGATCTAATTGAACGCAACGCATATCGCGGTTTTGTCCCAGGCGTCCTCGACGGCAAGGCGGCAAAGAATGTTTTGCGCGCGAAAGAACTGTGGCGCACGCGACAACGCGCTTGCGCAACGAGTGAAGCTGGCGTGAAAGCAGCCAATGCAGTTTTGGAGCAATCATTCCAGCTCGTGGGTCGCGATTTGTCGTGCCAGTTTTTCTTCGAAGACGAGCGTCGGTATTGGGAAAGCCGAAATCGTGCCGCGCGTATCCAGAAGCTGCGCCAGGATCGGCTCGGGCTTGGCTGGGGAAACCACGACCATCATACGTTCCGTTGTTCGCGCGAATATTTTGTCGATGTCATTGAATTTTTGCTGAAGCTCGGCTTTGAAAAGCGTGAGCGTTATTACGCCGGTGCTGAAGCTGGTTGGGGCGCGCAAGTTTCTGAACAGCCAATCGTCGGCATTGTTGTTTTTGCGGACGTCGATCTGATGCCGGATGAGACTGATGTAGATTTTTCATCGATGCGCCTGAAACCAGCCCCGAAGCTTGGCACGGTGGGCCTTTGGACCGGCTTGCATGGCGAAAGCTTCCTACAAGCGGGCATGCATCACCTTGAATCGCGCTTTTACTTCGACGAATTGCGTGACCAACTGAAGGCCGAAGGCGTGAATACGATGAAACCTTTCTCGGATTTCGAATTTCTGCGCCAGGCGTTCACGGAAGGTGAACGTTGGGCAGTTTGTCCCGAACGCGTGGCGGCGTTGTTGAGCAAAGGCCTGATCACTCAGGACCAGCACGACAAATTCGTGCGGGAGGGCGCGCTCGGTAGTCACTTGGAAAATCTGCAACGTCGCGGTGGATTCAAGGGATTCAATCAGAAGGCGGTCAGCGTGATTATTTCTGCGACTGATCCACGAAAGAATTTGCAGCAGGCGGCTTAAACCGCTTTCACTTCTGTCACCAATTCCTGCACCATGCTCTTCGCATCACCGAAGAGCATGCGTGTTTTGGCGTCGTAAAACAGCGCGTTCTCAATTCCGGCGAAGCCTGCGCCGCGACCGCGCTTGATCACAATGATGTTTTTGGCGTGGTCGGCGTTGAGAATTGGCATGCCGTAAATTGGGCTGCCGGCGTCGGTGCGTGCGGCAGGATTGACGACGTCGTTTGCGCCGATGATGAGCACTACGTCTGCCTGGTCGAACTCGGGATTGATTTCTTCCATGTCGAGGAGTTTGGGATATGGGACGTCGGCTTCGGCGAGCAACACGTTCATATGGCCAGGCATACGGCCGGCGACTGGATGGATGGCGTATTTTACTTCGGCGCCACGTTTCTCCAATTGGCTTTCGAGTTCGTGAACGAGATGTTGGGCCTGGGCGACAGCAAGACCGTATCCGGGAACGACAATAACCTTGCGCGCGTAGGCGAGGAGGATCGCGCTTTCAGCCGCTGTAATCTCGCGCATCGTGCGATCACCAGTTTGCGCTGCGGCGGCGGCTTTTGCGCCACCACCGCCGAATGAACCGAAAATAACTTTAGCCAGCGAGCGGTTCATCGCCTGGCACATGAGCAGTGTCAATAATGCCCCGGCTGCGCCAACGAGAGTACCGGCAATGATCATCGACATGTTCTGCATGGCAAAACCTGTCAACGCCGCCGCGACCCCCGTGCATGAGTTCAAAACAGAAATGACCACCGGCATGTCAGCGCCACCAATTGGCAAAACCTGGAGCACCCCAAGCACGAGTGAAATGGCAGCCAGTCCAATTATCCAATTGCTGGATTGATCGGAAGACGGCGCTTGAAATGCGCAGATGAGAATTCCGAGTAACAGTAAAGCGTTGATAACTTTCTGCCCCGGCCAACGGAGGGACTTTTCGCTAACGAGTCCCTGCAGTTTGCCGAATGCGATCAAGCTTCCCGAAAAGCTGATGGCGCCGAGAATGATTCCCAAAAGCATCGGCAACGCCTCGAGATCGATCCCGGGAGGTTTGGCGGCATCAGGACGTTTCCAAAATTCACCGAGTGAAATGAACAGCGCGCAGGCGCCGCCCATGCCGTTGAAGAGCGACACCATTTGTGGCATGGCCGTCATTTTCACGCCGCGTGCCAGCGCCCAACCCGGAACCGTTCCAATGGCGATCGCAACAATAATCCAGCCGAAGTGCCCCATGTTCGGCAGACAAAATGTTCCAATAATAGCGAGCACCATGCCGACGGCTGCCATCTGATTTCCGGAACGTGCAGTGCGGGGGTTGCTCAGGCGCTTAAGGCCGAGGATGAAAAGCAGCGATGCGATGAGGTATGCCGCCGGGGGTACGGACGCAGTCGTCATTTCTGCTCCTTGTCTTTGGTGCTCGGTTTGGCGCGAAACATTTCGAGCATGCGATCGGTGACGACAAATCCGCCGACGACGTTGAGCGTACCGAGGATAACCGCGACGAAACCGAGGGTGAACAAAAGTTTATTGTCCCCCGAAGTGCCGAGCAGTGCGATACCGCCGACGAGTACGATGCCGTGAATGGCATTCGCGCCCGACATAAGTGGCGTGTGCAAAACCGTCGGCACGCGGCTGATCACTTCGACCCCGGCGAAAATCGCGAGGATGAAAATGTATGTCATCGCCAATGCGCTCATTGATTGCTCCGTTTCTGATTTACTTCCCCGTTAAGAGTGATGCAGGTCTCGCGGAAAATTTCATTTTTCCAATCAAAGGTGAATTCTTTGTCCTTTGTGATCTCCAAAATGAACGCCATGAAATTGCGCGCGAGCATGCGACTGGCATCAAGCGGCACAGTGGCGGGCAAGTTTTTCAGACCGATGATGGTGATATTGTTTTTCGTCGCGACGAGACCTGGTTCGGTCAATTCGCAGTTGCCACCGGTTTCCGCAGCGAGATCGACGATCACAGACCCGGCTTTCATCGCAGCAACCATTTCTTTTGTGACAAGGCGTGGTGCCGGTTTGCCGGGGACCTGGGCAGTGGTGATGACGATGTCGGCGGCGGCGACGTGTTCGTGTAAAAGCTTTCGTTGCTGCGCCAAAACTTCCGCGGAGACCTCCTTTGCGTAACCACCCTTTGTCTCCGAATCATTGGCAACTGGGGCTTCGACGAAAGTTGCGCCGAGACTTTTTACCTGCTCCTTCGCCGCGGGCCGCACGTCGTATGCTTCGACGATCGCACCGATGCGGCGCGCTGTGGCGATCGCCTGCAAACCGGCCACGCCGGCTCCCAAAATGAGAACTTTCGACGGACGAATCGTTCCGGCAGCGGTGGTGAGCATCGGGATAAATTTCGGCAGATGAGAAGCCGCTAGGAGAACGGCTTTGTATCCGGCCACCGTCGCCATGCTGGAAAGAGCGTCCATGCTTTGGGCGCGCGTGATTCGAGGGATCGCGTCCATGCTGAAGCTGGTGATCCGCTTTTTTGCGAGCGCTTGAACCAAGGCCGTATTTCGCGCGGGAGCCAGAAAACCAATTACGGCTTTGCCTTCAGGAAGCGCCGCAACTTCGGATTCGGAAAACGGCTGGATACGTAGCAAACAATCGCAGCCGGAGAGCACCCCGTTCCAGTCGGCAGCGATAGTCGCCCCAGCAGCGGCGAAATCGGCATCGGAAATCGATGCGGTTAAACCCGCACCAGTTTGGACAACGACGGCATGCCCTTTTTTGATAAGGGCTTTAACTGTGTCCGGCACCATCGCGACACGGGTCTCGTAATGGTCGGCTTCTTTTGGAACTCCAAAGCGCATCGATGTAAAATACTATTGTGCAGAGTCATAAGGTATCAAACCGTTTTAGTATACAGGGATTGCCCTTATTTAATCGGTTCTTGCGCATTGACGTAAATCAAGGCTAGGGCCGAACCGCTCATTTTAGATACCGTTTGTCGCCGTCGCGGCGAGTTATTCCATCACGATCGAGCTTTTCCAGGAGCGGCACAACAACGCGACGACTCGCGCCGAGAGCCTGCCGTATTTCACTAACGGTGGCGGGCTGTTTAGCAAGCAGTTTGCGAATGGCGTCAACCGCGCCCGCAAAGGCGCGACTGGAAAGAGCAACCTGTGGGTCGAGTTCGACTGCTTCACCGGAGTTAATGAGAAATCGCAGAGCTTGTTGTGTTAGTGCGTCGGGCGCGAGATCTTTGCGCGAAGGCGGATCGAGTGGTTTAGTGGCGAGCGTCGCACGGACTTTGGCTCCGGCAGGTTGCAGGTTTGCCGGTAGCGTGAGTTGGTGTGTTGCGCGTTTGATTCGGTCGCCGGCTTGCACGAAGCCATTACGCGCGAGGTCGACAATGAGTTGATCGAAAATATCCACTGGAAACTTGAACGTGGAATTTAGCTGAGATCGAAGTTCCGTTAGTGCGAAGCCGGGAGCATCTGGTTTGTTTTTATGCGCGGTATCAATCAGTTCGATTGCACGACTGCGTAGTTTTGACCAGTAATCAGAGTCGGCGGACCATTCGCCGAGCAGCACCAGTTTTTTTGCGGAAGCGAGTTGCGAAACCGCGGCTGTGATTTCAGTGCCAGCATATTCTGATTGGACCAGCAACTCATTCGCACGGGCGAAGTGATCACGCTCGGCGAAGGCGGCAACAACCGTACTGACGTTACGCTGCTCCGAGACCGTCTGCATGAATATGCGGTTTACATCGGAACGAAAATTCTCCGCGTCACCGTGAACATCCAAAATCACGCCACCCGCGAGCGTCGTTTGTTGAGCCCAATCGCGGATGATAAAGTGATCGCCGTCGAACGCGAATGCGGGCTTTTCCAACCTGAGTTGGGCAAGAGTGCTCTCGCCGGGCCCGAGTTGCTTCGCGTCCAGGAGCACAACGGTAGCTGGAAAATCACCGGTCCCGTGGTGCATCCGAATACGTGCACCGCTTTTTAACGGGCGCGCTAGAACTGAAGTCTTTTCTGTGTTGCCACGACCGAGTTTGTGGACCGTTACGTTTAATATGGAGGTCGCTTTGCCAAGCTCTGTGACCGTTACGACGTCGCCGCGGCGAATCGTTTCGTTAGCGTGCAGGTCGGGGAGATTTAACGCAGTGCGGGAACCGGGTTGAACCGATTCGATTTCGGCATTGTGACTTTGAACACTTCGGATGCGAGCGGTTGTGGCAGTCGGCTGGACGACGACGGATTGTCCTCGCGAGAGTTTTCCACCTATCAAAGTCCCTGTGACGACAGTCCCTACCCCGCGCAAGGTGAATACGCGATCGACGGGTAATCGAGGTTTGCCAATATCACGCGGCACCTTGGCGGTGCTGAGCGCATGCAATAGCGCCAGTTTCAGCGCCTCAATGCCACTGCCACTCACTATTGATGTGCCAACTATCGGAGCACTCGCAAACGGACTTCCGGAGAGGCGATCGCGGATTTGTTGCTCGACGGATGTAATGTTCGTGCAGAGGTCGGACTTTGTTAGCGCGACAACGGCCCGCTCAATTCCTAGATACGTTAAAATGTGCAGGTGTTCTTCCGTTTGCGGCATCCAACCGTCGTCGGCAGCAACAACAAACAGCGCGACATCAATTGCTCCAACGCCTGCGACCATGTTCTTGACGAAATCTTCGTGGCCGGGGACATCGACAATACCGATATTGTAGTCCGCGTCGTTGCCCGTAAGACGAAGATTGGCGAAACCGAGATCAATCGTTATGCCTCGGGCCTTTTCTTCGGGCAGACGATCTGGATCTGTGCCGGTAAGTGCTTTGACGAGCGCGCTCTTGCCGTGGTCGACATGGCCGGCGGTCGCAACGATGAAATGCTTTTCAATCATTGCAGGCGTTGCGAATCGCTTCGACGACTTGTGCGTCCTGTTTCACAAAGACGGTACGCAAATCAAGTCTGAAGCGTCCGTGAGAAACATACCCGATCAGAGGCAAGCCCGCTTTGGGTAAGCGCAATCGAGTCGCAAATTCGGGCACCGAAAGCTGTTGAGGAATGATTTCAATGGTGACGGATGGCACGGCTGAACGCGGCAGCGTGCCTCCCCCTATTTGGGACTGACCTTTACCAACGGCAATTGTCAGCGGTAGACCTTTCAACTGATCAATCATCTTTTGGGCGCGGGCGAGAAGATGCGTTTTGTTGGTTTGGAGCATCGCAAAGTTCGGGATGCTCGCTTCGTCGCCCGACAGATAAAGATCAACCGTTGCTTCGAGCGCAGACAGAATCAATTTGTCACATCGCAATGCGCGAAAAAGTGGATTTCGTTTTAGCGCGCTGACGAGTTTGGTGCTGCCGGCTATGATGCCGGCCTGCGGGCCACCCAGAAGTTTATCACCGCTGAAGCAGACTAAATCGACGCCTTGCTTCAGGACTTCTGACGGGGTGGGTTCGTGCTCGCAGCCAGGATATTTGTCGGTTCGCACGACGGCGCCGCTGCCGAGATCTTCGACAAAGGCGATTTTCCTTTTGTGTGCTACGCTGGCGATTTCCGAGGTGTCGGGCGACTCGGTGAATCCGGACATGAAGAAATTGCTACGATGGACTTTGAGGATGAGCGCCGTTTCTTTGCTGATAGCTTTCGCATAATCCCCAATCGAAGTTTTGTTGGTTGTGCCGACTTCTCGGAGCACCGCCCCACTCGCTTCCAAAATCTCTGGAATACGAAAGCCGCCGCCGATCTGCACCAATTCACCGCGGTTGATGATGACATGCTTGCCCGCGCCGCTCGTAAAATGATGCAGGATGAGCACGAGCGCAGCGGCGCAATTATTCACGACGGTCGCAGCCTCAGCTCCGCATAAGACCGCCAAATTGTGTTCGAGGTAAGTTGCACGCGAACCACGTTCACCAGTGGTTAGATCGTATTCGAGCGTGTTGAACTGCGAGGATATGGCCTGCAATGCTTCTTGCGCTGCCTTCGGTAGAACGGCGCGGCCCAAATTTGTATGGACGATAACACCGGTGCCGTTTATGACCGGCTGAACTCGCGAACGCTGTAGTCGCACGATTGCACTTCTGAGAGACGCAAGAATGGTATCGTGGTCCGGAATTGCTTTTGACTTGCGCAACACCGCCAGTTCGCGGCGAACCAACACGACCAAAACAGGACGAGGCAGATCCATCGGACCAAGTTGCTGAAGAACTTTTTCGACGGCTGGGATGGCGCGCAGCTTTTTGTTTACGGGTGTACCCATATCTCCGACTTTTTGGATTTTACGATTTCGCCAATGATCGCGGCACAGATCGTTTTTTCCCGCGCTAAAATTTTTTGAACCTGCGTTACGTTTCGAGGCGCGACGCATAATAGCAAACCACCGCTAGTCTGCGCATCGCTGAGGAGAGATTTGTGCGCGAGGGAAATGTTGTTCCATCCGGTGTATTCGTTTGCAAATTCCAAGTTTCGATGACTTCCGCCTGGAACGCAGTCTTTGGAAATCAGTTCAAGCACTTGTGGGTCGATGGTTGGAATACGATTCGCGTAAAGCGTCGCACCAACCTCGCTCGCCCGGCACATCGAACCCAAGTGGCCGAGCAAACCGAAGCCGGTAACGTCAACGCCGGCGCGCACGAAACCTTTTTCGGCAACGACAGCACCGGCTTTGTTCAAGTGGCACATTAATGCGATTGTTTTTTTCTCCAGCGAACGCGAGGTGAGTTTGCGTTTGATGCCAGTGGTGACGATGCCGGTTCCGAGGGGCTTGGTCAGAATAAGCACATCGCCGGGACGCGCGGCCGCATTGGTCATCAGCCGCTTAGTGGAGACGATGCCCGTCACAGATAGACCATAAATTGGTTCCGGGTTTTGAATCGTGTGACCGCCGACTACTGCGCATTTCGCTTCACGTGCTTTTTCTGCTCCGCCTCGCAAAATCTCGGATACGACTTTGGCACAGAGTTTGTCGGTTGGGACGCCGAGAATGTTTAACGCCGTCAATGGACGACCGCCCATGGCGTAAACGTCGGACAAGGAGTTTGTCGCGGCGATTTGGCCGTAGGTAAAAGGATCGTCCACGATAGGCGTGAAAAAATCCACCGTTTGCACCAGCGCGCGATGGCGATCGATGCGATAGACTGCCGCATCGTCCGCAGTGTTCGTGCCGACGATTAAATTGCGATCCTTCATAACCGGGAGCTGACGCAAAACTTGCGCCAGGGCCTGTTGGCTCAGCTTGGAAGCTCAGCCAGCGCAGGATGAAAGCGAAGTCAGTTTAAGAATCTGTTCTCGCGACACGCACAACACCCCCTTTCAAATTGCGGATTGCGAATTGAAGAACGCAATTCAAGCTGGCGGAGAGGGTAGGAATCGAACCGACCTCGCGACACAAAGTGACGCGACAGCCGTTTTGAAGACGGCGAGGGCCACCAGGCACCCTTCACTCTCCGTAATAAATTTTCGTAGGTAGGGCGTGTCGCTCGGCGACCGCCGTTTGGTCGAAGCTTTTGCGGCGCGCGCGGAGCAACGCGCCCTA
>Ga0265327_10001135_pt1 | contig 36585 bp, 35 predicted proteins | sample 41621metaG_FD_202089 | JGI IMG/M metagenome (GOLD analysis project Ga0265327, IMG submission 202089) | Rhizosphere microbial communities from Carex aquatilis grown in University of Washington, Seatle, WA, United States - 4-16-21 metaG | ecosystem: Host-associated > Plants > Roots > Rhizosphere...
ACGATCAATTGGGTCCGTTCATTCATCGGGCAGGTTTCGTTCCAGGCCATGCATCCGGTGTACACCATGTGCCCGGGAGCTTTTGTCAGCCATGTGCCCGGAACATACCATAAGTTCCGTGATCCCTGCGGGATCAAAGAGTCCGATTCACTTAATGAATTGGTTTCACCACCCCGGCGATGCTCACCGAGTCTCTCACTTCTGCTTTGCCCAGGAATCGCGGAGGCCGACGGTGCGGTTGAATACCGGCTTGCCCGGGGCGTGGTCCTTCGAGTCTGCGATGAAATAGCCGGTGCGCTCGAACTGGCAGCGGAATTCGGGTTCCACATCCGCCAGCGAGGGTTCGACTTTCGCGGTTACGACCTTCATCGAATCGGGATTGATGACGCTGAGGAAGCCGCCTTCGGCATCGTCCGGATTTTCGGCGGTAAAGAGGCGGTCATAGAGGCGGATTTCGGCCTCGGCTCCATGCGTGACACTGACCCAATGGATCGCCGCCTTGCAGACGACGCCTTCCGGCGTGTCCGCCCCCATCGTGCCCGGCAGAAACTCGGCCCTGACTTCGGTAATCGTACCGTCGCCCGCCTTTTTGTAGCCGGTGCAGCGGATGATGTAGCCGCCGCGCAGTCGCACCCAACGCTCGGGGCCGAGGCGGAAGAACTTCTTCGGCGGATCCTCCATGAAGTCCTCCTTCTCGATCCAGATCTCCCGGGTCAGCGCGATCTGGCGGGTATCTTCCGGGTTCTCCGGATTGTTCACCACCGTGACGTTTTCCTCGTGGCCTTCGGGCCAGTTGGTGATGACGAGTTTCAGCGGCTCGAGCACAGCCATGCGGCGTGGCGCGATCTTATTGAGATGATCGCGGACTTCATGCTCCAGCAGGGCCACGTCGGTGGTGCCATTGTACTTGGTGATGCCCACGCGTTTGCACAGGCCCCGCACCGACTCCGGCGTGTAGCCGCGGCGACGGATACCGGAAATGGTCGGCAGGCGCGGATCGTCCCAGCCACTCACGTGCTTCTCCTGCACGAGCTGGAGCAGCTTGCGCTTGCTCATTACGGTGTAAGTCAGATTCAGTCGGGCGAATTCAATCTGGCGCGGCTTGGAGGGCACCGGGCAGTTGTCGATGAACCAATCGTAAAGCGGCCGGTGGTTTTCGAACTCCAGCGTGCACAGCGAATGGGTGATGTGCTCGATCGCGTCCTCCAGCGGATGCGCGAAATCATACATCGGATACATGTGCCACGCATCGCCGGTATTATGGTGCTCGGCGTGCATGATCCGGTAGAGGGCCGGATCCCGCAGGTTCAGGTTCGGCGAGGTCATGTCGATCTTCGCACGCAGGATGCATTCGCCTTCCTTGAACTCACCGGCCTTCATGCGGGCGAAGAGGTCGAGGTTCTCCTCCACGCTGCGGTCACGATACGGCGACGGGGTGCCGGGTACGGTCAGATTCCCACGACCGGCGCGCATTTCCTCGGCCGTCTGGTGATCGACGTAGGCCTTGCCCTCCTTGATCAGGTGCACGGCGCAGTCGTAGTAAAAATCGAAGTAGTTGCTGGCGTAGTAGAGATGCTCGCCCCACTCGAAGCCGAGCCACTTCACGTCCGCCTTGATGCTTTCGACATACTCGGTCTCCTCCTTCTCAGGGTTGGTGTCATCGAAGCGCAGGTGACAGCGTGCGCCCGGGTGCTCCAGGGCGATCCCGAAGTTCAGGCAGATCGACTTCGCATGGCCGATGTGAAGGTAGCCGTTCGGTTCCGGAGGGAACCGGGTGATCGTCGTCTGATGTTTGCCGGAAGCGAGGTCTTCGGCGATGATTTCGCGGATGAAATCGAGATGGGGAGATTCGGACATGTTGGAGAAATTTTCTAACCACGAATTACACGAATGAGCACGAATTTCAGAGAGCGACGCGCTGCGTTTCGAGTTTTGGATTCTTGAAGTTGATGATGATGATGATGCCCAGCCGGTGGCCCGTGATGCGCAGGTAGTTCATTACCTGGCCGCGATCGACCTGTGTGATGCGGTCGATGGTCTTGGTTTCGACGATGATTTTTCCGTAAGCAATCAGATCCGGAACAAACTCACCCATGCTTTCGCCTTTGTAATCGACCTCGTAGCGAAGCTGTTTCGTAAAAGGAATGCCGCGCAATGAAAATTCCCGCGCAAGAGCATTCTCATAGATCTTCTCATGAAGACCCGGCCCGATGATTTTGATCACCTCAAAAGCGCAGCTCATGATCGCGTAAGACTCTTCCGCAAATAGAACATTCGTGTCCATTCGTGAAATTCGTGGTTAAAATCTTCAAACCGCGAGCTCTTCCAGCAAAAGCTGGTTCAGCCGAATCCCCGCTTCGAAGTTTTCCACGGGGAAATTTTCGTCAGGAGCGTGGACCTGGGAATCGGCTAGGGCGAGGCCGAGGAGGAGGGTATCCACCCCTAGCACGCTGCGGAAGGACTGGACGATGGGGATGCTGCCGCCCTCGCGGATGAGGACGGGATCGGAACCAAAGGCCTTTCTCAGGGCGCTCTGGGCCGCGAGGCCGTAGGACGAATTGGGATCGGTCACGTAGGGTGGGCCATCGTGGCCCACTTTGATTTCAAGGTGCAGCCCGGGCGGGCAATTCCATTCGAGATGCTGTCGGACCTTTTCCATGATCACCGCCGGATCCTGATCGGGCACCAAGCGGAAGGAAAATTTGGCAAAGGCTTCCGCCGGCAGGACGGTCTTCGAGCCTTCCCCCTGGTAGCCACCACCCACGCCATTGACCTCGGCCGTCGGCCGCGCCCAGGTCCGCTCGGCCGAGCTGTAGCCGGGCTCGCCGAAGAGCGCCGGTGAGCCCGTGAAGTGAAGGAACTGCGCGTCGGTGACCCCGGGGATTTTCGCCCACATTTCGCGTTCCCAGGATTCCAAGGGACGGACCTCATCGTAGAAGCCCTCGATCGCGACCCTGCCATCGCAAGTGTGCAGGCTGGCGATCAGGCGACCAATGCCAGCCGCCGGATTGGCGACGGCGCCCCCGAACAAGCCGGAATGAAGATCGCCCTTGGGACCGCGGAGGGTCACCTCGCAGCAGGCGATGCCGCGCAGACCGTAGCTGAACGTCGGCATGCCCGGGCCGACCATGCCGGTATCGGAAATGGCGATCACATCACACTTCAGAAGATCCTGATTTTCCCGGAGAAACGGCAGCAGGTTCGGACTTCCGATTTCCTCTTCTCCCTCAAACAGGAAAGTCAGGTTCACGGGCAGGTCGCCCTTTTCCTTGAGCGTCTTTTCGACGCCGAGCACATGGGCGAGCATCTGGCCCTTGTTGTCGGCGGAGCCCCGGCAGTAGATGCGGCCATCCCGGATCTCGGGTTCGAACGGAGGGGTCGTCCACAGATCGAGCGGATCGACTGGCTGCACGTCATAATGACCGTAGATCAGCACCGTGCGGCGTCCCGGCAGATGGTGGTTCTTCGCAACGACGATCGGGTGTTTCGCGGTCTCACTGAGAGAGGCCTCCAGCCCCATCCCGCTGAGTTTTTCGATCAACCATCCCGCGCAGGCACGCACGTCGCCAGCGTGGCGGGAGTCGGTCGAAATGCTCGGAAAACGAAGGAACGAAAACAGGTCCTGAAGGTCTGAAGTCACAAGCGGATGCTGGCGGGGCAATGGCCGGGCTCGCAAGGCGAATGTCAGGTTTCAACTTTTCCGACACAAGCCGCGCCCGATGTCGGCATGCAATTCCCGGCGTCAGCGGTCGAACTTTTCACGTTCCTCGCGAATGACCGCCAGGGCGTCGTAGAGGGCGAATACCATTACCGCCGAGGTAAGCGTGGCGCAACCGGCCCACCACACGGCAAAGCGGACGACATTCTCACGCAGCCATTGATCGATCAGCCACAGACCGACCGACATCATGATCAATGCGCCCAGCAGCAAATGCCCGATGAACCGGCGGCGCAGGGTGCGGTCATGCAGCGTCGCCTTGGCGATTCCAAGACAGACGATGATCCAACTGACCTTGCGTTCCGGCATGGAAGAAAGATTGGGGAGGAGCGGCGCGGGCGCAAGGAATCACTGGCAGTGCGCCGGTCCGCCAACCAAGCCCGAGTCCGGATACAAAAACAGGCCGGCTGCCCAGAGGCAACCGGCCGGTTGGAAAAGAGTGGATCAGGAAGGGAGGCTCAAGCCTCGCCGCCTTCGGTGGTTTCGGGCGCAGCAGCCTCGACACCCTCAGGAGCCTCGACTTCCGCTTCGGTGCCTTCCGGCGCCTTTTTCGCGGCCTTCTTGGCAGGAGCCTTTTTGGCGGCGGCCTTCTTGGCAGGAGCCTTTTTCGCAGGAGCAGCCGACTTGTCGTCAGCGGACTTCTTCGTAACCGACTTCTTCTTCACGATTCCGCCGAGCTTCGATTGCTCCTTTTTGCGCTTGAGGTAGTCCTGACGGCGCTTGCGCTTGATGACCTTGTTGGATTGCTGTCCCATGGTTGCTGGGGGTGCTTAACCCGGTGCGGACCCGGCGAGCAAGGGGAAATCGACACTTTTACCAGAAACTCCCGAAAGCCTGCTATCGAAGCGGTTAGGTAGGTCGGCCCCGAGCTCCCAGGGCAGGGTGGTCGAATGGCCGGTCCGCAATTGAGTGGCCAGAGGTCAGGGGCCGGTGGCCAGAGAAGAAAGGGAAAGAACCTGAGGAGCACTTCTCCCTTCCGATCCGGCTACTGACCACCGGCCACCGGCCACTCCATGGCGGACCGGCCATCCCCACCTCTTCCAATCAGTCTCGTTAAGCTTGCCTCTCCATCCCCCGCCCTGTTCTCTCCCTCTCCCATGGCAGGTCTCATCATCGCTCCCCGCGCCCGCATTTTTCACGGCCACGAGTGGGTCTATGCCACCGAGGTGAAGAAAACCTTCGGCGATCCACAGCCGGGGGATGTGATCACCCTGAAGGATTTCCGCGACCGGCCGATGGGCATGGCCATTTACAATCCGAACTCGCAGATCGTGGCCCGCCGCTTCTCGCGCCGCCGCCAGGATCTCGACCTCGACTTTTTCACCCGCCGGATCCAGCAGGCGCTCAATCTCCGCGTGCGCTATGGGGTGGACGAACGGCTTTGCCGCCTGGTGTGGAGCGAGTCTGACGGCCTGCCCGGCCTGATCGTGGATCGCTACGGCGACCATCTGGTGATGCAGACGCTCACCCTGGCCATGGATATGCGGAAGGAACTGATCCGCGATGCCCTCGTCGCCGTGGTCGCCCCTCATTCGATCCTGCTGCGCAATGACTCCCCGGTTCGCAAGGCCGAAGGGATGGAACCCGCCATCGAAATCATCCACGGCGAAAACCCGGGCCCCTTCATCGTCCGGGCGAACGACCTGGACTTTGAGGTCGATCTGTTCGACGGCCAGAAGACCGGCCTCTACCTCGACCAGCTTCAATCCCACGCGGAAGTGGCGAAATTCGCAGCCGGCAAGCGGGTGCTCGACTGCTTCACCAACCAGGGTGGCTTCGCCCTGGCGTGCGCCAAGGCCGGCGCCACCAAGGTCACCGCCGTCGACATTTCCGCCAGTGCCTGCGAGGCGACCAAGCGGAATGCCGAGCTCAATGGCCTCGAGATCGAGGTGTTGGAGCACAACGTGTTCGATTTCCTCAAGCACGCCGAGCCCGAGTATGACCTGATCATCCTCGATCCACCGAGCTTCACCCGTAACAAGAAGACCCTCATGGACGCCATGCGCGGCTACAAGGAGATCCATCTGCGCTCGCTGAAGCTGCTGGAAAAGGGCGGCATCCTTTCGACCTTCTGCTGCTCCCACCACGCGAGCCGTGAACTGTTCGTGGACAACATCGTGGATGCTTCCGTGGATGCGAAAAAGGCCCTCCGCCTGGTGGCCAACCACGGCCAGCGGGCAGATCACCCGGTGGTGCTTTCCATTCCGGAAACCGAGTATCTGAAAGGGCTCACCGTCGAAGTCATGGCCGGACGATGAGCGGGCCCGCTGTCGATCGTCCCAGTGATCACTGGCCCGGCGGCATCAGGAAAAACCGCACGGCCAAGTGGACCGTCGGGTCTTCCACCAGCGGCCGCTTTTTCAACCGGCTTACGGCGATCGGTTGCTGCGTATAGGGACTGCGCACGAATCCGGGCTGACCGGGGATCCACTCCGCCACTGGATACTGCTTTCCGGGGGTGGGAATGCCATGCGCCTCAGCGGCATCCACGCGGTTGGTCAGGCCATGTTGGATGACCCCACTCGGTGCCGGGTGACCTCCGGTTTCGCAATGGCAGAGAACGAGGGGCAGGAGCAGCCCGAGACAGGTGACGGATTTCATGGCGGGGTGCGGAAATAGTGCGGCTCGTCGGTGATAGAGGGGTCCTTCGCGAGGCCGCCCGGTTTTACAGCCTTCGTATTGACCACCTGGCCGGTATAGGGACTGCGCACGAACCCGGGCTTCTCGGGAATCGCCTCGGCCACCGGGTATTTTTCCAGGCGCGGATCGACCTCCAGAGAATGGGTGCGGAACAGCGGCGGCACGTTGCTGTAGTCCTTTTGGGGAAGGGTTACCTTCGGCTTCGTTTCGCAGGCCGCCGGCAGGAGCAGCGCGCCGACGGACAGAAGCCGGTAAAAACTTCTCTTCATCCGTGCAGTCTCATTCCCCGTTGGCAGCGGGTCAAGAAAGGTCTCAGCGGGACCCGGGTGCTTTGGACGCCGCCGGTGCCTCCGGCAGGCGGAAATAGCGGCGCTGTTCCTTCGGGTAGTTGGGGTCCAGCACCCGGGTTCCGGCGGGGAGTCCCCGCACGTCCACGATTTTGTTGCTGAAGGGGCTGAGCACGAAGCCCGGTTGGCCGGCCACCGCCTTTGCCACCGGGAGTCCGTCCCGGGCTGAAGTGCTGCTCCCGCCCGAATTTCCGCCCTCCCGCTTGCAGCCGCAGAGGCCCAGCAGCATGGCGATACACAGCGTCGTTCCCTTCACCGTGCGAGTTTCCGCCAACCACCCTGTGGGGTCAAGCGGCGCAGACGCTTATGGCCGGAGAAATCGGCTTCTCTATCATGGCCGCCTGCCCTTGGCTTCGTTAGCCACCGATGTCCCCACCCGCCCCGCCACCCTGGCCCTGGACCGATCACGAACCGTTGCGCTTCGACCGGTTCATGGAACGTGCGCTCCACGATCCCGTGCGCGGCTACTATGCCCGCCGTATCCAGGCGGTCGGCCGTGGCGGGGATTTCACCACGACTCCCATGTTGAGCACGGCCCTGGCCCGGGCAATTGCGGCCTGGGTGGTGGAAAGCGGCCTGCGGAACCTCATTGAAATCGGGCCGGGTGAGGGCCGCCTGGCCGCCGACGTGATGAAGGCCATCCCGTGGTGGAAGCGCCGCCGGATCACTCTGCACCTGGTGGAGCGATCGACCCCCCTTCGTGAAAAACAGCAGGCGCTGCTGGGAAACCGCGCCCGCTGGCATGAATCGATCCGCGACGCCTTGAAGGCCTGCCCTGATGGTGCCGCCATCGTTTCCAACGAACTCATCGACGCCTTCGCCGCCCGCCGATTTCAAAAAGCCGCCCATGGCTGGAATGAGTTGTTTCTGCTCCCGGGCAATCCACCGAGCGAATCCTGGCAACCGGCGGGAACCTTGCCCGAGTCTTCTCTGTTCCGACTCCCCCACCCCACCGGTCAGATCATCGAGGTACACGAGTCCGCGATGAACTGGCTGCGGGAATGGCTGCCGGGCTGGTCGCGTGGCCGCATGCTGATCATTGATTACGGCGATGAAGACCGCGCCCTCTACCATCGCCGTCCCCACGGCACGCTGCGGGGCTACCTGCTGCAGCAGCGTGTGGAAGGCCGCGCCGTTTATCAGAACGCCGGGCGGCAGGATCTCACGGTCGACGTGAACTTCACCGACCTGCGGCACACGGCGGCCCTCGCATCCGCCCGCGAAATCCGCCTCAAGACCCAACGCGAGTTTCTTCTTCCCTACGTTGATCCCGCCAATCCGGTCGATGCCGCACTGGTCGATCCAGCCGGAGCCGGCAGCGCGTTCAAGGTCATGGAAATTTTCGCCGCGGATCGGTGATTGAAAGTCAGGGAATTTCGCGTCTCATTCCCACATGCAGCGTCTGCTCCGCTTTCTCGCCTATGGCCTTCTCTCCCTGGCCGCCGCCTCCGCCTACCAACTCCCCGCCACCTCCACCCAATGCGTGGTCGGCACGGCCAAGGACTGGGACAGTTCCTACGTGACCCTCGCCCTGTGGCAGCGGGATCCGGGTGGCCCTTGGAAACAGGTGGGTTCCACCTGGAGCGGACGCCTCGGGAAAAGCGGTCTCGTCTGGGGCCGCGGCCTGAGCCCGATTCCCTCTGGCGCTTCCACCAAGAATGAGGGCGACTGGCGCGCCCCGGCCGGCGTGTTTTCGATTGGTGGAGCCTGGGGCAATGACGCCTCGATCAAGAAAAAGCCCGGCCAGTTCTATCGGCAGGTCACCAGCCGCGACCTTTGGGTCGAGGATCCGACTTCCCCGAACTACAACCGCAACATCGTCCTCGACCACGAACCCGCCACCGCCTGGGAAAAGAAGGCCCAGATGAAGCAGGACGACCCGGCCCACAAGATCAAGCTGTTCATCGCCCACAATGCCCCGCCCCACGCGGTCCCCGGTGCCGGCAGTTCCATTTTCTTCCACATCTGGCGCGACAACGGCGGCAGGCCGACCGCCGGCTGCACCACCATGCCGGAGGACAAGCTGCGCTGGCTGATTTCCAACATCGATCCTGCCCGCAATCCGGTTTACGTCCTCCTCCCCGCGGCGGAATACCAGGCGAAGCGCTCAGCCTGGGCGCTGCCTTGAATCTTCCGAGTCCATGAATCCACTCGCCCGGTTTTCCTTGCTCGCGCTTCTCGCGGTTTCACCGGCCCTGGCAGACGGGCCGGTTGAAAAGCCCGTCGCCATCGGAGAAAACGGAGTGTGGAAACTTTTTCTCGTAGAAGGCGGACACACCTCTCTTCGCAAGGATCGTCAGAATTATGTCTTTCTGACCCAGGTCGAAAGCCTTGGACCCGTCCCCAAAGCCAAGTCCAAGGCGAAAGCCAAGACCGCCGATGAAGACGCGGACGCAATGGCTCCCGAACTTCAAAAGGGCGTTCTCACGGTGAAGAAGAAACTCTTCGCCATGCCGAACGGCGTGAACGTGGACAAAATCACCAAGCTCACAACAGACGGCTGCGAGGGTCTGAGGGTCGGCGATTACGTCATCGTCTTTGTGAACGATGGCGATAATTTCTATGGTGAGTTTGCAATCGAAGAGCACGCTGGCACCTCTTCAAAGCTCGGAGTGAACCTTGGGAAGTCCGACGCCAAAGGGGAGTTTCCGGCCGATGCCAAACGGTTCATGGAGCTACTCAAGCCCGGTTCCCCGCCGATCCGTGAGTTTTCCAAGGAGGACTTCAAAATCTGGAAGCATTTCGATCCAGTCGGTGCCGCAGAGGAACTGGACTTGATGAAATTTTCCAAGATCAAGCCTCCGGAGAACTAGCCGGACGTCTTCCAACCACCCTCATCCATAGGAACATGAAAATTTTCCAGCCTGAGGTGTGCCCACCGCAGCTACGAAGGATCACTCCCCGTGGCCAGCCCCCGATAGAGCATCGCGAACATGACGAGGCAGACTGCCATGATCCCCGTCATGACCGCCCAGAACAAGGTCCAGCCGCCATGGCCACCGAGCACGGTAGTCTGGTAAAACCACCCTGAAAATACGGTCCCCACGCCGGAACCGATGCCCGCCGACACCAGAGTGACCAGTCCTTGCGCCTGTCCGCGCATTCCCCGCGGCACCCGCCGATCCAGGAAGATCTGGGCCGTGATGAAATAAAAGGTGTAGGCGATGCCATGCAGGCTGATCCCGGCGATGACCCAGCTTTTCAAGCCGGTCATCCCGCCCAGCGCAAAGCAGGCGAAGCGCGTGACCGTCAGGGAAAGCGCCCACACCAGCAGCACCTTGACGCGGCAGCGGACCATCAGCGCGCTCACCAGAATCATCGCCGCGATCTCCGACCACTGGCCGAGGGTCATGGTGGCCGAAGCATGGTCGTCCCCCAGCGCTTCCAAGTGGCGCGGCACATACATGTAAAAGGCGGACATCGGCACCGAGAGCAGGCCGGTCACGAAAAAGAACACGAAGTGATCGCGATCCCGCAGCAACGAGAATGCCTCCACTCCCAGCGCACTTTTCCACGAGCGGCTCGACGAAACAGAAGGCGTCGCGGGCATGGCGAAAGCGACTCCGGCCAGCACCAGCCGCGCGATCACAGATGCGTAGCCACAGGCCACCGACCGGTCGGCGTGCAGCACATGACTGGTGATCAGCCCGGCTGCCATCCAGCCGATCGTGCCTCCCATCCGCACCAGGGGAAACTGGCGCTCACCGTTTTCGAGATGGGTCAGCGCGATCATCGTGCCCAGGCCCCACATCGGTCCGGTGAAGATCGAGTGCAGCGCGAAGAAGCCGACAAACCACCAGGGATTCCAGCCGAGATCGAGCGCGCGGAACGCCGCGAACAAGAGCACCGCTCCCACGATGGCAATCCAGCCCAGCAGGCGCTCGCCGCGGATCCGCTGATCAGCCATCGCCCCGATGATCAAGGGCGAGACCAACGCCGCACACGGTGCCACCAGAAAGGCCGGCGTGATCCAGGCATCCAGTCCCTTGGCATGGAGGATATTGGTCAGGGCCGAACTCCAGAAACCGGGCGACATGCCGAGGAAAAAGCACAATGCCCACAGCCCACCGAAAATGGCACGCGGCGAAGCTCGGACAGTGGACACGCCGTCAAAACTAGGGGGTGCGGCCCTGCGGACAATGCCGTTTTCGCCCTTTCTCGAAGTCTGCCCACCCGCTAGTGAGTTGACCCGTATGCGCGCCGTCGTCCAACGTGTCCTCGAAGCCTCCGTCCGCGTGGACGGACACCTCATTTCCCACTGTGGCCATGGCCTGCTGGTGCTGCTGGGAGTGGAGGATGGCGATGGCCAGGAGGATCTCGACTGGCTCGGCGCCAAGCTGGCGGGCATGCGCATCTTCAGCGATGACGACGGAAAGATGAACCGTTCGATCGTGGACGCCGGTGGAAGCGCGATCATCGTCAGCCAGTTCACGCTCCACGCTTCCACCAAGAAAGGCAACCGCCCCTCGTTCCTCCGCGCCGCGGGGCCGGAGATTTCCGAGCCTCTTTATGAAGCCTTCTGCGCCCGCATGGAAGCGCTGCTCGGACAACCGGTTGGACGCGGAATTTTCGGCGCGGACATGCAGGTGGCCCTCATCAACGACGGTCCGGTTACCATCGTCATCGACAGCCGCAACCGCGAGTAATGGAGCAGGTCTTCACGAATTTTTACTGATGCGGGACGCGTCAGCCACCGACACCCGTTCATTACTATGGCTCACGTAAATCACGGCCTGAGGGTGACAGTGAGGGTCTTTTCGGTGCGGGGAACGCCGCAGTCGCGGACGCGCAGGGTGAGCGTGGCCGGGGTGGCGGGCTTTTTGAGGACGGTGAGTTCGCCGCTGCGCTTGTCTAGGGAGACGAGGTGGTCGGCATTGCCGCTGGGGATGTCCCATTCGAAAATCTGGCCGGGATCGGGGTCGATGGCCTTGTAGCGGACGGTGGCGGTGGTGATCTCGCCCGGGCCCTCGATGGCGGTGATGGGACGGTTTCCCGACCATTCGGGAAGGGCCTTGGTGAGGGCGAGCACCTTGCTACCGAGGGGGAAATTCCCCTTCCCCAGGCCGTAGCGTTGGAACCACGGCAGGAGGTTGCTCTTCGAGGCGGCGCAGAGGCAGAGGAAGAGGCGGTCGCGGCGGATCTCGCCTTCGTCGCCCTGGGTGAGGGAGGCGATTTCGGGGTCTGTCTTGGGGTTCTGGTCGAAGGCCATCAGGCGGCCGAGAGCGTTTTTCCAAATGTCCCAGCCGAAGGCCTCGGCGAGGCCGAACTGGAAATCGTAGGCGGGCTCGCTTTCGCAGGCGGTCTCCCAGGTGCGTTTGCTTTCCGGCAGGGCCAGGAATTTTTTCATGCCGGCGAGTCGCGAGGGGCCATCAAAGGTCGAATGGGTCTCTCCATCCCAGGGGGTGCGGTGGTGCAGGAAGGTGTAAACGATGCCGGGAAGCAGGTTCACGTCCACCTCGGCGTGGGTGGCGAGGGTGTAACCGTCGTGGAAGCAGCTTTGGAAGCCATGGCCCAGCTCGTGGTAAACACCCCAGTCGCCCTTGGCGACGAGGTCCGGCTTGACGATCAGATGGTCACCATCGCCCGGACCGAGCATGAGCGGATAGCCGGAATGGTGGAGGCCGGCGGCGACCTGGACATCCTGCACGGCGCAGTCGGGGCGCTGGCGCCATTTGCCGTAGCCGAGCCATTCATCACCCAGGCGCATCACCTCATCCCAATGGCGGGCGTAGGGCGCGGGGTCCTCCACGGCGACGAGGGCGGCACGCTGGACGTAGAGGGTGACGCGAGGGGTGACGAGGTAGCCCCATTGGCCTGGCTTGGCGCGCTCCTTCGCCCATTCCGCCGGGGTGGTTTTCCCCATCACGTAAACGGGTGATTCCACCGCGCCCTCGACCTTCGCGGTGACCTCGCCAAGGTCGGTGCCGGGATCGGTGAAAAAGCGGATGAGCCCGCCGAAGGGGCTGCCGATTTTCACCTCGGGCTTGTCGATCTCGAAGCTGCGCGTGATCGACGGAAAACGCAGTAGTTCCTCCGCGGCATTGTCACTGCGCCAGAGATTGTCCTCGTGAATGCCGATCATGACCTTGAGACCCTTTCCGGCGAATGCGGCGGGCACGCGGACTGTGACGGTTTTTCCAGCCTCGGCGTAGAGGCCGGTTTCGCGCCAGGTGCCGTGGCTGGCTTCATTTACATACGCGTCCTTCGGCGGCGACGAGGCGCGGAAGGTGATGTCCCGGGTCATCGGCGGGCTGGCGGAGCCGATGCCGGGGAAGGCGGCGGCCGAGGGATGGACGAAGAGCTGGTCCACCGGCAGATGGTTCATTTCCACGATCTCGGCGGCGAGGCGGAGGTCGGCAGCGGCATCCTTGCCGGGGTGATAGGGCTTAGCGGCAGTGGGGGCGATGTGGCCGTATTTCTGGGCGAGGCTGGCGACCAGGGAGTCGAGAACAGCGGGCCGGTCCGGGAGATCGAGAGCGCTTTCAAGGGTGCGATAGGCGATCAATTGGTCGGCAGCGGAGAGTTTCCCACCGGCCACGGCCTGACCCGCGCGCTGGATGGAAAGCAGCGGAGATGGGGGCGTGAGCGGCAGCGGCTTTTCGATCTCGAAGGAGTCGTCGCCGGCGATGCGGAGGCCACTGCGTTTCAGGAGGGACTGGATGGTCGCGAGGCCTTTTTCATCCTGCGCCCAGGTGGTGGTGGCGAGGATGAGACCGCCGCCGTGTTCGAGGTGGGCGAGGATGGCCTTGGTCCACGCCGGATCGTCGAGGTGGGCGGCGCCGTGGAGGAAGATCAAGCCAGCACCGACGAGGTCGGCGGGCTTGCGGGCGAGACTGCGGGCCGACGTGGACGGAGCCAGACGATCGATCCAGGTGGCGTCTTCGGAAAGGATGACCGCTCGTTTCCCGAGCCCGCTTGCCCAGGACACCGCATTCGCCAGCAGCTTCTTGTCACTGGGAATCCCATCATGGGCGAAGACGAGGATGCGGGCCATGGCCGGGTCGTCATCGAGGAAACCGCCGGCGGCGGGGATGTTGCCCTTGGCATCGGCGGCGAGCGCGAAGCTGTTGCCACCGGCGAGGATCAATCGGCCGGAGGTGCCGGTGAAGGGCAGTTTTTCCAGCCCCTGGAGCACCTGGGCGCGGCCGGATTCGGCAGTGGCGGCTGGCTCGGCGGCAGAAACCAGGGCGCAAGTGAGCGCAAGCAATGAAACGGATCGCAAATACACGGCACCAGCACAGACGAAGCGGGCGGAGGTGGCGAGGGAAGAATGCCGGAGCCGGTGTACCAAGCGGAATTGCCCCCACGGATGGGAACGGATTCAGGAGGCTCCCCCGCTTGAGCAGTCACCAATTCGGCTACCCTACAATACGGGGAGCGAGTGAGATTCCGTATTGTCAAGCGGGGGTGGCCTTCCTAGGTTCCCGTCCCGAGCCCTGATCCGTGATGCGTGTCTTCAAAATTCTCCCCATTCTGCTCTTGGGCGCGTGTGCGCATCATGCTGCCGACGCGACGAAGCCGGTGACGACGGTGCAAACGCCCGCCAACAAGGAAAAGAAGGCCGGTGACGAGGCGGGAACTCCGGCGAATCTGCCGAAAGGCCCGGCGACCAAGCCCGGAAGCGTGAGCGAAGATGAGGCGAACATGCTGCGCATCGGCCCCGGGGTGACCAACCTCCCGGACGACAACGATTTCAAGGCCACCAACCCGAACCTGTCTCGCAAGGGCAATGAAGGCGCGGTGATCGCAACGCCGCCATCGGACAAGACCACCGGCCCGGCGACGAAGCCGAAGGAATAGCCTGCGGCCTCCCCTTCTTTTCCGCTTTTCCATTTCCGCGGCTTGCCCCGCACCGGATCGGCTGGGCAGTCTGTGGGCACCGATGCCCCGCCCGCCCAAGAAATTCGTCCCTACGCCCTTCGAGTATCACCAGGAGATCGATCTGAAGATCGACTCGCTGAGCAACCTCGGCCAGGGAGTGGGCCGCGTCGATGGCTGGGTGGTGTTCGTGCCCTTCTGCCTGCCAGGTGAGACCGTGCGGGCTCGGGTGTATCGCAACGACAAGAACTGCTCGCACACCGACCTGGTGGAGGTGTTGGAGCCATCGCCCGACCGTCAGGAACCGGGCTGTCCGCTGTTCACCACCTGCGACGGCTGCCAATATCAGCACCTTTCCTATGAAGGCCAGCTCGCCTGGAAAACGCGGCAGGTCCAGGAACTGCTGAAGCACATGGCCGGGATCGTGTTTCCGGTGAACCCGTGCCACGGCTCGCCGCAACTGTGGAACTACCGCTCGAAGATCACCCCGCACTTCGCGCAGCCGCAGGACGGGCAGATCGGTGAAATCGGCTTCCTGATGGTCGGCCGCCGCCAGCAATTGGTGGACGTGCCGCAGTGCCCGATCGCCATGGATTCCATCAATGCCGCGCTGCCGGCGCTGCGGGCGGATGTCCGCGCCCATGCGAACCGATACAAGCGCGGTGCCACCCTGCTGATCCGTGCCACCGGCGACCACATCGAGACGAACCCGAAGGCGGTCGTCACGGAAACCGTGGGCGACATCGCCTTCGACTTCCTGGCCGGGGATTTCTTCCAGAACAATCCGTTCATCCTGCCGGAGTTCACCGGGCATGTGGCGGAGAAGGCGAAGGCCGGAGGTACGAGGTTCCTGGTAGATGCCTACTGCGGCTCCGGCCTGTTCGCGCTGACGCTGGCGAAGGACTTCGAGCAGGTGGCGGGCGTGGAGGTTTCCGAAACCGCGGCCGAGTGGGCGCAGCGGAATGCGGAGAAGAACGGCATCGGCAATGCGAAGTTCCTCGCGGCCAGCGCGGAGGCGATCTTTTCGCAGATCGACTTCCCGGCCTCGGAGACGGCGGTGGTGATCGACCCGCCGCGGAAGGGCTGCACGCGGGAATTCCTGGACCAACTCGCCGCCTTCGCACCGGCGCGGGTGGTTTACGTTTCGTGCGATCCCGCCACCCAGGTGCGGGACCTGGCCATCATGCAGCAGCAGGGCTTCAAGCTGGAGGACATCCAGCCCTTCGACCTGTTCCCCCACACGCGGCATCTGGAGTGCGTGATGACGTTCGTGAGGTAGGTGTATTCGACCTCGAAGAGGTCGTGGAAGGTAGCCGGAGGGTCGCGAAGCGACCTCCGGGTCACGTGTCCTTTTTTGACTTTTCCGACCCCGAAGGGGTCGCAGAATGCGGGCTGTCGTACATCGCCATGTCCACTTTTTACAACTTGAAAACCCATGTCGTGTTCTCCACCGGTTAGACAGAGCACCACCGGAAAAAACATTCCGCGAGGAGCTCGAAGAAATGCTCAAACGGGCGGCCATTTTATACGACTCGTCACGGGGGGATTGATCCGCAAGCGCGACCCCTGCGGGGTCGGGTATGTGATAGGGACCGCTATCCGGAGGTCGCTGCGCGACGCTCCGGCTACTCTCCGCGATCCCTGCGGGATCGAAGAGTGCGCCCTCATTCTAACAAAAAACCCGCACCGGGATCCGGCGCGGGTTTTTTGAAATCACCGTCGTCAGTCAGCGCACACTCCTTCACCGGCATGGCCTTGGCAGGCGTGGTGGTGTCGATGATCGGATGTGCGGCGGTTGGAAACCGCCATCTGCGGCGGCTCATTCAATGATGAACCACGAATATCCGCCGGCCGGGATGGTGACCGGGTATTGGATCTTGTAGTCCCGACTCAGGATATATTCTTTCGATTGCCCTTCGCGTTCACGGATTCGTGCCTTGTCCGGGAGGCCGGTGTAGTAAAGCGGTAGATGGAGCGTTTCGGTGATCGGGTCTCCGGTAGGGTTGAAGACAAGAAGCATCCCCTTCTCCTTGTTTCCAGGGCGGACATGCATCACGTAGTCCAGCGATTTGCCATCCGGGCGGCGCAGGTGGATGAGATCGCCGCGGATGATTTCGCGGTATTTCACGGCCCACTCGACGGTGCGTTTGACCATGGCCTTGCTTTCGGGGCCATCGTAGAGGGTGTCTCCCCTTAACCAGGTTTGGGCACCATAGCCCAGCATCTGGAAGAGTTTGAACTCGTATTTTCCAAGATTCTTTTCCATGCCGCCGCGCAGCGTGCCGAGATTGAAGTTCATCCAGCCCATACCAGCCGTCTTGTGGTAGGTGGCATCGAACATGTACTGCCGGTGAATCATCGTCTGCAGTGCGATGGGGAATTCGTCCGATGCCTCACGATAGCCCATGCCGGTGCAGACCTGACCATCCCAGAAGTACCAGTCCGGATTGGTCACGTAAACATTGCGACGCTGGCACTCGTGAAGGATCTCACGATAGTGCTCCCACTGCATCCAGATGGAGTCCTCCAAGCCCTTGTGGCCGGGATGGGTTTTCGAGGCACAGGGCTCACCGCAGTAACCGCCATCCGGGTCGAAGGAAGCCAAGCCGGTGGCGTCCATCAGCTTGAACATGTTGGTGCGGTAGAGATTGGCGTAGTTGCTGCCCGCACACCAGCTCTGGCCATATAGGGATCCGGGCTTGAGGGTGTTCGGATCGATGCAGTCGTTTTCAGCTCCGGCGCTTTGGGATCCCATGATAAGCTGATAGGCTCCGACGCGGATTCTTTTGGATTTTCCGTAGTCGCAGACTTCCTTCAGCCACTTGACGTTGCCCTCGGAAATGTCGGCATAGTTGATGCCGACCGGGTGCTCGATTTGCAGTCGGTCAAAGCCCATTTCGGCCATCTGGTCGATGGACCTTTTCAGGGATTGGACATCATGGGTGGGGCTATGAAGCTCAATCTGATATTCCGTCGTCTGTGGCGCGAGCCGGGCATACATCCGGCGCTGGGCGAGGAATTGTCGCTCTTTTTCGGTGGTGTCGTTCAGAACCTCGAAAGTGCGGAGGGCCTGGAACTCCCCACCTGCCGTAAGAGCGCAGCCTGGGCCCGTCGGCGGGCGGGTAGTGAGCAGACATTTCTGGGGATTCTTCAGAAACAAATCCTCGGCGGGATTGAGCGAGGCGTAGCTGTTGTATTCCGGGTCGTATTCCCAACGGACGGCACCGCCCCCGAGCTGGTAGTCGTAATAGGGGTTGGTATGCGGCTTGCCGGCATGGATGCCAAGCGCACTGCCCTCATCGGTCAAATTCACAAACGCACAGGTGTAGTCGCTTTCGACATGCATGAGGCCGATGGTGTCCTGGCAGACGGCGAGGCACTCACCATTGATTTCGTTGATGATGGTCTCCTTGCCGGATTTGCTCCTGATGCTGAAGGTCTTCATCATGACCGGCAAGCCGTCGTAGAGTTCGTAGTTCACATCCACGACGAGATCCTTGATGGCTCCCTGTGCGTCGGCGGGTGGCTCGAAGTGGAAAGTGAGCCGCGTTCCTTTGGCCGGCCACGGGAGGTCCAGCGAGTTGCACTTCGGGTGCCACTCGTAGGCTTTCACCGGCGCACCGAGGGTCATGCCAGAAAAGTGGAACGCTCCGGCTTTGGATTCGAGCGCATCGAGCCACTCGTTGAGGAGATAGGATTTGTCCGGCGTGCCGGTCATGCCTCCGACCTCCACCCAGCCCCCGCCATCGGCGCGGAAGCGCACCTCCGGCTTCACGGCGCGCACAAACTCCAGCTTCTTGTCAGAGCGGCGGAAACTGATGCACGCGAGGTTCTCCGACACCAGGAACGTGCGGCTGACAAGTCCGTTTGAAAGCATGACTTTGACACTCTGCTTTCTCGAATCCGCGAGCGCCTGCACGGTGACGGGCGTTGTGGGCGGAGCAAGCAGCCAGTCGGCACCATAGGCATGTTCATCGAGCGTCGCCACCGCCTGCACACCCGGAGTCTTCAGGATGGCCTCGACCGTTTGCACGCGCTTGGCCATTTCACCGGCCTGGATGGCCTTGGTCTTTTGGACATCGAGCAGGAAGTCGAGAGCCGGATCGAATTTTCCCGGCTTGAATGTCGAATAGCGAACTTCGGCAATCCAACCACTGAATGGTTCCTTTCCCGGCAGGGCCGCTCCGATGGAGAAGTTGGCGGCACCGCCCCCCACGTCGGGAAGCTTGCACACCTTCCTGCCATTGACCCAACCGGAGGCCATTCCGGCTGACTTCACAACGGCCAAGTGTGTCCACGTTGCCGGGACAACCTTGTCCAGCACCACCCCGCCGACGCCACCGATCAGCACTTCCCAATTTTCACCATGCTGGCAGAATGAGAAGCCCGTGCCACCGTTGCCATTGACAACAGCCAAGTGGTAGTCGGGGTCGGCGGCCTTGGCTGCATACACCCAGGTTTCCACGACAAAATTGTCGCCCTGGACCAAGACGACGGGGGCGCTGTAGCACTGGTCCGCCGCTTCGAATTTGATCGAGGAGTCGTATTCCTGCCTGCGGCACTCGGGGCCGTTGGACATCACCTTGGGCGTGCCTTGGCGAACGAGATCGGGTGATTTTCCCGTTTGATCCTTCAGTACCGGCGGGCAGAGCGTGTCGCGGATGCCGCCCGCTCCTTTGAGGTTGTAATCGGCCTGGGGGGTAACTTCGGCAAGGGCACATGGGAGGACGGAGCTCCAGATTAGCAAGCACGCGGAAATGTAGCGGGAAGGTGACATGACGAAATTCTATTTCTGCGAAGGGAGTGGACCTTTGGTATGGCCACCGTTTTAGAGGAGAGTATCTGAAAGTGACTGCGGATACTTCGCCTCAGTTGCAAAGTACGCATGCGCATTTGGCATCGAGGATGATTTTGACGGAAGCGCTGCAATTGCTCGTTGAAAAGGCGAAGCTTGGAAATTAACAACGGAAAGCATGCAAGTTCCCCCGATTTCCGGACATGGTGAGCCGAGTTGCACGATCCTTCCCGAAACAAAAAGCCGGGCATTCACGGCGCGGACTTATCGCGCGCCCGCATCGCGCTTTCTCTGGCACTACCATCCAGAATGGGAAATCGTGTTTACCCAGGGAGGATTCGGCACGCGTCACGTGGGGAGTTCGGTGGAGCCTTACGTGCAGGGCGATTTGGTGCTACTGCCGGGCAACGTGCCTCACACGTGGGTTTCCAGCCCCGAGCAGAAGGAGGCAACGCGCTGTACCGTGATCCATTTCCTGCCCCATGTCTGGGGCGATCAATTTTGGAGAATGTCGGAGCTGCGGAAGTTCAAAATGCTTTGTCAAAATGCCCAGCGCGGGGTGCGCTTCGATGGAGCCGGGACCCGCGAGATCGGACGAAAAATGGAAGAGCTTGCGGCCTTTGGTCCGCCCACAGTTGTCGCCGCCAGTCTCGAAGCTCTTTCCAAGCTGCTTTCGATTTTCTCGGATTTGGCCGAATTGAGTCCCCGCCCCCTGCACTCTGACAAGGGGCATTCGGGTTGGCAAAATCCCCGTCTTGATGCCCTTTTGGGATGGATCGAATCTCGGATTGGCGAATCGATCACTCAACAGGACGCCGCCGATCATGTGAATATGTCTGCTGCGGCTTTCAGTCGATGGTTCAAGACGAACATGGGCTGCGTCTTCGGCCGCTACTTGAACGAGATTCGGGTGGCGCGGGTATGTGCCGAAATAACGGACGGAAAGCTTTCGATAACCGAGGCGGCGTTCAAAGCGGGATATAACAATCTATCTAACTTCAACCGCCGCTTCATGGAGATCACCGGCCTGACGCCGAAGGCATTCCGCGCCCAAGTCAAGGGCCCCCGCACCCTGCGAGTGCCGTAGGCGCAGGGGACGATGCTGCGGTAGCGAAGTATATCGGAAACCAGGAAGAGCATCACCGGCAAAAGACATTCCGCGAGGAGTTTGAAGAAATGCTCAATCGTGCAGGCATTTCGTATGATCCGGCGCATTTGGATTGATCCGCGGGCGCGAACCCTGCGGGGTCGGGTTTCTAAAAGAGCATGCCATCCGGAGGTCGCTGCGCGACGCTCCGGCTACTCTCCGCGATCCCTGCGGGATCGAAGAGTGCACCCTCATTCTAACAAAAAACCCGCGCCGGAATCCGGCGTGGGTTTTTGGAAATCTTGATCGTCAGTCAGGCCTCACTCCTTCACCGGGACAGCCTTGGCGGGCGTGGCGGAGTCGGTCGTGGGAGGGGTGACGGCACCGGCGCCGCCGGCCGGGGCCTTGGCGAAGAACAGCACCGACTCATCCGAATGCCAGCGGTAGCCGAAGCTGAACGGCAGGGCCACCGGAGCGGGATCCTTCACTTTGTAGGCCTCGTTGAGGTCGGCCTGGTAACAGTTCTTGAACAGGTCGATCGGGCCCTTGTAGTGACCGGCGAGGGTGAAGGACCAGCCGGCAGCCTTGTAGAAGTGGAAGGGAATGCCCGAGTCGTCCTGGAGGATCAGCTTGGTGTGGGCGAGGAGGAAGTCCTTCGAGGCCGAGAAGTCGCTCTCGTGCATCAGGAACGAAGCCGCCTTCAGGAACCCGTTCGCCTTGCCCTGCTTGGCGCAGAAGGTGGTGAAGCCGGCGTTCTTCTTGATGCCGCCGTTCGAGAGGTCGGACGAGAAGTAATAGACCGTCTGCGTCTTGCCGGAAGGGCCGGTGAATTCGATCTTTGCACCGGGGATGTCCGACTTCTCGGCATGCTCCTCACCGTTGGCATCGAGCCAAACTTTTTCGGCCTTGGTCAGCTTGCAGTTGGAGTGGGCGAGGAAGAGATACATCACCGGCAGGGTGCCATTGAGCGCGGTGTTCTGGAGATCCGTCTTCATGGCCGCGGTGCGGAAGAAGCTGAAGCTCAAAACGGCCTCGAGGGACTTGCGCAGGTTCCGCAGCGACTCGGCGCGGTGCTCGGGGGTCAGCGCGGCCACGTCCGGCAGCGAACCGACCGGCTCGATGCCGCACATGATGGTGGTGGAGGCGTTCGGGAAAAACGCGTGCGCGTAGAGGATGTCCGGACCGCTGTAGAAATAGAGCAGAGGGGACTCATCCGAGTAAGTCTCCGGTGCCACCTTTGGCATCCATTCGGCGATCTTGCTGAACTGCCGCTTGTCCACGGTATCCCAAGCCTTTTTGAAATCGGCGGAGTGCTCCTGCCAGGCCTTTTCCTTGGTCAGGGCTTCGAGGGGAGTTCCTTCCACGGGCAGCCCGGCGAGGTAGCGGGCTTCGGCGTCAGGGGAAACGGGTTCGGCCGCCATGAGGAGCGGACTGGCGAGTAGGGGCAGCAGGCGAAGCAGTGGCTTCATGGGCCGGTTGTAATGTGCCCTTTGGATTTGCCTAGTCCGGATTTGGAGAGAATGGGAAGAAAATTTCCAACTGGGGACCTCCAGCGCCATTCCACTCGCAAAAGTCCTCCGGGAAGCCCGCGAGCCGGCGCTTGCGACTGGGAGTGGCTCTTTTCGAAGCGCCATGGTGGCGAACGGGATCCTTCCGCTCGCGCACGAATGACCTCTCTCGAAGGATGGCCGCGCCTGATCGAATGATCGTCGCTTCCCATCATGGCTCCTCGAAAGGAGCCACTCCCAGTGGTCGCCAGCCCGGCTTCTCAGAGCGAGGCATTCGCCTGGGCCGGGAGCTTGGCGGCGGCCTCCTTGGGAGCGATCCGATGAATGAGGGCATCCTTGGCCTGGGCGTCGCGCAGGCCGGAGCACTCAAGCGTGAGCAGGGTCACATAGTCCTCCTGCTTCGGCAGGATCATGAAGATGGCGGTGTCATCCTTGGGCACGCCGACCTGACGGTTGAGCAGCCGCACTAGTTCGGCCCCTCCCTGGCCGCCGCGCGCGAAGATTTCCACGTGAGTGGGAACCAGCGCCTCGCTGCCGTGGAATTTGCCTTCAATGTCGGTGCGCTTGCCCGGGGCGAGTTGGACACGCTTTTCACCACAGACGATCCCGAGGTCGCGCGTGGTGAGATTGACGAACAGGCCGCTGCCATTCCGCAGCTCGGAGGTGGTGAACCAGAAGGGCGAGATCCGATAGCCATCCGCGGTGGGGCTGAGGACCAGCAGACCCTTGGCGGCGTCCTGCGGCATGGAGCAGGAAACGACCGGGGTGCGGGTCTTGGCCTGGTCCTGGGCGAGGCGGAACAGGCTGATCACCGTCCCCGCCTGGCAGGGATAGGTGATCGACTGGCGGCCTTCGACCAATTCCAGCGGCACGGCCTGACCGGCGACGTCGATCTGTAGATCCGCCACTGAGGCGAGTGCCTTGCCATTGGCGGAAAGATCCGGCGGTGTCAGGTAAATGCTGAATTCGGCGGCATGGAGCGGCAGAACCACGAGCAGTAGGGAAAGGAGGTGGCGGTACATGAGTGCGATGAGTGGCAGGGACTGTGTGGTCTCAGGTCTCATCCGCGGGAATCCAGCGGAGCGAGACGATCTGGAAGGCGCGGCCGAATACCTGGGCGGGCGAATTGGCCGGCAGGGCGGAGAATTCGGTGGTCGGATCCACGGCGGGATCGAGGTAGGTCGGCAGGCGCTGGACCGTGGCCTCGCAGAGGGCGGTGGCGGTCACGCGTCCTGCGGCATCGAGGGATTCGCCTCGGCTACGGATGATGAAGGTATCGGAACGGGCACTGATCAGTCCGCCGAGTCGGGCCAACAGGTCCGCCTGGGTGAGATAGCCGGGCACGCCGGCCGCGATGTCTCCGGCGAAGGCGGTGATTTCATAAAGCGAATCCACGCTGGAATTCGGGATGACATACTTGTTCGAGGGGCCGCGCAGGCCGGCATTGATGGTGGTGGCATCGATGGCGGTCTGGAGGGCGCCCTTCACCCGTTGGGCCAGCGGTGCTCCGTCATTGACGGAACGATTGACGAAGTCCGCCACGGAGGTAGCGGGTCCGCGTGCCTTGATCTGCTCCACGATGCGGGTGGCGAGCTGGGTGATCTCGGCCGGGCCCAGAGCGCGGAAGCCGACGTACTGGCTGGAGCCATCGGCGGCGGTCGAGGCGGCCACTTCGCCACCCGTGGCAGTGGTCACGCGGGGATAGGCGGCATTGACAGTGGTGGCAGCCCCCACTTTCACATCGCACTGGCTGGCCAGGAACGCGGCCCACGCGTCCGGATCGGTGGAGTTGATGTTGAAGGCGCCGTCCAGCAGCAGGTCGGCGGCATTTCCGCGGAAGCCGGCATCTCCGGTAGCGGGGGACTTTCCCGAGATCGATTCGAGGCGGCTGTTCCAGGAAACGCCGCCGGCCTTCCGAGCGGAGAAGAAAAAGCCGTCCCACAAGCTACGATTCATGTAGTAGGACAGGTCGTGAAAGGTGGAGCTGTAGGTGTTTCCATCGTCCACCACCTTCAGGCTCTGGTAGCGGCCCTGGTTTTTGGACAGGATGAGGCGCGGGTCCGCCCAGGAGTTCCCGATGGGATAGGCCGGATGCAGGTTGTCGGCGAACCAGTCCTCGGTGCTGTGGCGCTTGGTCTTCACGTCCGAGTCATAGCTGCCATCCTCGATCCAGAGATTGGCGTGGGTGAGCTGACCGGGGGAAAAGAAGAACTTCGCGGGGTCTCCGGCGGCCGGAGTCTGGAACAGCACGCAATTTTCAGGGCCTCCGAGATCCGAGAAACCGATCGGCTTGCCCAGGTAGAGGGCCTCCGGCGTGACCGATGACAACTGCGACACCAGCCCGCCGAGAAGATTGCCCGGGCTGCCGAGGCCATTCGCCCCCGCGCCCTGGCCATTGGCGATGCCGTTGACGGTGATCGGATTTTGCGAACCGGTGAAATCGGCGGCCGCCACGGCGGGGTTGGTCGCGGGCAGCGGGCCCGATTTCTTGTTCGCTTCGGCCGGCCAGCAGCCGATCACGGGCGAGCGGGGATTGAAATTGGCGAGCCACTTGGCGTCCTTGGTTTTGCTGGCAGCGGCGTTGTAGAGGACGCTGCTGTTGTCACCATCGTTCTGAGCCTGCTTCAGCACGAAGCGGCGCGCCCACAGTTCATTCGAGCCGGTGCTGATGAAGAGCGGAAACGTGGTGGGGTCCGGATTAATGTAGAACGGGCTGCCGGCCGACGGACGCTGAAAGCCGGTGGTGTCGGTGTTGATGTTGCGAATGTTGACCAGCGGCACATTCGGATCGGGCTGGCCGGTGGCGGGACGCGGCTGGCGGCCTTCGTAGAGGCGCACGTTCCAGGTGGTGAAGGGATGCGGCACCACTTGGAAGAAGCGGCCGTTCGGGGTGACGGAATCCAGCACCTGGATATCCCCGGCGTAGTTGGCCCCGGTGCCGCCGATGGCGCGTCCGCCCTGCCAGTTCAGCACGCTCTGGCGGGCCGGTGGAACATCCCGCACCGTCATCATCATGTCCCAGAACGAGTAGCCGGGAAAGCCGCTCTCGGTGATCTCGGCCAGGTCGCCCAGGATCCAGCCGCTGCCATCGGCCTTCGCGACCACAGTTTTCGCCCCCATGTTGACCGGAGTCGCGCCGGAGGCCGTGTAGGGCTGGTAGGTGCCATCCAGGTCGAGGAAGCGATTCTGGTTCAGCGCGAACACCTTGGTCTCCCCGGGTTGCAGGGTGTGGGCGGGGATGAAGTAGCGGTGCTCGTAGCGGATGGTCTTCGGCGGCCGGGCCTTGATGTTCACATTCCCCCACAGGATCACGTCCTGGTAGGATTGGTCGCCTCCGGAAGCGGACTGCTGGGCATTGCCATTTCCCACGGAAACGGTGAGCCCGTTGGGCGAAACGAGCGGGCGGTCGTAGGGATTCCACAACTTGATGACCGGGGACATGTGGAAGGTCATCACGTAGTTCGGCTGGCCAGCGCCGCCGGTGTTGTACCAACCGGCGGGCAGATTCGGATTCGGCGCGGTGGAAGGCGCGTAGCCGTGGGTGTTGGAGATGCCATACATTTCGGTGACTCCGGCCAGGACCGGATAGTAGCCTTCCTGGTCCGCCGTCTGACGGCGCACGGTGAGGGTGGCATTGCTGCCGGATTGATAATACTCGCGGAGCTGCTCCCAGTGCGGACCACCCGGATCGGTGCTGGTGCCGCTGGCGACCGGATCGAAGACGCGATTGCCGCCGAGCATCGTTTCCATGGAAGACTGGGTTTCGGCGAAGGCGACGGTGAGGTCCCGGCGCAGGCGACCCTTGTTGGTGTCCGCCAGCACGCCACGGTGGAGGGCGGTGACCGGGCGCGAGGCCCCGCGGGATTTGTCACGCACACCGGAAGCCAGCTCGATGGAGCCGGTCGATACCGCCCGATCCCACATGGTGGAATCCTTGGCCGGGGCACCATCGAGTCCTGTGATCTTGCGGGCGTCGAAACGATCCGGTGCCAGGGCGCGCAGGGTCTCATCCGATTGCCGTGGCAATTGCAGGGAAGCCTTGGTGCCGGCGTCCTCCACCCACCAGGCATAGCGGGCCTGGGCCGTGCCGGCCGGCACCTTTACCGCGGCAGCCCTGACCGCCGGGGAGGCGCTGCCATTCGCCTTGAACAAGGTCAGCGCATCCCCGGAAAGGGCCGTGGACGCGGCAGCCACGCCGGGAGCAGCCGCGGGATCTCCGGAAACCAGCCAGCCGGAAAACTCGCGGCGGATCTTGGCGGCGGGACTTTCCGCCGGGTTGAACGCCGCATCGTCGGTGCGCTTCAGCACGGCGGTGGCGTTCTGCCAGTCCGCATGAAGGACCGGCACCGCCGGACCGAGCGCGGCAGCCGGAGCACTGATCCGCTGGTCCGGGCCCAGTTGCTTCTGCAATTCACCCAGGGCCATCATCATGCCAAGCCGGGCATTGGCCCGCGCCGTGGACATGGCGCTCTCCGCACCGGCGGCGCGCAATGTGACCGTGGATAGACTGAGCATGCCCAGGGCCAGCACCGTGAGCAGCACCATCATCAGCAGCGTGACGAGAAGAGCAAAGCCGTTCGAGGGGCGATTGGGACGGGATCGGAAAAATCGGGCTTTCATCTGGCTCGGCGTCTGTTGGTATTCGCCATCCGGCGGGAGCGGGAAATTCAGGAACGGGAACAGGATCAAGGTCGGGACCCGCACCGTTATCTGGGGGAAGTTGCGGCATGACCCGCCGTTCTCAAGGATCGCAAGCCGGTCTTGTCACCCCACCAGTTTCGCCAATTCCCGCCCGGCCGAAGTTGTCACAATCCCTGCGCTTTCATCCCGGCCCGGCCTCGTCCTCACTTCCCTCCCTGTGATATTCAAACGGCTCAAGTCGGTGCTCTCCCCTGCCCCGCCGCCGCTGCGCCTGCGGGCGGCGACGGAATCGGACTGCGCGGCCATTCTCCAAGTCCATCTCGCCGCCCTGCGTGAGCTGACCCGTGGCTACTACGCCGGGACACGCCTGCCCGAGTGGGCTGGCCGGCTGAAGGCCGCGGACTACCTGGCCCCGATCGCCACGAATCATTTCCTGGTGGCGGAAGCCGCCGGTCGCGTGGAAGGCTTCGCCGATTTTGAATCCGGAAGCGGTGAACTGATCGCCCTGTTCGTGCATCCCCGCCACGCGGGCCGCGGCACCGGCACGCTGCTGTTGCGGGCGGTGGAACGACAGGCGGCGGCAGGCGGTTGCCGCACGATCTCGCTGCTCGCTGCGGTACCGGCCGTGCCATTCTATCAGAAGTCAGGCTTCATCGCCGCGGACCCGATCGTGCATGATCTCGGGGACGGGCTTGAACTCCGGTGCGTGCCGATGAGCCGCGACACCGGTAGTGATAGGTGATGGAGCGTCTCCACCAGCGTGCCGCACGCGCCACAGCCGAGGGGACCGTGGACTTCCCGGCTGGCACGAAGAGCCGGAAATCCCCTTGGAAATGGCACCCACGTCACACCGCGTGACTGATGGCTAAACACGTGAAAAGTTTCACAAACGCGAAAAATAGCGCGCCACACTCAACAGAAAATGCCGCGTATTGCATTTACCGAAAATTTGTCTTTTCGCCTCGCCCTAACACATCATAAGTGCGCCGCGTCGGAAAGCATGACTCTCATCTTCTGATGGAATCCGGTCACGTTTTCCGGCGCAACACTCATTTGCACAAACCATGGATTCAACCACCGGCATTCGTCAGCTCGGCTTCTTCTGCGAGGAGCCCTTTCAAAAAATCGCGCGCATCGAGGGTATTGCCACCCTGGAGGATCACGGCGTCCGTTTCGACTATGCACTGAAACAGTGCGGGACTCCTACTCCAAAGAGCACGGTCACGAAGCTCCTGCCATACGGAGAGATCGCCTCGGTCGAGGTGCGGCACCATTGGATCTCCGCCACCAAAATCCGCTTCCGGGCCACGCGCCCCGAGGTGTTGGAAACCTATCACACCACGGACCCGGCCGCGTTCGAGATCGAGGTGCTCGCCGGTTGCAAAATGAATGCCGAACGCTTCGTGGAGGCCGCGAATGCGAGACTGGGCCAAATGGCGTGCTGAGACGGCCCGCGTCTCCTGAGTCAGCCAGCGGTGCTCGGGCGCGCACGAGATTCTGGACTCCTGGCCCCGATTCTGCTCTTAGTCATGCACATGGAGCATCGATCAAGGGTGCGCGCGGCGGTCGGTTGGCTGGAACTCGGGCTGCCTGGCGACGCGCTACTGGAACTCGCCCCGCTGCCGTGGCGCCTGCAGGTGCGGCGTCCGATCCTGGAACTCCGGCTGGCAGCCGAAATGGCCCACCGTTCGTGGAATGCCGCGTCCGAGACGGCACGGCTGCTATGCCTGAAGGATTCCAGCGAGCCGCGGTTCTTCCTGAACGCGGCGTTCTGCCTGCATGAAACCGGCGACACCCTGGCCGCCTGCCGCTGGCTGCTACGCGGCCCGAAGGCGCTAGTGGGGGACGCCATTTTCCACTACAATCTGGCGTGCTACCTGAACGTGCTCGGGCAGCACACACGGGCGCGCGGCCACCTGGAAACCGCCTTTCACCTCGACGGCAAGCTGCGTGACGAAGCGCGCGACGACGCCGACCTGGTCGGAATGGCGGAGGAGTGAAGGAGCGCCAGTCCCTCGTAGCTGAAGTGGTGACAGTTCAGGCTGGGGGAGATCTGCCCTGATGCCAGGAGTGACAGCCAGGTGAAACACGAACGGTCGACGCAGATGCGCAGAGCGCTTGGGACCTCGGAATGACCACGGACGTCCACCCAGCCTGACGTGTCACCACTTCAGCTACGCGGAAGATGCGCTTCGGCCTTGAGTGTCCGCGCCCGGCGTCTTTTGCTGCCGCGTGTCCATTTCTCCATCCCAGCTCGGCCAGGTGGTGGCCGCCTTTGAGCGGAATTTCCGCGACCGCGGCGAACTCGGTGCCTCGGTGAGCGTGTGGTGGAATGGCCAGGAGATCCTCGGTGAGGCCCAGGGCTGGTGCGAGCGGGTGAAGTCGCGGCCATGGACCGCCGCCACGCTGGTGCCGGTGTATTCGGCGACGAAGGGTCCGGCTGCGGCGACGTTGCTGATGGCACTGGAATCACGCGGGCTAGGACCGGAAACGCGGGTGCGCGAGGTGTGGCCGGCGTTCCCGGTGGAGGAGGCCACCTTTGCCCATTTGCTTTCGCACCAGTGCGGGCTGGCCGCACTGGACCAGCGGGCGAGTGTGTGGGACCACGCGGAGGTCATCGCCGCCGTGGAGGCCCAGACGCCGGCGTGGCGGCCGGGAGTGGCCCAGGGTTATCACCCGCGGACCTTCGGCGCGTTGGTGGATGAACCCGTGCGCCGCCTGACCGGGATGCCACTGGGCGCGTATTTCCAAGAGGTGCTGGGAACCCCGCTGGAGCTGGAATTCTGGATCGGCCTGCCCGAGGCGCAGCATGGCCGGGTGGCCACGCTGTATCCGGGCAAGGCGGACAAGAGCGACCTGGAGGAGGGCTTCTACCGCGAATTCCACCGCGAAGGTTCCCTGGTCCGGCGCGCGTTTTCATCGCCGCGCGGCCTGCACTCGGTGCAGGAAATGAATGACCCGCGCGCGTGGTCGGCGGGGTTTCCGGCGATGGGCGGGATCGGCACGGCGAGTGCGCTGGCGAAGTTCTATCAGGCGGCGATCGGAGCGCTGCCGAGTCCCCTCTCCCCTGCCGTGCGCCAGGCCCTGACCGCCACGCGGGTGCAGGGGGACGATCTCATTCTGCTGCGCGAAACCGTCTTCACCTGCGGCTGCCAAAAGGACCCGCTCGACGAGGACGGCGGAAAAAAACGGCGGCTCTATGGGTCCTCTGCGGAAGCCTTTGGCCACCCCGGCGCGGGCGGCAGCCATGCCTTCGGCGATCCGGCCAACGGCCTATCCTTTGCCTACGTGATGAACCAGATGGAGCTGAGCGTTTTTCCGGGTCAGAAGAGCACCTACATGATCGATGCCCTGTTCGACGAGTGACTCCCGCCACTTGTCAACCCACGTAAAAACGCGCATCCACGCGTACGAAATACCCCTTGCGTTCCAGCACATCGGGTGGATTGTTAGAAACACTGCGGCTTTCTTTCACCCCCGCACTCCTCCATGCCAAAAGTCCGACTTTCGGGCACCGTTCTCGGTCAGAACGACCCCACCCGCGCCACCCGCGCCCGCCTACTTTCCCAACTCTTCAGCCAGGGCTGGGACATCTACAACGGAAACGGCGACCAGCGAATCACCCTCTCCAACATCGAGCGCAAGATCATCGAGTCCGATGCCTTCGTCTTCACCCCCGGGGCCACCCTGGAGGACATGTTCAAGGCCATCTCGATCTTCGTCGGCTATCAGACGCTCGACCGCAATCTCGCCGGCAAGCCCACGGTGGTGGTGAATTCCGACGGCAGTTGGAACCCGTTCTTCTCCGTCCTCACCCATCTGCACAAGATGGGCACGATCAAGCAGGACCACCGCGACTACCTCATCGCCGTGGAGACCAGCGAAGCCGCGCTCGAAACGCTCAATGTGGTCCGCCATCACGGCATCCCCGATGCCGGCCGCGTGAAGATCGGTGAGAGCAACGTCACCACCTTCGAGAACCCGCTGCCACCCGGCCATGCCGGAAACGTCTGTGTGTTCTGCTCCGCTTCGCTGGAGGAACCCAGCTATCTCGAAGATGGCGAGGAACTCGGCCGCCGTCTCGCGCAGAACCGCCTCGGCTGTGTCTCCGGCGCCGGCCGCTCCGGCATCATGGGAGCCGTCGTGAAGGGAGCCGTGGAAGCCGGCGGCTGGGCCGCAGGCTCCAATGTGCCGCACATCATCGAACTCGAAGGCCTGCCCGACGGACTCTCCAGCTTCTGGCTGCGGGGCGACATCTACACCCGCATGGAGGTCATGATCCAGAACTCGGATTCCTTCGTCATCTTCCCCGGCGGTGCCGGCACGGTGCAGGAACTGCTCGCCCTGATGATCTTCAAGCATCAGCGGAACCCGCTGATGAAGGACAAACCCGTCGTCATCTTCAACCGCCGGAATTTCGCCGGCCTCGGCTTCTGGGATCCCCTCATCGACCTCCTCGACGGACTCTGCCAACCCGGCGACTTCGTGGTGGCCAACAGCCTCGATGACATCCTTCCCGCCGTCATCCGCAAGCTGCCGCTCAGCGCCTGAAGCAAGGGCTCATCCACGAATGGTCACGAATTTTCACGAATGATCAAATCGGGTTTGGGACACCAAACTCTCCATTCGTGTTCATTCATGATAGTCGTGGTTCGTCTAACTCCCGGTCTCACTCCCTCCTCAAACTCTCCACAAACGCCTTCTCCGTGAGTTCGGCGAACAGCGTGGCGAAGGATGGCAGCAGCCGCTTGTGGATGATCTCCACCCGCTGGTGATGTGGCGCGAAGGCGCTCTTCATCGCATTCATGGTGACCTTCTCCAGGTCCATCAGGTCCAGCCCGAAAGCGGTGGCAGCCGTTTCAAGTTCCTTGCTCATCGAGGTATCGCTCATCAGGCGGTCGTCCGTGTTCAGGCAGACGCGGAAGCCGACCTTGTGAAACAGCGGGAACGGATGCGCCTCCAGGCTTGCTGCGGCACCCGTGTGCACGTTGCTCAGCAGGCACATTTCGATCGGGATCCGCCGGTCCAGCACGTACTGCGCGAGACGGCCGATCTTCACCGTGCCGTCCGGTTGTTCCTCGATGTCATCCCGCAGGCGCGTACCATGTCCCAGCCGATGCGCGCCGCACCACTGGAGTGCCTGCCAGATCGACTCCAGGCCAAATGCCTCCCCCGCGTGGATGGTGATGGAAAAATTCGCCTGCCGGATCGCCTCGAACGCCGCCAGGTGCTTCTTCGGCGGATGCCCGGCCTCCCCGCCTGCGAGGTCAAAGCCCACCACGCCCTGTTCCCGCCAGCGGATCGCCAGCTCCGCCGCATCCAGCGAATCCGTGCGATCCCGCATCGCGCAGACGATCAGCCCCCAGTGGATTCCATAGACACGGCCACCCCGGTCCAGCCCCTCCAGCACCGCCGCCACCACCTCGTCCTGCGTCAGTCCGAGCTGGGTATGGAACACCGGCGCAAACCTCACTTCCGCATAGACCACGCCATCGCGGGCCATGTCCTCGATGAACTCGAACGCCACCCGCTCCAGCGCGTCGCGTGTCTGCATGACACCAATCGTGTGCGCGAATCCCTCCAGATACTCCGGCAGGTTTCCCCGCTGTGCCCCGCGGTGAAACCACTGCGCCAGTACCGCCGCATCCTCGGTGGGCAGTCCGGCATAGCGGTGCTCCCTCGCCAGCTCCACGATCGTCTCCGACCGCAAGCCACCGTCCAGGTGCTCATGCAGCAGCACCTTCGGCAGCCGTTTGAAATCCAATGCCTCCACCAGCCTCATCCCCACCGGCAGCGGAGCCGTGGGAAACCGTTCGGGATAACGATGCTCGATCATGGGTCAGCTTACCAGAGGCACCGTCCACATCCAAGAAGTCTTCATTATCAAAGAACGGAAATCGTAGCAGTCCGCATGCTCCAGTCGCCCGGCGTCCGTTGTTTTAAGATTTCATTTCAATCTCCGATGCACCAACATCGGAATCCCATGAATGAAGCCGTGGAACAGTGTTGGCGGCGGGCGCTCGAACGGATCGCCGAGCTCGGTGCTCTCAGCGATGAGAAAGGCCGCCTGACGCGCACCCTGCTCTCGCCCGCCAGCCGCCTTGCCGCCGAGCGCCTGATGGACTGGATGGCCGAGCTGGGCATGACCGTGGCTCACGACCGCTTCGGCACGGTCCGTGGCATTCTACGCGGCACCCATCAACTGGCCATGCCCCTGCTCCTCGGCTCGCACCTCGATACGGCCGTCGATGCCGGAAAATACGATGGCGCGCTCGGTCTCGTCGTCGCTCTGGCCGCCCTGGAACGCCTTTCTACGGAAAACATCGTACTTCCCATGCCGCTGCACCTGCTCGGCTTCGCGGACGAGACCGGCGTCCGTTTTCACACGACCGCCCTCGCCAGCCGGGCGATCTGCGGCGATCTGGACAAGGCCACCCTGGCCCTTCACGACGATTCCGGCCTCACCCTCGCCCGCTGTCTTGAACGTGAAGGCTGGAAGGAAGAGGCTGCCGTCTTCCGCTATGCGCCGGCCGGCCAGCGCGGCTACGTGGAGGTCCACATCGAACAGGGACCCTCCCTCGAAAGCCTTGGCCAACCGGCCGGTGTGGTCACCGGCATCTGTGGCCAGAGCCGGATCGTGGCTACCCTGACCGGCCGCTCCGGCCACGCCGGCACCACCCCCATGCACCTCCGCCACGATGCCCTCACCGGAGCCGCCGAGTGCCTCCTCTTTATCGAAAAAACCGCCCGCGAACATCCGCCCGTCGTCGCCACCGTGGGCAAGATCGGCGCCGACCCCGGAGCCGCCAATTCCATCCCCGGGCTGGTTCGATTCACCGTCGATCTCCGCCATCCGGACGACGCCGCGCGTGCCGGATTTATCGAAACCCTGCGCGCCAATTGCTCCGCCATCGCCCATCGCCGAAACCTCGCCTTCGAGTGGCGCGTCCTTCATGACCAGGACGGAATCGCCTGCGACCCCACGCTCACCGGCCGGCTCGCCGGAGCCCTCACCGGCATCACCGGCGCCGCGCCTGCGCTGCCGAGCGGGGCCGGCCACGATGGGCTCACCATGGCCGCTGTCGCCCCGGTGGCCATGCTCTTCGTCCGCTGCCGTGGCGGCCTGAGCCACCATCCCGACGAACACGTCACCGAGGAAGACATCGCCACCGCCATCGAAGCGCTCTCCCGTTTCCTGAAGTCCTTCCTCGTGGGCTCCTGAGTCGTCTAACGAGCCGTTCACGCAAAGAAGTCGGATAAATGGGAAAGCCACGAAGGGGCACGAAGGGGCACGAATTTAAGAGGAGAAGGACTAGCAAAAGCGGGATCAGGCGATGGAGGAACTCTTGGTCCCGTTTTGCGCCTCTTGCGCCTTTTTGCGGCTAATCCGATAGAAGCAATCCAACCTCCCGCGCGCACGAGCTTCTCCCCCTCCTCTTCACATTCGTGCCCATTCGTGGTTCTCTTCCCACTAACGGCCGCGCGGCGACACCCAGCCGATACTGGATTGTGCATCCCTTCCGTGCGATTTGCACGCGGCCTAACGGCGGCGTGCGGGATGCGACGACAGTTTCGCCTAGCGGCGCTTCGATTCCCACGAAAAAGGACGTTGGTATGGCCCCTGCAAGAGAGGCTCCAGCCATGAGCACCGAATCCACCAATCCGAACGACCTCAAAGAACAGGTCCGCGACACCGCCCACAAGCTGGCTGCCGACGCGCAGGACCGGGCCCGCGATATCCGCGAGCGCGCCTCCGATGCCATCGACCGCGCCACTGGTGCCGCCCGCGACGCCCGTGACAAAGGCCAGGAACTCCTCGGCCAGGCCCGTGAAAAAAGCTGCGACCTGCTCGGCCAGGCCACTGCCGCCGTCCGCCGCAATCCGGTCCCCGTGGTGGTCGGAGTCGCCACCCTCGGCTTTGCCGTCGGCTACCTCCTCTGCCACCGTCGCAAGACCTCCTATTTCGATGGCGACGACCTCGCCGCCGTGTTTTCCCCGCTGGGCAAGCGCCTGCGTAACCGCTATGAGGATTTGAAGGATCGCGGCAGCGACGTCTTCGAATCCGTCCAGGACCACCTGCCCGACCATCCGCTCGACAAGCTCGCCTGCGGGGCCCGCAGCTTGGGCAAGAACCTCAAATTCTGGTAAACAAACGCCATGTCCTCCCTCGAATTCCACACTCTCCCGGGCGAACCGCCCACCATCGAAGAAGGCATCCAGACCCTCATCGAAGACGGCAAGGAAGCGCTCAAGGAGCGCTACTCCTCGTGCGAAAAGGAGATCGTGAATCATCCGCTCAAGGCCGTGGCCATCGCCGCCGCCACCGGGTATCTCCTGCACCGCCTGCCACTGCGCGCCATTTTCATCACGAAAATGCGCATCCTCTCCGCCTTGGTCCCTCCGGTCCTGCTCGCCATCGGCGCAGCCAAGACCTGTGAGTATCTCCAGTCGAAGGTGCGGAAGTAGATTATGGTTGGAGCGTCCCGCTCCAGCCGCCGTTGGCCGTCTCGCACCCCGACACCATCCGGTCTTGCGCCGCCTGCGGGAAAGCCCGACAACTCTGCCTGCCATCCAGGCGGCTGACATGGACCCTTACGAAACCTCCTCCACCTCGTCAGTACCTGGTGACTCTCCCATGGGTTCAGGTAAAGCCTGCGCGGAGTGCGGCAGCACCAACACCGGCACGCCACAGGCCTATCTGAGAAAGCGGCCAAGCATCGTCGGCCTGCTGTTGTTCAACTGGCTGTTCATGCTCATCAGCATCGCGTTTTCCATGAAAAGCGTGGTCTGCCGGGACTGCGGGGCCACCAGGCGCTACAAGAGCGTCGGATCATGGATTGCCCTGGTTATTCTGCTTCTATTGGCGGGCATGATTGCCTTGGTCGCTCTCAGGACTACAAGGCATCGCTGACTGTCCCTGAATTCGAAGGACACTTACGTCGGGAATTTGGCTTGTTTGCCTCCGGGGCGAAACAAGCGCGCTTGCCGTTCATGCACCCGGTTGGCTATTGGTCGGGCATGATATTAGGGATGAATCAGGAAACCTCGAATCTCATCACAGCCCTTGGGGTCGTGTTGGTTTCAGGGGTGGGGTTCCTCGTCGTGTTCAAGTCCTACCGGAAGCTTTGGGTCCGTTGCCTCGCCACCCTGCTGTTCCTGTCCATCGCAGGGCGGATGTTCACCCGCTACCATGCGATTGCCTATGGATCGATTATTAGCGCTTCGTTTTTTGATAAGGGAAAATTTGCCAATGCAGCCAAATTGCAGGCCTGGATGGCGTCCGGTGATCTCGCGACGCACGAGCGCCTTGCAACGGCGATCCCGGTCACCGGTGGCCGTTATAGGGAACGGATCTCGGACCTGAAAGAAGGCCTCACCTATTACTCCGCTCAGGAATCCCTTTCGCCCGCCGAGCGCTATCATTCCCCTCCCAGACTCCATCTGCTCCACCTGAATCTCTCGAATCCGAGCGACAAAGGAGTGATCGATGCCACAGCCCAATTGATCATCGAATACACCTCCGGGTTGTGAAGCTCACGACCGCTCCGCTCTCAGCCACGGACACGTAGGTGTAATCCGGAGTCCCGGAGGGAAGGCGCAGTTTAGCCGGTCGGCGCGAGCCACCTGACCGCCAAGACCTGTGAGGCCTCCCAGTCCAAGGGGCGGAAGTGATCGTGGCGGGAGCGTCAGTCTTCGTAGCCGAGTTCGTGACAGACTGTTGCAAAACCCCCTTCCGAAATGCGAACCTCGGCTCCATGGCTGACGCTTACCTGCGAGGGGTCGATCGGGATCAGGAACTGCTCCTCCCGTCTCGGGTCGACGATTACGTTTCCGCCCAAGGCGAGGTGCGTGTCATCGATGCCTTCGCCGAAGGCATGGGTGATGGTGACCAAACCGCAGCGCTGCCTGCCGAGCGGACGATGGGTCCGCAAGGCGGACGCAAAGGCTACTCGCCGCGCGACATGGCCAAGCTCTTCATCTGGGGTTATCTCAACGGCGAACGCTCCAGCCGCGCCTTGGAAAAAGCCTGC
>Ga0265327_10001136_pt1 | contig 36485 bp, 28 predicted proteins | sample 41621metaG_FD_202089 | JGI IMG/M metagenome (GOLD analysis project Ga0265327, IMG submission 202089) | Rhizosphere microbial communities from Carex aquatilis grown in University of Washington, Seatle, WA, United States - 4-16-21 metaG | ecosystem: Host-associated > Plants > Roots > Rhizosphere...
CCGAAACCGGCACGGCGCCGGTCAGCGCGCAGAACAGATCGTAGATGTGACAGGCCTCGCCGATGTTGCGGCCGCCGCCTTCCGGTCCCTGGGTCCAGTGGTCGGCGGGCAGGTAGCCGGCGTTCATCCGGTAGCTGACGACCAGCGGCGTCGTCCGGCCGGCCAGAAGTTCGCCGAGCCGCCGCGCCGCCGGGCTGAAGCGGCGATTGAAGCCGGTGAGCAGCAACGGACCGTCGGGGTTCTGGGCGTAGAAATCCTCAATGGCGGCCAACTCCGCCTCGGTCAGGCACAGCGGCTTTTCCACCAGCACCGCCTTGCCGGCCTCCAGCGCCCGCAGCGTCAGCGAACCGTGCAAATCGTGGCGGGTGCCGATCACCACCAACCCGATTTCGGGATCGGCCAGCACCTTTTCGGGATCGGTGGTGGCGTAAAGCGCGCCGGCGCGGTCGGCGACCTGGCGGGCGGTGGTGCCGGAGCGGGCGCAAACGCCCTTGACGGCGAAATGTTGGGGCAGCGCCAACAGGCTGGGGACGTGGACGCCCTGGACGAACGAGCCGGCGCCGATGATGCCGACACCGACCGCCCCCGGCCGCGCCGGTCGCGCCGGCCGCGCCGCGACGGTACGCGCGCCGGCCGATTCGGACGCGGGATAATCGAGCAGCGCCACCAGCGGCCGCGCCTCGCCCTTCAGCGCCTGATAGGCGGCCTCCGCCTCGGCGATGGGGAAGACCTTGGGCGCCAGCGGCTCCAGCCGCACCCGGCCCTCGGCCAGCAGGCGCAGATAGGCCTCCATGTTGCGGGTCTCGGTCCAGCGCACATAGGGCAGCGGATAATCGCGGCCGCCCTGCTCGAACAGCGGATCGTAGCGGCCGGGACCGTAGGAGCAGGAAATCAGGAAGTCGATTTCCTTGGCGTAGAAGTCGCCGCGCTTGAGGTTGAGGCCGACATCGCCGACCAGCACCACGCGGCCCTTGCGGCGGCAACATTGCGCGGCTTGCGCAACAATGGAGTCCGACGGCGCGGCGGCGCAAATCAGCGCCGCGTCGGCGCCGAAGCCGTCGGTGACACGGGCCAGCGCCCCGGCGACGTCCTCGGCCGGATCGAGCGCGGCGAAGGCGCCGGTGGCCAGCGCCAGGGCGCGGCGCGCCGGATCGGGATCGACGCCGACGATTCGGCAACCGTTGGCGACCAGCATCTGCACACTCAACTGGCCGAGGAAGCCGAGGCCGATCACCACCATGGTCTCGCCCAGGGTCGGATTGGCGCGGCGCACGCCCTGGAGCGCGATGGCGCCCAGCGTCACCGTGGCGGCCGCGCCCCAGTCCAATCCCTCGGGCAATCGCACCGCGAGGTTGACCGGCACGGCGATGATCTCGGCGTGGTTGGCGATGCCGGCACCGGCCGCCGCGACCCGGTCGCCGACCTGGAAGCCCTCGACCGCGTCGCCGATGGCGGTGATCGTGCCGGCGGCGGAATAGCCGGTGGGCAGTCCGGCGTCGAGCTTGCCCTTGACCTTTTCCCAGGTGGCCATCACCCCCTGGTCGCGGGCCATCTCGATCACCCGGCGAACATGGTCGGGCTGCTTCAACGCCCGGCGGTAGAGCGGCAGCGCCGACATCGCCAGCCCGGCCCCCTCGGTGCCGGCGGAAACGCACGAGGCGCGCACCGCCACCAGGATCTCGCCGGGCCCCGGCGCCGGTGCCGGCACCTCTTCCACCACCGCCCGGCCGTCGCGGATCAGCACCTGTTTCATCGCGTCTTCGCCCCCCGTTGCGGAGGCGAGGGTAAACGCCGGACGGCCCCCACTCAAGCCTCGGCAAAATGGTCCTGTTTTTCCGCCCGCCGTATTGATATATCCCCCCTTTCCCCCCGTTGCCGCCGGAGAGCCTTTCCCATGTCCGATCTTCGTCCCATCCGCCGCGCCCTGGTCAGCGTTTCCGACAAGACCGGCCTGATCGAGTTCGCCCGCTTCCTGGCGGAACGGAACGTCGAGATCCTGTCGACCGGCGGCTCGGCCAAGGCGATCCGCGACGCCGGCATCCCGGTCACCGAGGTCGCCGACTACACCGGCTTCCCGGAAATGCTGGACGGGCGGGTGAAGACGCTGCACCCCAAGGTGCATGGCGGCCTGCTGGCCATCCGCGACAACGCCGAGCACTGCCGCGCGGCCGAGGCCCACGGCATCAAGCCGATCGATCTGCTGGTGGTGAACCTGTACCCGTTCGAATCGACGGTGGCCAAGGGCGCCGGTTGGGATGAATGCGTCGAGAACATCGACATCGGCGGCCCGGCGATGATCCGCGCCGCCTCGAAGAACCACGACGGCGTCACCGTATTGGTCGATGTCGAGGATTACGGCGCGGTGATGGAGGAGATGAGCGCCAACGGCAACGCCACCACCCTGGCGTTACGCAAGCGCCTGGCCGCCACCGCCTATGCCCGCACCGGCGCCTATGACGCCGCCATCTCGCAATGGTTCGCCGCCCAGTTGGGCGACACCTTCCCCCGCCGTGTCGTCGTCGCCGGCGAATTGAAGCAAAGCCTGCGCTACGGCGAGAACCCGCACCAGGCGGCGGCCTTCTACGTCACCGGGGCCAAGCGCGCCGGCATCGCCACCGCGCGGCAGCTACAGGGCAAGGAGCTGTCCTACAACAACCTCAACGACACCGACGCCGCCTTCGAGCTGGCGGCCGAGTTCGACGAGCCGGCGGTGGCCATCATCAAGCACGCCAACCCCTGCGGCGTCGCCGTCGGCACCAACATCGTCGACGCCTACAAGGCGGCGCTGGCCTGCGACCCGGTCTCGGCCTTCGGCGGCATCGTCGCCATCAACCGCCGGCTCGACGGCGCCACCGCCGAGGAAATCTGCAAGCTGTTCACCGAGGTGGTGATCGCCCCCGAGGCCGACGAGGCGGCGGTCGCCGCCTTCGTCGCCAAGAAAAACCTGCGGCTGTTGGTCACCGGCGGCATGCCCGACCCGGCCGAGGCGGGAATGACCCTGCGCGCCGTCGCCGGCGGCTACCTGTTCCAGACCAAGGACAACGGCCGCGTCACCGAACAGAGCCTGAAGGTGGTGACCAAGCGGGCGCCCAGCGCCCAGGAACTGAAGGACCTGCTGCTGGCCTTCCGCATCTGCAAGCACGTCAAGTCGAACGCCATCATCTATGTCAAGGACGGCGCCACCGTCGGCATCGGCGCCGGCCAGATGAGCCGCGTCGATTCCAGCCGCATCGCCGCCTGGAAGAGCCAGGAGGCGGCCACCGCCGCCGGCCAGGCCCAACCCGGCACCATCGGCTCGGTGGTGGCGTCGGACGCCTTCTTCCCCTTCGCCGACGGCCTGCTGGCGGCGGCGGCGGCGGGCGCCACGGCGGTGATCCAGCCCGGCGGCTCGATGCGCGACGCCGAGGTGATCGCGGCGGCCGACGAAAAAGGGCTGGCGATGGTGTTCACCGGAATGCGGCACTTCCGGCATTGAGGGCAAGCCGCGCTCTGCGGGAAGTTCGGCTAGACTTGCCACACGTTGTCCGCTAGCTGTTTAAGTTCTTCGCGGGGATCCGAGGCGGCATTGGCAAGTTTCACATGCATCGCTGCTAAAATCGTCGGGGGCCTAGCCTCCTGCCAACGCTTTGTGCAGGGCAAACCGTCAGCCACGGTTCAGGACCTCAGGGCGCGAGTAGAATACCTTGAACTCGAGGCCAGTCGCCTCGCCGCTCTCGTCCGGCAATTGGTAGGACCGGTGTTCAACGACCTGCCGCTCGCGCGGCAAACATGGGCCAGCTTCGACTATCAGTGGGAAAAACTGCCGCCCGGTCGCTACAACTTGGAAAATCAAGACTTCCGCCAAGAAGCGGCGGACTATGTCTGTCAGTTCACCGACTTGGCGCCGGGCTGGTTTTCTGGAAAGTCGGTTATCGACGTCGGCTGTGGCGCTGGCCGCTATTCATGGGCGATGTCCACGTTGGGAGCGAACGTCCTGTCACTCGACCAGTCCGAACACGGCCTGAGACGCTGTGCCGAGGCGTGCCGCGATTTCCCCGCGCATCGAACCAAGGTTGCCAATCTCCTCGCACCGCTCGACATCGACGAACAATTCGACCTCGTCTGGAGCTTCGGCGTCTTGCACCACACGGGCAACACCTGGGCGGCATATCGCAATATCGTCCCGCTGGTAAAGCCCGGTGGCTTGTTGTTCATGATGATCTACGGTGAGCCGCGCCACGGCATACTTTCAGACTACCTGCAAGTGAACGAATACGAGCGCTGGCGCCGCCGGACACGCAACATGAAGTTCGACGAACGTTTGGCGACTGTTCAGAGTGCCATGGACCGTGAGGAATTCCTCGTGTCGGGACCGCTGCACGTCGAAGGATATTTCGACGCAATCTCGCCGCTCGTCGCGGATCTCTATAGCTGGGAAGAACTGGAAAGCTGGCTGATTGGCGACGGATTCGTCGACATCAAGCGTACCTTGGACACGCGCAACCACCACGTCATCGCACGTCGTCCGGCCTAGTCATCCCAAAGGAGTAACGATGGATCTACGTGGAAAGAAAGTCGTCGTCATCGGCGGCGCGGGCCTGATTGGTTCGCACACCGTCGATCTGCTCACCAAGGAAGATGTCCACGAGATTTTGATCTACGACAATTTTGTCCGCGGCCGGGAAGAGAACATCGTCGACGCGCTCAAGGATCCGCGCGTGCGCGTTTTCGACGTCGGTGGCGATGTTTGCCAGACGGACATCCTGGCCTCGGCCCTGGACGGCGCAAATTGCGTCCTTCATTTCGCCGCGTTGTGGCTGCTCCAGTGCCACGACTTCCCGAGGGCGGCTTTCGACGTCAACATCCGAGGCACCTTTAACGTGCTGGAGGCCTGTGTCGCCAAGGGCGTCGAACGGCTGGTCTATTCCTCGTCGGCATCGGTCTATGGCGACGCGGTCGAGGAGCCGATGACCGAAACGCATCCATTCCTCAACAAGAACTTCTACGGAGCCACCAAGATCGCCGGCGAGGCCATGTTGCGCGCATTCCATCATCGTTATGGATTGAACGCGGTCGGGCTGCGGTACATGAACGTCTATGGCCCCCGCCAGGACTACCGCGGCGCCTATATCGCCGTCATCATGAAGATGCTCGACGCCATTGACGCCGGCACCGGCCTGACCATATTCGGCGATGGGTCCGAGGCGTTCGATTTCGTGGCGGTGGAGGATTGTGCCCGAGCCAACATTTGCGCCTTGAAGGCCGATTCCGTCGACCGCTTTTATAATGTCGGAACCGGCACACGGACGTCGCTTAAGGAATTGGCCGAGATGCTTCTCAGCCTGACGGGCGCGACGCAGCCGATCTCTTACAAGGCGAACAGCCAGGCGACGATGGTACGCAATCGCATTGGCTGTCCGAAACGGGCCGCGAAGGAGATTCAGTTTACGGCTGCCATCGAACTTCGCGAAGGGCTTCGTCGCTTGATCGATTGGCGCCGCACCCACATCGCCGAAGTCGCACAACGGCGGAAGGCAGTCTGATCAAACCATGTGCGGCATCGTCGGCATCTGTCATCTGAATGGTGCACCGGCATCCGTGGCGGCATTGCGTTCGATGACCGACGCCATCGCTCATCGTGGACCGAACGGCGAGGGGCATTGGGCCGAAGGATCGGTGGGACTTGGGCATCGGCGCCTAGCGATCATCGACCTTTCGGACGCAGGTCGACAACCTATGGCGGGCCCGGATGGTCGCCATATCCTCACCTATAACGGCGAAATCTACAATTTCCGGGAGTTGCGAACCGAGCTGCAATCTGCCGGCTGGGATTTCCGATCGCGGACCGACAGCGAGGTCGTACTTGCCGCCCTGACCCTTTGGGGCCCCGCAGCGCTCCACCGCTTTAATGGGATGTTCGCGCTGGGATTCTACAATCGCGTCGAAAACACCCTACTACTCGCCCGTGACCGTTATGGCGTAAAGCCGCTCTATTACACGACCACACCCAGGGGAACATTTCTGTTCGGCTCCGAGATCAAGGCGTTGCTCGCCCACGGCGACTGCCGTCGAGGTATTGATCTGGAGGGCCTCACGGAATACCTGACGTTCCAAAATTTCTTCACGGACCGAACCCTTTTCAAGGACGTCCATATGCTGCCGTCCGGCTGCACGCTGACGCTCCGGTGCGACCGCATGGATGTACCTCCTCCGGCCGTATATTGGGACTACTCGTTCCACGAGCCCCACACTCGGCTGGAGCACCGAGAGGCGCTGGACACCCTGGACCAGTTGTTTCAGCAGGCTGTTCGCCGCCAGTTGGTGAGCGATGTCGAAGTCGGAAGCTATCTCAGCGGCGGGATGGATTCCGGCTCGATCACGGCGATTGCCGCCCGTGAGCGCCCGTTCATGCGTACCTTCACCTGTGGCTTCGACCTCACTTCGGCATCGGGTGTCGAATTAAATTACGACGAACGGCCGGCCGCAGAGCAGATGTCCTATTTCTTCAAGACCGAGCATTATGAGATGGTCTTGAAGGCGGGCGACATGGAGAGGGTACTTCCCCGCTTGGTTCGGCAAATGGAGGAGCCCCGCGTCGGCCAGAGTTATCCCAATTTTTACGCCGCCCAGATGGCGAGTCATTTCGTCCGGGTCGTCCTGTCAGGCTGCGGCGGCGACGAGTTGTTCGGCGGATACCCTTGGCGATACTATCAGGCGGTCGTCAATGACGACTTTGAAAATTACGTCGACAAATATTACCAGTTTTGGCAACGGCTGATTCCCCAGAACGCGTTCCATGACGTGCTAGCTCCAATATGGAAGGATGTCCGTCACGTCGATACACGCGCGATATTCCGCGATGTCTTTAAAAACCACGCCATAAGCCCAAGCACGCCGGAGGACTACCTTCATCACTCGCTGTACTTCGAGGCGAAAACGTTCATGCACGGCCTACTCGTTGTCGAGGACAAGCTGAGCATGGCGCACAGCTTGGAAACCCGGGTCCCTTTTCTGGATAACGATTTGGTCGATTTCGCCATGCGGATTCCAGCGAGAATGAAGCTCGGCAATTTGTCGGAAGTTATTCGCCTGAATGAAAACGAACCCGGCCTGAAATCTGCGCGCTACTTCCAGAAGACGAACGACGGAAAGCTACTGCTGCGCCAAGCGATGGCGCGTTATATTCCGCCGGCCGTCATCGACCGCGAAAAGCAAGGGTTCTCGGCCCCCGATGCGAGCTGGTTCAAGGGCGAAAGCATCGACTATGTTCGGAACAAGATCGGGACGCCAAACGCCAGGATTTACGACATTCTCAATTTCAAGGCGGTCTCTACCTTGATCGGCGACCATCTTGAAGGACGGCAAAATCGCCGGCTTCTCATTTGGGCTTTGCTCTATCTTGAGAACTGGTTCGAGCAGTTTTCGTCCGCCGCGGAGGGGTCGAATTGATCCGCATCGTCCACCCAAGGCGACTTGGTCAGGCGCTTGCCGAGTGTCTTTGCATTCTTTACAGGCGACGCAATTTGATCCTGGCGCTGACCGCCCGGGAAATCGGAGAGCAGTACGCCGGGCAAGTCCTTGGCATCTACTGGGCGTTGCTGCATCCGCTGCTGATGGCGGCAGTCTACCTTTTCATGTTCCATTTCGTGTTCAAGGTCAGCGTTGCCCAATCCGTCGACGCTCCGCTGGATTTCGTCGCTTATATGATGGCGGGATTGCTGCCCTGGCTTGCCATGCAGCAAGGCATGGTACGGTCCTGCACCGCCCTCACGAGCAGCGCGAGCCTGGTCAAACAGGTCGTTTTTCCCACCGAAGTGTTGCCGATCAAGGCCGTATTGGCGACGCTTCCCGGCCAGATCATCATGTTCACCGCTCTCGTCGTTTATGTGCTGATACAATTCGGCATACCACCCGCGACCTATCTGCTTCTACCCTTACTGCTGACAGCTCAATTGCTGCTGATGCAAGGCATTTCATTCGCGTTCTCGGCCATCAATGTGATGCTACGAGACCTCAAGGATCTGGTTCAGGTCTACGCCCTGATCGGCATCTACACGATGCCAATATTTTATCTTCCGGAATGGGTTCCAGCAGCGGTCCGCCCGGTCATCTATGCCAATCCGTTCACCTATCTGATACTGTGCTATCAGGATGCGCTGTTCTATGGTCGCATTGCCCACCCCTGGGCGTGGGTCATCTTCCTGGCCGGCAGCCTGTTGGTATTCGCCACCGGCTACCGCGTGTTCCGCCGCTTGCGCCCGTGGGTTGGCAACATGTTATGAGTTCCGACGTGACCAAAACCACTCCGCAGAGCTCGGGCAACGCCATTTCTGTGCGTGGCCTTTCAAAAATGTATCCGCGCTACAACCGACCGGCCGACGTGTTGCTCGAAATGGTAACCGGACGGAAGCGCCACACACCGTTCTGGGCGTTGAGTGACATTGAATTTGGTGTCGCTCCCGGTGAGGTCGTCGGCATCCTGGGGCGGAATGGAGCCGGCAAGAGCACGCTGCTGAAGATCCTGGCCGGCACCTTGCCCCGCTATTCCGGCGAGATCGCAATGAATGGCCGGATCGCCGCGATTCTGGAATTGGGCAGCGGCTTCCATCCCGACTATTCCGGGAGGGAAAACGTTGTCATGGGCGGATTGTGCATGGGCATGAGCCACGAAGAAATCGCCCGGAAGATGGATTCGATCATCGCATTCAGCGAACTGGCGGAGGTCATCGATCAACCCTTCCGCACCTATTCCAGTGGTATGCAGGCTCGCCTGACGTTCGCCACCGCCATCAGCGTCGATCCCGAAATATTGATCATCGACGAAGCGCTCGCCGTCGGCGACGCTGCTTTTTCAGCCAAGTGCGTGCGGCGAATACGTGAAATCTGCAGCGGCGGCAGTACGGCCCTTTTCGTCTCACATTCGACCTACACCGTGCTGAAATTGTGCACTAGAGCCATTTGGATCGACAAGGGGCGCATCATCCAAGACGGTCCCGTTATCGACGTCGTCCGCGCCTACGAATATGCCATCCACCAGCAGACCGCGAGCGACCGCGGCCTGAACGGCACGGTTGTCGGCGCGGACAGCAAGGAGTCCGTGTTCCGAAAAGGCCCTTATGTCATTGACTCCGTTGAATTTCTCGACGAATCCGGCTGCGTCACCGACTATTTCCGATTCGGCGAAACGCTACGTCTAAGCGTGCGGTATCGGTGGGTGGGGACAGGCGATCCCGACCAAACCATCGGTCTGGCTGTCGCCCTGCACCGAAAGGCGGACATGATCAACGTCTGCCACTTCAATACCAACCAAGTTCATTCCGACGGCGAACTGGCGGATTACAATGGACCTGAGTGGCGCCTTGCTCGCCATACGAAGGGGCGATTGGAGGCCATTATTCAGCCCCTCCAATTGTGCGAGGGGCGCTATCTGGTATCACTGGGCATCCTCCCCAATGTGCCTGGAGTATCGGACTTTTACGAGTATCATCATTGCATGTATGAAATTTCCGTGGGACGGAACGGGTACCCCGAGCCTACGGTCTTTTACCCGCTCGTTCGTTGGACGAACGAGGAGTTGAGCGCCTAGCCTATTCGCGAACGTTATTCGGGGTGTGTCGTGGGGGTTTTTCGGTCGATCAGTGCGCGAATCAGGTCCCTGTTGGGTATTGACGAGCTCAAGGACCTAGCGATGGAACTTGCTCGGCAGACAACTCGGATCGAGAGCAGTGTCTCTGAATCGCGGAGCGCGGAGCAGCGGCTCGACGCCTTCACCAAGGTGCTGCTGCACCAGCGCTACCTTGCCGCCCGCAATTCGGCATTCTTGCAACCAAAGGATCCGGAAAAGTGGCCGACGGCGACGGCCATACAGCGCCCAATCGACGCGGTCTATTCCGAGATGGAACGCACAACGCCGGAGGCGTTCCGCCACTGGCGCCAGTTGCTGTCGGTTAACAGCGAGGCTTATGTCGGCTTTCCGTTGCACAGTTGCAGTGTCGTCGGCCATCCGGCCGGACAATACTTCCAATACTTCGTCTACCCGTATTTGGATGGGCGCGTTCTCGACATCGGTTGTGGACCCCAGCCGGTTCCAGTCTATCTGCAGGACTATCCGCTGCCGCTGATCTACGGCATAGACCCCATATCCGACGCAAGCGGCCATCCGTTCGTGTTCGAGACCGGCATCGCCGAGGACCTGCCTTGGCCAGATTGCACGTTCAAGGTAGTGATCGCCGCCACCTCTCTGGACCACGTTCTCTTGCCGGATCGCGCCTTTTCCGAGGTTTCTCGCGTGCTCGCAAAGGGGGGGCTATTCCTGGTTTGGGTCGCTTTCATTGAGAATGCGCCTCCCTACGAGCCAACCAATCCCGATATTCGACCGGTGGATCAGTTCCACCTTTTCCATTTTTCCAAGCAATCATTCGAAAACAGCGTGTCGAAGTTTTTCGTCATCGACCACGTTTGCAGGTTGACCGTCGATATCGAGCATTATTTCTATGCGCTTCGCCCCAGGGGGACGAGTTGAATTCGAGCACGACGCATATCGTCACCTTGGACGTGGATTGGGCGCCGGATTGGGCAATCGACCGGACGGCCCGGATTTTGGCCGAGCGCGGCGTCAAGGCGACATGGTTCGTGACTCATTGGAGCACCGGCATCGCCGATTTAGCGCGCCGCCCAGACCTGTTCGAGCTCGGTCTACACCCGAATTTCCTACCCAATAGTTCACAGGGCAACAATCCGGACGAGGTGCTGTCCTATTGCCGCGACATGCTGCCCCATGCGCGTTGCGTCCGGACACATTCCCTGTTCCAGTCCGAACGCCTGCTGCAACACATGGCCAACGAATACGGTCTGCAGATCGATTGCTCGCTATTCGTCAAGGATGGAAGCCACCTTGAGCCGCACGCCATCAAGTACCATCCTGGGACAGCAAAGATCGTCAGAGTGCCACACTTCTTTCAAGACAACATCTGTATTTCGTCAGGAGAGCTTCCGTCTATATCTGATCTTAAATACCATGGACCGGGACTCAAGGTTTTCGATTTTCACCCAATCCATATCGCATTGAACTCCGCGGACATGGTAGGGTACGACAAACTTAGAAACTGCGGCGGGATAGCCGGTCGCTCAGCGCAGGATGCAGCCGCCATCGAGAATGCCGGCAACGGGGTCGGGACTTTCTTCTGCGACCTGGCGGGCTTCCTCGCTGGCAAGACGACCTTCACCATCAGCGAATATGTGGACCAATGGCTCGGAGCCTGAAAATTGTCGCGCTTGGCCGCACCCAGATGCTCTATGAGGCGATCCGGCGCCTGCATTCGGACGGTCACCAGATCCCACTGATCGTCACCGCGCGTGAAGCTCCTGAATATACTCGCAACGCTGAGGATTTTCGCGAGCTCGCCCAGGGATTGGGGGCGCATTTCCTTCTCGCCGAGAACACCCACGGCGATGATTTGACCGCGATCCTGCAGGACCTTCGCCCGGATATCGGCATAAGTATCAATTGGCCCAACCTGATCCGCCGGCCGACCATCGACCAATTCCGCCACGGCATTATCAACCTCCACCCCGGGGACTTGCCCGCCTACAAGGGTAACGCCTGCCCCAACTGGGCGCTGATCCGTGGCGAGCCACGGCTGACCCTATGCCTGCACCTCATGGACCCCGAGCGCCTGGATGCGGGACCGATCGTTGCGAAGCGGCATTTGCCGGCTACGGTCGACACCCGGATCGGCGAGTTCTACGAATTCTGGCTGGCGACCGCGCCGCTGATGTTCGCCGAGGCGGTTGGCGCGCTGGCGGCAACGGATTGCCTGACCACCGTCCAGCAGGAAGGCGAGGGTTTTCGCTGCTTTCCGCGCCGGCCCGAAGACAGCGAGATCGACTGGCGGTCCGACGGGCTGAACATCGTGCGCCTGATCAATGCGTCATCCGAGCCGTTTTCGGGCGCGACAACTTGGCTTGGTCCGCAACGCCTGAGACTTTGGCGGGCGCGCTTTGAGGCGACCGACAATTATGTCGCCGTGCCGGGCCATGTGGCGCGCCGGGTGCGGAACCAAGGAGAAGTGGCCGTGACCTCGGGATGCGGGCTGGTTTGGCTGCAGTCCGTTTCCGGCGATGACGGCGTCCGGCGGAACGCCGCCGAGATGATCGGCGCGACCCACCAGCGGCTTGGAAGGCCCCCTTTGGGGTAGGCGAAAACTGATGGCCGAAGATACAAGCGACAAGGCTGAAAACCGCAAGGCCCCTCGATCGAATCTGAGGGAGCGCATCTCCATGCTCTACTGGTTGGCACGCCACCCAGTGCACGCGGTCGGGTTCATCCATGGCACGGCCTACAACATCATTATCCGCTTGATTAACATAATTCGGGCAGCGATCGCCAATTCCACGATTGTTATCGCAACTGTTCTGTCAAAAAGACCGAGACGCCTGCGCTCCGTTATCCACGTTTCTTTGACATCACACAAACAATACATGCTTTCCCGACTGCTCCGTCGGAGGGGCATAAAATCCGCCTTTCTCGCCGTCAACACCTCCAAGGCGGATCGCCTTGGAATTGGCAATGATTACCGCATACCGATAGATATGCCGGCGCTCAGGCGTAAGCTTTATAGCATGTGGCTGCTTTTCACTGTTCTTTCGCGCTACGACGTCATCCACTACCACTTTAATGCATTTCTATTTGAGGACGCGTACGATCTTTATTTCCTGAAGCGATTGGGGAAATTTATCGTAATTCACTTCAGAGGCTGCGACCTTCGTTGCCGTAGCGTCAATTTTGCGAAGAATCCCGCGCTAAATGTTTGCCAGGAATGCGACTACCCGGAGGGCTCCTGCGATTCGCCCTACCAACGCGCGCGAATCGAGTTTGCGCGACAGTACGGCGACCTGTTCTTTGTCACCACGCCGGATTTATTGGATTTCTTCGAGGCGGCGGAACACATGCCATTCACCGCGCCGGTCGAGGTGGATTTCGCCAGCATCCCGCCGCTACCCAAGTCTGAGGGCGTCTTCAGGGTGGTCACCAGCTCGAACCATCCGGGCCTGGACGGTGTCGCCCATATTCGCAGCGCGATCGAGCGATTGCGGGCGGAGGGATACCCCGTCGAACTGTTGGAAGTGATTAGGAAGCCTTATCGCGAAGTCATCGCCGCCTATAAGAGTGCCGACCTTTTCGCGGGAAAGCTTTTAATGGGTTACTACAACAACGCCAACATTGAGACAATGATGATGGGCGTTCCAAACATAAGCTACATTCGAGAAGAGTATTTACATAAAATTGAGCCATGCCCCATAATAATAGCAAGACCAGATACGTTTTACGACACCCTGAAGGACTGGCTTGGAAAGCCAGAGAAGCTGAAGGAAATCGGACTACAGGGCCCGGCCTTTGTTGCGCGCAATCACTCTCCTGATATTATCATCGATATGATGATTGAGCGCTACAACGAAATGATTTCAGCTCGGAGTTCCAAGTGAAAAATCAAGTGCTGCACATAGGAAATATTCTAAACAATGGGTATCTTCATTGCAAATATTTGCATACTCGCGGCGTAAATGCTGAATGCCTAAACCTGGACTACACCCATTGCCAAGGCCAGCCCGAATGGTCCGAGGTGCGCATTGAGTCGCCCGTCGCCCATTGGGATGAGGATTGGAAGAGCATTGATCTTGGCGGCTTTGTGCGCCCCGCTTGGTATCATCAGGTCGTGACTGCCGAGTTGGCTGCCCTCGCCGCCACCTTGGGAGCGGATGTGACGCCGGTATCGACCGGCGGCGCCGATGGCTCGGATGGCGGCCGCGTCCTCGAGCCGATCACGCGCGGATTGAAGAGCGGGCTGCGGCGATGTCGCCTCGACGGGGTGGCGCGGCGGGTACTTGGCCGGTTGCGACGGATCAACCCGTTGCCGAATCCGCCTGCCGACGCCCAGACCGTTTTCGCCCGTACCGTCATCGCCGATTATGACCGGTTCTACCCGGACGCGCCAACGAGGCTGACGACGCAGGATGTTATCGCTCACATGCCCCGAGCCGAGGCCCTGAGGCCGATTCTTGCGCAGTTTCCGCTGATTCAGGGCTATTCACTCGATCCAATCCTCGCCCTTCTCGGCAGTCCCGGGCGGCCGTTCCTCTGTTACGAACACGGTACCATGCGGGACTTCCCCTTCGAGGACTCGGCGCGTGGCAGGCTCTACGCGTTAGCCCTCAAGAAGGCGGAAAAGATATTTATCACCAATGTGGACTGCATTGGCTCCGCCCGGCGGCTTGGCCTCGACAATTGGGTGTTCATTCCGCACCTGATTGACGATGAGCGCTTCAAACCCGCCGTGTCGCCCGAGCGAGCGCGGCTGCTGGAGCGTTTCAATTGTGACCATCTGATCCTTTGCCCCGCCCGCCACCACTGGAAGAATGCCCCCGACGCCAACCCCAATAGTTGGCTGAAGGGAAACGACGTCCTGATCCACGGCCTTGGCAAATTCTTCGCCGAGCGTCCGGCCATCCGCGCCCACGTCATATTTTTCGACTGGGGCCTGGAGGTTGATCTGTCGAAGGCGTTGATCGGCGAATTGGGCTTCGCCGATCGCGTTCATTGGGAGCCTATTCGCAGCAAACTGTCCATGCTCGATCTCTACAATGCGGCTGACGTGGTCTGCGATCAGTTCAACCCGGGGCTGGCGTCCTTCGGCGCCACCGTGCCCGAGGCACTGGCCTGCGCCAAGCCGATCATCTCGATCCTCAACCGCGAAACACACAGCTGGGGATTTCCGATCCTGCCGCCCGTGGTGGATGGTGGCGATGCTGAGTGCGTACAGCAATCGCTTCTCAGGCTTTTCGGTTCGGCTGAAACGCGCCGGCAAATCGGTGAAGAAGGCCTGGCCTGGTTTCGGGAGCACCACTCGTCGAAATTGGTCATCGACCGGATGATCAGCGTCTACGCCGAAGTCGCCGAGCGCTTCGGGTGGAATTGGTCCTTCAACTGAATGTGCGGCATCTTCGGCCTCGTCGCTCTCCCGCAGAGCCCCGCCCCGAACCCAGACCTGGTGACACGCGGCATCGCCCTGATGCAGCACCGCGGTCCCGACGGGTCGGGCGTCACCAGCGACGGGCGGGTATGCTTGGGACACGCTCGCCTGGCCATCGTCGACCTCGAATCCGGCGCCCAGCCGATGAAATTGGAGGGCCGAGGCAGCCTTACGTTCAACGGCGAAATCTACAATCACACCGAATTACGGAAGGAACTTGAACGGCAGGGGCATCACTTCACGACCCGTAGCGACGCGGAAACGCTGTTGCATGCCTGTCTGGCCTGGGGCGAGGGGGCATTGGGGCGGCTTCGAGGCATGTTCGCGTTCGCGTTTTGGGACATGGAACGGAACCGCGTCCTGCTGGCGCGAGATCGTGTCGGCAAGAAGCCGCTCTATTACACGGTGGGTGCCCAAGGCCTAGCCTTCTCAAGCGAACTCGAACCATTGTGGCGGACGCTCGGTCCTTGGCCGTTGTCACTGGATGCACTCGATGAATATCTCTGCTGGCAATACATAGCCGCGCCCAAAACCATCTATCGTCAGGTTTTCTGTTTGCCGCCTGGCCACCTTCTCGAAATAGATCTGCAAAGCGGGTCGATGGATTGCCGTTCCTACTGGCAAGTCGCATTCAAGGAAGATCGGTCACTCTCGACGGAAGATTGGGAGCGCGCCATCGACGCCAAGCTCCATGAAGCGGTCGCGATTCGATTGATGAGCGACGTCCCGTTCGGGGCGTTTCTGAGCGGCGGGATCGATTCCTCGCTGGTGGTGGCACACATGTCCGAGCTCCTCGACCGTCCGGTCGAAACTTTCAGCATCGGCTACCCGGAAGCCGCCTACAGTGAGCTTCCCTTCGCCGAAATCGCCGCGAAGACATGCGGCACCAACCATCACGCCACCGTGCTGGACAACACCGCCCTCGACATCCTCCCCAAGATGGTGCGCCATTTCGGACAACCGTTTGCGGATTCATCGGCGATCCCGACTTGGCACGTCTCGGCCTTGGCGCGAGCGTCGGTCAAGATGGTGCTGTCCGGCGATGGTGGCGACGAGGTATTCGCCGGCTACAATACCTACGAGCGGATCATTCGCGGCGCGGCCCCCGCTCTCGGCACCGGATTGGGCGCCAGACTGCTGGGGCGCCTGCTTACGCCGCTGATGCGGCAGCCCAAGGTGGACTTGGCCCGCCTGCAAGGCGACGCGTATCACCATTTCAACATCGAAGAACGCCGTAACCTGCTGCGCCCGGGCTGGAACGGCGGTGTCGCGGACCGCACCCAGCCACGCCGCGCCATTCTGGAGCGACGAGACATTCCTCTCATCTCGCGACTGCAGATGCTCGACATGGCAACCTACCTGCCTTTCGACATCCTTACCAAAGTCGATGTCGCCGCCATGGCCAATTCGCTTGAGGTCCGTGCGCCGCTGCTCGACCACGAGTTGATTGAGCTAGCCGCCACCCTGCCGGCCGAGCACCGCTTGAAGATGAGCGCGACACCCTTGGGCGTCCAATGCGAGAAGAAGCGTCTATTGCGAAGGTTGGCGCTGAAGCGGCTGCCGCCGACCATCATCGACCGGCCGAAAATGGGTTTCGGCCTTCCGCTCGGCCCCTGGCTGACGAGCAGAATGGACGCCGTGCGTCGCCGTCTTGAGACAAGCGGGGCGCTGCGGGAAGTCATCGATCCCGTTCGCCTTGACCAGCTTCTGCTGAGCCACACCGTCGTCAACGACCAGTCATCGAGAATTTGGAATATCTTGGTGCTGGCGGAGTGGCTGGAAACGCACCCAGAGGCCCTTGCATGCGCGATCTAGCTCGAAGTGCCCCATCGATGACAGACGGAACCCCGCAGACCCATGGCTGATGTACTGCCCCGCCATGTTTTGCACGTCGGCAACATCCTAAACAACGGATACCTGCATGCAAAGTATCTCCGCCGTCATGGGGTGGGGGCCGAGGTCCTGAACGTCGACGACGTCCACTGTCAGGCACAGCCGGAATGGGCGGAAGTCCACCTTTCCGATCCGGTGGCCGAATGGGGGCAAGATTGGAATACGCTGGATCTGGGCGGCTTCTACCGACCTGAATGGTACCATGGCGTCGCGAATTCGGCGCTTCCCGCCCTTGCGCGCCATCTGGATGGGCTGCCATGCCCCCCGGGCGGCGTTGCAAGAGCGCCCCAACTGACTGCCCTTCCCCCATTGACCGCACTGCACTATTCCGTGCGGAGAACCATTGCGCGCGCGATGGGAGCGGCTGGATTTGAAGCAACCGTGGAGCGGATACGCAACCATGTACGCCTTGTCCGGCTGGAGCGCGCCGGGCTGTCGAGGCGCGACGTCGATAGGCTTGTCGCCAATTTGTGCGCGGAATTTCGACACTTTTTCCCAGACGCGACCCGGCCCTTGTCACGCGATGACATCCACGAGTTTCTGCCGGGCGCCACCGCCCGATCATCCGTGCTGGCCCGGTTCCAGCTCATTCAGGCCTATTCGCTCGACCCCATCCACGCGCTCCTAGGCGCGCCCGGTCAACCGTTCGTCTGCTATGAGCATGGAACCATGCGCGATTTCCCGTTCGAAGACTCGGCGCGGGGAAGGCTATATTCCCTCGCGCTGAAGAAGGCGGAAAAGGTCTTCATCACGAACGCGGATTGCATTGAGGCCGCCCGCCGTCTCAAGCTCGACAACTGGGTTTTCGTCCCCCACCTTATCGACGACGAACGGTTCACGCCCGGCGAGACGGCGTTGCGCGCGTCACTGCTGAAGGAAGCGAATGCCGACAGGCTGATCCTCTGTCCCGCCCGGCACCACTGGAAAAATGCTCCACCAGGGTTGGAAAACAGCTTCTTCAAGGGAAACGACAAGCTTATTCGTGGCCTGGCGAAATTCATGAAGGAGCGTCCGCAACATCGGGTCGCGGCGGTATTTTTCTCCTTTGGCCAAGAGGTCGAGCTTTCTCGACAATTAATCGCCGAAATGGGGATTTCCGATCAGGTGCTTTGGCGACCGATCCAGAGCAAACTTGCGATGAGGGACTATTACCGCGCCGCCGACCTGGTCTGCGACCAGTTCCACGGCGAGATTCGGGCCTTCGGTGCCGTCGTCGGCGAGGCCATGGCGTGTGGAAAGCCGATGCTGTCAAATCTCAATAGGGAACTCAACGCCCAAGCCTTCCCTGTGTTGCCGCCGATCGTGCATGCCACCGCAGCCGACGCCATCCACCAGGCCCTATTGGAATTGTTTGACACTCCGGAGGCCCTGCCTCGACTCGGCGCGGAGAGTCTGGCCTGGTACCGCGAGCATCATTCGTCGCGGTTGGTGATGGAGCGCATGATCGGCGTCTATACCGAGATCGCCCATCGGTTCGGATGGGACTGGTCGTTCAACTGAGGGCGGTTCGAAGCCCCCCTGACGGCATTGCGATAACGCTCCGCAGCCCCGCCTCCAGACCGACAAAAGATTGCGGATCAGTCAATTGGCGCAGCCTGGTCAGGTCGGGGACGAGAGGGGGCGGAGGCGCACGACCGGTCAGGGTGAACAGCGGCGGCTTGGCGAGCAGCCTTCCGGCCATATTGGCGAGATCCCGCATAGAGACCGTCGCAGGGCCACCAACATCCACGATCCCGCTCCAGTGTTCATTGAGGGCGGCGGCGGCAAGGCAGTTTACGACATCGTCTACATGGGTGGGGGTGAAGTGAAGTCCATCCTCCCCGTCCAAGGTTACCGTCTCACCACCCCGGACGCGATCGATCACAACCGGAATCATCTTTTCCTTCTGCCCGGGGCCATAGGGCGTCCACAGGCGCAGGATCACGGTGCGCAATAGGGCGGCATAGGGCAGGCACAACAATTCTGCGGCCGCCTTGGACGCCGTGTAGAAGGTGAGCGCGGGCCTCGCGCCCGTCGGGAGTCCCTGTTGAACATTGCCGGAGGAGGCAAGGACGAACGCGCGCGCGCCGGCGTCGACACTATAATCGAGCAGCCGTACCGTGGCGTCGACGTTTACCGCCAGCATGTCAGCCGCGCCGCCCGGAAAAGTGCGGTACAGATTGGACTGAGCAAGATGAACGACGGCATCGACGGAAGATGGTAAGCCGTCCAGCGCGTCGGCGGCACCAAGGTCAGCCTTGACCCAGACGATTCCGGGCTGAGCCGCCTCGGTGCGCCGCGAAACCGCCCAGACTTCATGGCGGTCGGCCAGCCGGGCCAGCAGATGCCGGCCAATAAAGCCGCCGGCACCGGTAACCACGATACGGGCCATCCCTCGCCTCCGTCCGCCTTGGATTTAGCGGTCGCCGGCGGTTCCCGACAGGCGACCGCGGAAGGGGGGCGGCAGGACGCGCCGCTTCAAGGCCTCGCCCAATCTGGTAACCGGCGCGAACAGGTTCGCAAGACCGACATACAGGAACATCGCCAGGAAAAGCTCGCGAGCGGTCTCCCAGGATCGGATCTTCTTCAGTGTACGCAGGAAATAGCTCGGCCTGAGATAAAAGCGCCGATAGGCGTGCTGGATCAACTTGTTCAGTTCCTCCGGCCCACTGTAGCCCTCGGGTACGTATGTCACGCGCGACATGCCCCGGTACTCGCGGTCCAGGAAAAGACCGCGATCCTGGGCGATATCGTAGAGATCGGTGCCGCGCCGGGGATGGGCTGCATAAAAGATCGCATAGGTCGGGTCAATTTCCACGGCGAACTCGACCGTCTTGCGCCCCATTTCCGGCGTCTCGCCAGGGAGACCGACGATGAACGCACAACGGGTTTCCATGCCGACCTCGTGGCATTCCTTCATCACTTGCCGCACCATGTCCAGCGTGGTCCCCTTGTCCACGGCATCAAGCAGTTCCTGATTGCCGGATTCGACGCCGACGAATAGGGACCACCCCCCCGCTTCCCGCAAGGTGCGAATCATGCCCGGCTTGGCGGTATTGGCCTGGGTCGAGCCGACCCAGGTGACATGACCGAGGCCGCGCCGCTTCTTTTCCGCGGCGAACTCCTCCACCCATTTCTTGTTGAGGACGAAGATGTCGTCCCAGAAGTGGACTTCCTTGATGCCGTACTTGGTGACGAGAATTTCCATCTCGTCAAGAACCCGCTTCACCGAATGGCGGCGGAACTGCGGGCCCACGCGCCCGCTCTGAAAACAGAACTTGCAGCGAGCCCACGCACAGCCGCGCGAGGTCATCATGGTAAAGACCGGCTGCTGCTTGAACTGCATGGGCAAGGGCCGGTAGATGCTCATATCGTACAGATGCCAAGCTGGCATCGGAATGGAATCCATGTCCTCGACCACGTCGGCCGGGGGATTGATCACGGTTCCGCCTTGTTCGTCACGATAGACCAGCCCCTTGATCGCATGAAGACGTTCGGGGTCACGCAGATGGCGAATGTATTCACACACCGAGGTGTCGCTTTCGCCACGCAGAACGTGATCGACCGCCGGCATGTCCGTGAGAATCTCCTCGTAGAACGACGCCGTGTGGGCCCCGCCAAGGACAATGGTCAGAGACGGGCACAATTCCTTCAGCCGCGTCGCCAACGCCTTCGCGTGTGCGGCGTAATTGGTCAATACAGAGAGACCCACGACCTCGGGATCGCGTTCGACGATACAACGCGCCGCCGCCTCGACATCAAGTTCCAGTGAGGTGGCATCCAGCAGACTGACGTCATGACCGTCACGCTCAAGATACGCCGCAATGTAACCGATACCGAGCGGCGGCAGGTGGCCGAAGCACACCTTTTGCTTCACCCCGTAGCCCTGGGAAATGAAATTTGACGGCGGGATAACCAAGCAGATTTTCATGAAGCGGTTTCCTCCGCATCCCTTTCCGGAAGGGCGGGCAATTCCGGACACGCGGTCTTGACAAGGGCGCCTTGGGAGGAGGGGGGACCTCCCGAGCATCGGGGTGAGGACTTTCTGCCCGCCGCGTCGTCAGCGACGACAGCGTACACCAATACACCAAATCGACGGGCGTTCAAAAGTTTCCTGTGCCCGAAGGGGTTCACAGGGCCAGCGCCACCAAGGCAAGCGCCGTTACCATCAATCCGTCGGCACCACCGACCTGCATACCCAGCGCCGCCGCAACGACCAGAGCCGCGAGCGTCACCAAGATGCGGAATCGTTCGCGAGGCTCGGCTGTGGCCGAGCCGATGAGTCCAAAGCGGGCGCGAGCGACAATAAGCCGTACCATCGTCACCAGCGCCAATCCATAGAAGAGGCAAATTGCCGGATCGGAGGGAAGGCGATGCCGGGGCGCACCGGGAACCACAAGGGCCGGCACAAGGACGACATAGGCGAGGAATCCGAGCATCACCAGCCATTCCGAATGGCCCCGCAATGCAAGCAGAAGCGCGATTCCGCATCCCACGCCCAGCAGCATCAACATACGATTGCCGTACATCACGACCGAGTGGTAAGCGGTCATCAACACGCCGTAAACCGGGGTAATAGCATTCGCCTCCCCGAATCTCAGCGTCCGCTCCGGGGCCATTCCTCCTCGGCTGATGATGCCGTCGTGCATGGCCCGAACACGTTCCATGTTGTCCAGCGAAAGGGCATATTTGATATAGTCCGGAGGCACCTCATCCTGGCGCAGGCCGGCTAGATAATTATAGGTGGGCTCTGTAGTGACCAACGTGATGTAGGTGTTTTTGACCACATGACGCGCAAAAGTCTTCGGGTGCGCCTTGATCGCATCCAACGCCGCTTTCTTGAATAAATTGTCGGCCTGCCACATGGGCCACCCCGTGTTCCCCATGACATGTCGCATGGAGGCCCAGTGGTTGCGCCAAGTGTAGGTCGTTTCCGGCGGCTCGCCTTTCGCAATCTGCTTGGCCTCGAATTCATCCCAGTGACGTTTGATCTCTGCGATGGCGGCGCTATTTTCGTCCAAGAAGCCACCGTACTCCACCGTGTTGGAGTAAAGGTTGAGGCCAACGGTGCCCGTAAGCCCAAAATAGCCCGTCTCGATTAAGTTGTGAACGCACCATGGCAGCAAGGTCGCCGTCGTCACAAAGACGCTGAACACAGCCGAGACAAGACCCTTGCGCCGCGCCGGCACCGGCCATTGCGGGAATAGCCGCGACCACACCCCCGGCAGCAACGCCCGGCAAAGGGCGATAAATACGATCAGCCAGGGGAGGAGTTCAGCGGAAGGGCGCATCAGGGTAGCCAGGCTGAACAACAGCACCGCCACCAGCATGGATTTCCGTCCGCCGGATTTCAGATGGACCAGGAACGCCCACAGACCGGCGACGGCGAGTACACCGTAGGGAATCTCGCTCATGGGCAAGCGCGCATAGGATTGGTACTGGAGTGAAAAGGCCGACAACAGTCCGGCGACCAGACCGAGCACCCGGCGGTCATCCAAGAGATCGCCAATGCGAACGATCATGGCCGAGGTCGCAACCGCGAGGCACTGTTGGACCCCCGCCATCAGCGGCATCGCCATCGCCCCACCCAAGCCAAGGATCGGCGCCAGGAACAGCGTGTATCCCGGCACCCGGTTCAGGTTGACGCCGGCAAACGAGCCGTGCTGCCAAAGCATGTAGGCCGAGACGAGGTAATTGCCGCTGTCGGGCTGATACATCAGCGGACCGCCGACCAGACCGATCAGGTTCACCATCAGGGCAACCGACACCACCACCGCCATTGGCAGACTCACACGGAGTGGGCCCACGGCGAAGGAACGGTAAAGCTGACGGGACACGGATGCCGGGGCACAGCGCATGAAATTGATCCGCAGGGCTGATGGAGGAGTGACCATACGGGCAGGGATCGCGGCACGTCAATCGCGACCAGCCCGAAGGCTTCCACGACTTGACAGGCGGGGGAAAGAATGGCAGTCAGCACGTTCGCAATGCGGCGGAAAGTTTGCCCGAAGCCACGCCCGCGTGGGAGCCATGTGCGGTATAGCTGGCAAGATTACCTGGGATCAACCCGCCGATTCCTCGCTCGTACAGGCGATGACGCGGTCGATCCGCCATCGCGGCCCCGATGCCGAAGGGTTGTTCGTCGATGGTCCGGCGGCCCTTGGGCATCGCCGGCTCGCCGTCCTCGATACCAGCGCCCTGGCCAACCAGCCGATGTCTGATTCGTCGGGCCGATATGTCATTGTGTTTAATGGCGAGATTTACAATTTTCGCGATATCCGCACGGAACTTGTCGAGGCCGGCGTAAATTTCAGAAGCCGTGGCGACACTGAGGTGGTGCTGGAGGGATTCCGTCTTTGGGGAGTCGACATCTTCCGCCGTCTCAACGGAATGTTCGCCCTGGCCTTGTGGGACAGCATCGACCGACGCCTTGTCCTCGCCCGCGACCGACTAGGCAAGAAGCCGCTGTTCTGGGCCCAGCTTCCTGGAAATCAAGTGGTGTTCGCTTCCGAGATCAAGGCGCTCGCCATCGATCCAGCAATCGACGACAGAATTTCCGACGTGGCCCTCGGACAGTTCCTGACCCTGGGTTACGTACTGTCTTCGGCCGCCGTCTATGCGGGCGTCGACAAGCTGCCACCGGCCCATTTTGCCATATTCGAATGCGGTCGCCTTCCGCGCGTCACCAGCTACTGGAACCTTGCCGAACGCTTCTTGGATAAGAGCGACGTGCACTCCCTTGGCGAAGCGGCCGAACAGGTGCGGGAACTGGTCGACGATTCGGTTCGCCTGCGCATGGTCAGTGATGTGCCGCTGGGCGCCTTCCTGAGCGGCGGGCTGGATTCCTCGACCGTCGTCGGCGCCATGTGCCGAATGGCCGGCGCCGACCTAGTGCGGACCTTCACCATGGGGTTCGACGAACCCCGCTTCGACGAGCGACCGGAGGCCGCCGCCGCCGCCGCCTTTTTCGGCTGTCGCCATCTGGCAGGAACCGCCGGCGCCGATAGTTTCGGCTTGCTGGAGCGCATTGCCTGGCATGCCGACGAGCCCTTCGCCGACACCTCGATCATTCCCACGTTCCTACTGTCCGAGTTCGCCCGCCGCGATGTCACCGTGGTGCTTACCGGCGACGGCGGCGACGAACTGTTTTCGGGATACGAGACCTATGTGGCGGACCGCCTGCGACATTGGACGCGCTGGCTGCCCACATCGTTCATGAATATGGCGGCGACGGCGGCGGGAATGCTTCCGACCAGCCACGGCAAAGTGGCATTGGATTTCAAGGCGCGCCAATTTTTCGCCGGCTGCCGTCAGGATGCCGACGGGGCGCATTTCAGCTGGCGCACACTGTTCTCACCCGAAGGTCTTCGGCGTTTGCTGCCGCCGGAGCAGCAAGCGGCGGCTCTCGCCGCCAACCCCTGTGCCGATTTCCGCATGTTCGCGGCGCAGGTGAAGGATGCCCACTACCTGGACCGGGCCATGTACGTCGACATCAAGACCTGGCTGGTTGACGACATCCTGGTCAAGGTCGATCGCGCCACCATGGCCCACGGGCTCGAGGCGCGCGCCCCCTTGCTGGATTATCGTCTGGTCGAACTGGCAGCGTCACTACCGGTGACGATCAGGATGCCGGGGCTGGAGAAAAAGCGCGTACTCAGGGCCAGCCAGCGGGGGCGCGTTTCCCCGGCGGTACTGACACAGCGCAAGGCCGGCTTCAACGCCCCTGTCAACCGGTGGCTAGCCATGGCCGACCCACGGGCGCTGGCACGCGAGTTAGCGGGCGATTGTTTCAATGAAGATGAAATCGCGCGCTTGGTGGCAGAACACCGATCGCGCGGGGCGGATCATGGTTTCCGTCTGTTTGCCTTGAAGATGTGGCAAATGTGGGTAGCTACGGCAGGCAAGCCGGCCCCAGTTGCTGCTTGATCCGGCAGGGTAGCTCTTGCAGAATGAGCGACTTTTCGCTGATCGAAACTCATTCTCCATGATTACAGTCGTCATCCCCGCCTTGAATGAAGAAGACGCCATTGTCGACACCATCATGCAGGTACGCTCCGTGTTGGCGGCATACGAGGGCATGGAGATCATCGTCGTCGATGACGGCTCGACCGACCGAACTGGCGAGCTTGCCGCGGCGAACGGCGCCAAGGTCATACGCCACCCGGTGAAAGCGGGCTATGGCCGTTCACTGAAGGACGGCATTGCGGCCGCGCGAAACGAAATCATCGCGATCACCGACGCCGACGGCACCTATCCCATTGATCGCATTCCGGCCCTGTGTCAGGCGCTCGACGAAGGCTTCGACATGTCCGTTGGCGCCCGCACCGGCGACGAATACCGCGAGTCGGTGGTAAAGGCGCCCATGCGCAAACTGCTGACGGTGTTGGTGGAGTTCACCACTGGCCGGATCATTCCGGATGTGAACTCCGGGCTGCGTGTGTTCCGGCGGGGCGCCGCCATGCAGTTTTTCCCCCATTTGTGCAACACGTTCAGCTTCACCACATCGTTGACGCTCGCCTACATGATGAATGGCCTTTTCATTTCGTACTCTGAAATCCCATACTATAGACGAATTGGAAAATCAAAAGTTAGGCTTATAAAAGATGCCATGGGGACGCTTCAGTATATAATACAGGCGATACTGTATTATAATCCACTGAAGCTTTTTCTTATGATGTCCGCCCTGACAGTTGTATTTTCATTTTTTGGCCTCACTCTGTCGATTTTCATGTCGATAAATGTCGGATATTATTGGTTTGCCGGCGGCATTCTGCTTAGCATTTTGATCTTCTGCATGGGGCTGCTCGCCGATCTGTTGCGCCAGATCATGGATAAATAGCCGATGGCCGCAGATCGCGACGACGTCGACCGCGCCACCATCGCCGATTTTGGCAGCCAATGGACCCGCTACACCAAGAATGACGGCTATTACGGTTCCGTCCATCTCCTCGGCGACATCATCGAGCCGCTGGTGGCGGTTGAAGCCGTCAAGGGCAAGCGGGTGGCCGAAATCGGCAGCGGCAGTGGCCGCATCATCAACATGCTGATGGATGCGGGGGCCGCCGAAGCCGTAGCACTCGAGCCGTCCGAAGCGTTTGACGTGATGGTGCGCAACATCGGTCACTGGGGCGAGCGAGTGCGTGGCGTACGGGGGCGCGGCGAAGATCTTCCGCTGGATGATTTCGATTACGTATTTTCCATCGGCGTGTTGCATCACGTGGTCGATCCGGCGCCGATCATCCGACGGGCGTTGGCCGCCCTGAAGCCGGGTGGCCACATGTTGGTGTGGGTATATGGTCACGAAGGCAACGAAGCCTACTTACGCTTCGCGACGCCGTTGCGGCGCCTCACCAAAACGCTTCCCGACCCGTTGCTGGTAGCGCTCAGCCACCTTCTGATGCTGCCGCTCGACCTCTATATCTTGCTCTGCCACTTCCTGCCGCTGCCGATGCGGGATTATATGTGCGGACACCTCGGCAAGTTGGACCGCCTCAATCGGCGGATCACCATCTTTGACCAGCTCAACCCCGCCTACGCCAAGTACTATCCCGAAGCAGAGGCGCGGGCGCTGCTCGAGGATGCCGGCTTCATCGACGTCCATCTGCGGCACCGTCACGGCTATAGCTGGACGGTGGTTGGCACGAAGCCAGGTTGACGCCTGAATTCGGTCCCGGAGCGCCGCCGCGCGACTTAGCGGCAGCGATCCATTCCTCCGTCCCGGCCTTGTTTCGACCGTCGTCTGCGCGAAGCTCCCGGCGGGATCAGGATCTACGTGTGGCCGAACGAGTCCGGATACGGGTCAATAGTTCCCCCCTTTCCGAACGATTTCGAACCCCCTATTCTCTCGGGAGTGATGGACGGGTCGGTCCATCGTCAGGGGAATGGCCGCCGACAGCGGTCGGATGGGATCGGCGTTCAAGGGGGACGACTTTTGCGAACTGTTTTCGGCATCGTCGCGGTCATCGTCGTCACCGTCTTGTTGGCCCTCGGCGGGCTGGCGGTACTCGAGATCGGGTTCAGGGCGACAGGCGCAGCGGCGCGTGGATCGGTGGCCGACTTCCAAGTCTTTCCCTACGCGCCATACTACCTCTCGACCCAACCCGCCAATTTCGCGCTCCGAAAGGGCGACCCGCCCAACATATTCAATAACTATTTCGTCCATAATGAATGCGACGCACCGGACGGTGTCGCCGTAAGGTTCAACTCCGATGGTTTCCGTTCGCCGGAATTCCATGATATCCCCCCAAAATCCCCTAACGAAATCAGGGTAATCATCACCGGCGGCTCCACTGCGGTGAGTTGGAATGTCGGTGAAAACTGCACGCTCGACAGTAACCTTCGGCGCGAGCTTGAGAAGCGCTATCCCGGCAAGACCGTCCGGGTATTCAATATGGCGAGCGCGGCGTGGATTTCGCTTCAGGAACTGATCGCCGTCCAGATTCATGGATTGCCGTTACAGCCGGACGTGGTTATCGCTTTTGACGGATTTAACGACATCGAGCACAGCTACTCGATCGCGGTTGGTCAAGCCTACAACGATTTTTGGATTCGCGCGGCATTCAACCAGTACCGGGACTGGCTCGGCGCCGGAGTCGCCAATTTGTTCATGGAGCTGCGCCTACCCTCGGTATTGTTGAGCCGGCTCAAACCACGCGGCAATCAGATCGTGGGTTCGGGGACTGCGGCAACGGAGTTGCCCGACACTGCCGTCGCCGCCAAGCCTGGCGGTCTGGCCACGAAGCTCCGGTGGCCGCTCGATCTCGACGCCATCGCAAAGCGCACCGATTTCGACCCGCTCAATGGCACTGCGGTCGACACCTATCTCCGCAACGAACGAACTCTGGTGCGGGCGGTCGGGGGTGGCGGCGGCAAAGTTCTGTTGGCGCTACAGCCCACCCTCTTTCTCAAGGACACCTTGTCGCAGACGGAACGCGACGTCATTCTGCCTATGTATACCGGGACGGTGAATTACGTCGTTCAAGGCTATCTCCGCATGAAAGTGGGCCTTGCGGATTTGGCCCGGTCCGAACCGAACGCCCGCTTCGTCGATCTAAGTAATGCCTTCGCCGGCGATGGCACCCATATATTCGGCGACTACGCCCACTTGACCGCCGCCGCCTATGCGACCCTGGCCCGCCGACTGGCGGACGAGATGGCGCCGCTCTTGGTGAACGCGAGCACGCCGACGAGTCGATGAGTCACTAGGCCCGGGCATCGCGAAAATCTTGCTGCGGCAAGCACCAAGGGGGCGGACTCGATCGAGTCGGCGCGGACCATATCGCCTTGGAAAAGGCGATGATTGGTGGTATTCAGCCGTCGGTGCCGGGATTCAGCTGACGGAAAAATGGCAGTTAAGCAGAGCAACAAGGCCTTCGGCCTGACCTTCGCCGGGATGTTTGCCGCGCTTGCCGCCATCGGCTTCGTTGCTTTTCACGTCACGGCGGTATGGGCCTTGGCGGCGGCGGCGGCCTTCTTGGCGCAGGCGCTGTTCCTGCCGTCAGCGCTGCTACCGCTCAACCGCCTATGGCAGCGGTTGGGCCAGGCCGTTGGTCATGTCAGCAACCACATGCTGCTGGGACTGTTCTTTTACGGATTGATCACACCGGTCGGCGCCGCTATGCGGGCCATCGGGACGGACCCAATGAATCGCCGGTATGCCCCCGAGGCCGAGACGTATTTCAGCTCGGTTGGGCGCCAAGCTACGACGGAAACCTATTGCGACATGTTTTAAGGGATCCAAAAATGCTTGGGATCGTTGGCCAACTTATCAAGTTCTTACGGGTCTACCGAAAATTCTGGTTGGCGCCGGTGATTCTGCTCATGCTTACTCTTGGCATCCTGCTCGTTCTGGCCGAGAGCACGGCTATAGCTCCCTTTCTTTACGCTATCTTCTAATCGCTACGGCATGATTGTCCTCGGCTTATCCGCCTTCTATCACGACAGTGCCGCCGCGCTGATACGTGATGGCGTGGTCATTGCCGCCGCGCAGGAAGAGAGGTTTACCCGGCTGAAGCACGATTCCAGCTTTCCCGGACGGGCGGTGACTTACTGCCTGAAGGAGGCGGGAATCACACTCGATCAGGTCGACCTGGTCGGCTTCTACGACAAGCCGCTGCTGACTTTCGATCGGCTGCTCGAAACCTATGTGTCGTTCGCCCCCAGGGGATTGCCTTCGTTCGTTAAGGCCATTCCGATTTGGGTCAAAGAGAAAATCCTTCAAAAGACCATCATCGAGAAGGGACTCAACGCCCTCGGATTAGGCTCGGTACCATCCGAAAAGTTGCTGTTCGGTTTTCACCACCATAGCCACGCCGCATCGGCCTTCTTCCCCTCACCGTTCGAAAGCGCGGCCGTGCTGGTGATGGACGGTGTCGGAGAATGGGCCACAACCACCATCGGCCGCGGCCACGGCGGTCGCGTCGAGCTGCTCTCCGAGATCCGCTTCCCCCATTCCCTCGGGTTGCTCTACTCAGCCTTCACCTACTATCTTGGCTTCAAGGTCAACGAGGGCGAATACAAGATCATGGGGTTGGCGCCCTATGGCGAGCCCACCTATGTCGACGATATTCGCCGGCACCTGATCGACATCAAGGAGGATGGCTCCTATCGCCTCGATCAGCGATATTTCGACTATTCGACCGGCCTAAAAATGACGAACGATGCCTTCGCCGCCCTGTTCGGCTTGCCCGTGCGCAAGGCCGGTGAACCGCTCACCCAGAAGCACATGGATCTGGCTCGCTCGCTGCAGGAAGTGACCGAGGAAGTCGTGCTGAAGCTGGCGACCACCGCGCATCGCATGACAGGCGAGGACCGTCTGGTCTTGGCCGGCGGTGTGGCGCTGAACTGCGTCGCCAACGGCCGATTGCTCCGGGAAGGTCCATTCCGCGACATCTGGATTCAGCCAGCGGCCGGCGATGCGGGTGCCGCAATCGGGGTGGCACTGTCGATTACCCACGAGGTGGCCAATGTGCCCCGGCAGGTTTGCCCACGGGATGCCATGAATGGCGCACAGCTTGGTCCGGCCTTCGATCGCCAAGAGGTGCTGGCGGCGATTGCGGCGCGCGGCGCCAAGGCGATTGAACTGCCCGAAGACGTGCTGTTCGATACCGTTGCTGCGGCCTTGGCCGAGGAACAGGTGGTGGGGTGGTTTCAGGGTCGCATGGAGTTCGGGCCACGCGCGCTGGGCAACCGCTCGATTCTTGGCGATGCCCGCTCGGCCAAGATGCAGTCGCTGCTAAATCTGAAGATCAAGTACCGCGAAAGCTTTCGCCCCTTCGCCCCGATCGTGTTGGAAGAAGACGCGGGTGAATATTTCGACATCGACCGCGCCAGCCCGTACATGCTGCTCGTCGCGCCTGTGCGCGCGTCGCGTCGCCTCCCATCCGACGAGGCGGGCCTATTCGGTATCGACAAACTGAAGGTGGCGCGTAGCGACATTCCCGCAGTCACCCATGTGGACTATTCCGCCCGCATTCAGACTGTCGACGCCGATCGCAACCCCCGCCTGCGGCGCCTGCTGTCAGCCTTCAAGCGGCACACTGGTTGCGGTGTGCTGGTCAACACCAGCTTCAACGTCCGCGACGAACCCGTCGTCTGTACGCCTGACGATGCTTGGCGCTGCTTCATGGGCACCGAGATGGACATGCTGGTGATGGGCGACTTCGTGTTGCGCAAGGAGGACCAGTGATGGACGTATCGCTGTTTTCCGACCGCATTCTGCCGCTGCTGAAGGGGCCCGGGCGAGGCGACGACACGTCCATCAAGCAGGACAGCGACCGGCTACGCTGCCCGGAGACAGGCGAAACCTTTCCTCTGTTCGGCGGCGTCCCGTCCCTCTACCAACCGTCCCCCGCCGAAGGGGCCGACGTTACCGCCCGCATCCGTTCCTTCTACGAGGAGACGCCGTTTCCCAGCTACGAAGGCCTGGAGGAGTTCGGGGAGTTGGTGGCCAAGGGCCAAGCCAATCCATTCTCCCGCAGTCTGCTGGAGGCGATCGGCTATAACAAGACCGTGCTCGAATGCGGCTGCGGCACCGGCCAGCTCAGCCATTTCCTCCAACTCAACAATAACCACACGCTGGGCATCGACCTCTCGCTTGCTTCGCTCGGGCTGGCGGTCGAACACAAACATCGGAATCAACTGGAGCGGGCCAGCTTTTGCCAGATGAACATCTTCGATCTGGCGATCAAGGACAATTCGTTCGACGTGGTCATCTCACATGGCGTTCTGCACCATACCTTCGATGCCCGCCGCGCCTTTGCGTCGATTGCCCGCAAATGCAAGCCGGGAGGGATCATCATGGTCGGCCTCTACAATCGACCGGCCCGCCTGCCAACCTGGCTGCGCTCCAAGGTGATCCGCTTTGCCGGCCCCAGGCTTGACTACGTGGTGCGCAATCGCATCCGGGATACCCGCAAGGCCGAGGTCTGGATCAAGGACCAATATTTCAACCCGCATGAGACCTGGCATACCATTGGCGAGGTGATGGGGTGGTTCAAGGAAAACGGCATCGAATTCCTGAACTGCTCGCCTGGGATCCTTGATACCGCAGGCGAGGGCCCAGGCAACCTATTCCGCCAGACGGATCCCGGCACAGGATGGCAACGGGCCATCACCCAACTCTCGTGGCTTGGAACGATCGCGCGCGAAGGCGCCTTGTTCGACGTCATCGGACGAAGAACCGCCTAACGCTCCAGGGCCTGGGCCAGAGAATCACTGCCACGGCATAGCACTGTTCGCCGCTTCTCGGCGTCCTTGAGTTGGGCTATCCTATTTTGAACCTGGACGGGTGGGCCGTCCGCCTGGGAATTATCCGATAAGAAGGCCCGGGAGATGTGGCGTAAAGTAAGCCCATGGATCGAGTCGGCGCATATGTTGTCGCGCTCTCTTCGGCTATTGGCTTACGAGCTTGTCACACCGCTGTTTCTCATGGCGGCTCTGATAGGCGGCACCTATTACCTCCGCACCTTGCTCCCCGAAGCCGAATATCGGCGCATGTTCAACGTCGACAGCGCCGACATTCCCGTATTCGAGCAATTACAGCGCTCACGGCAACTCGGGGCCCAGGACATTCTGTTCATTGGTGACAGTTCCTGCCTGATGGGCATCGACATTCCGCTTCTGCGCAAATACCTGCCTGGACGACGGATCGACAGCCTTTGCTCGATAGGCTATCTCGGCCCAGCCGGATACGCCTTGATGTTGCACAATGTGCTTACTGAAAAGAGCGCGGAAATCGGCAAAATAATAATCGTGCTGCACCCTGTTCAGTACCAACGTGAAAAAAACTGGGACAGTTGGGTTGACTTTGTTGCAGACGGCGGACACCAAATAAAAACAGAGAACATCAATGCGATATTTCCAACAAGCATAAAATTCATTGAATCACAATTTCTTGAACGCCTTATATATTTTCCGATGCCGCAGAGCTACGGAATATATTACGGCGGACGGCAGAAATTTCGGCAGATCGTCAAGGATCAGTCGTCAGCGATCGACCCAATTCGGGGGTTGGAATACAGCAGTTTCGCCGACATGGTCGAAAAAATGAATGACAACCCGTACTCCAATTACGCCCCATACACCTACGAAATATCAAGCCAATTTGGCGATGCCGCGAACAAACTAGCAGAGACTGTACCACGCTTCGGCCCAGATAATGTGTTTATTATAATATCGCCAGTTCCAGACACGATGTTTAACTCTTCATCTCAAACAGGCTACGACAATGCGGTCCGCCACCTGCCCGAATTGCTATCGATACCGACAAATAATATTATTGCGACACCGCCTCATTTTCCAATGAGCTGGTTCTCATCACCAACCCATCTAAATATCTGGTCGCGGGAAGAATATACTAGGATGCTGTCGAACATACTGGCGCCAATGACGGCACCCAACTGAAGAGGACGCAATGTCATTCGTACAGCCTGAGTTTTTATTTTTATTCTGCGCTGTGTTTATTTTATATCATTCACTTGCCACCAGACGCACGGCACAGAATGCCGTCTTACTTGCTGCCAGCCTGTTTTTTTATGGGTGGTGGAACTGGAGTTTTCTCGGCCTCATTATCGCCGAATCAGCGATTGCTTATGTATGCGGCTTGCTCATCCAAGCCCGACGCGCGCCGAAGGTCGCGCTTACATTTGGAGTCGCCTCGCTTCTGGCAACGCTATGCTTCTTCAAATACTCTAGCTTTATTTTAACGTCATTCTACGATTTTATGGATGTTTTTGGCGATTCCGGGAAGAGGGTGATCATAAACGTAATTTTGCCGATCGGCATCTCGTTCCACACATTTCAGGCCATTGCTTACTTGGTAGATATCTATCGTGGCAAAATACATGCATGTCACAATACGCTAAGCTTTGCGGTTTTTTCGGTATTCTTTCCACAATTGATTGCCGGCCCAATCGAGAGAGCGTCTGATCTATTAAGGCAATTCGAAACTCCGCGAGAATTTACCGTGGAAATGGCTGCCGAGGCGGTTTGGCTAATCGCACTCGGCTACTTTTTCAAGGTCGGCATGGCTGACGTTCTGGCGCCGATGGCCGACATCGGCTTCAACATCTCAAACGCCCAGCCGTCGGGCTGGTGGGTGATCCTGGGGACATTAGCCTTTTCGCTTCAAATCTACGGCGATTTCATGGGCTACAGCCTGATTGCGAAGGGCATCGCACTTCTCCTCGGCTTTCGACTGCAGTGGAATTTTATTTTTCCCTACTGGTCCAGGTCCATCTCCGAATTCTGGCGGTGCTGGCATGTCACTCTTGGCCGGTGGCTACGTGACTATCTTTACATCCCATTGGGGGGCAGTCGACACGGGGCCACGCGGACCGCATTGTCCTTGATGGTGACCATGTTGTTGGGCGGGTTATGGCATGGCGCCAATTGGACGTTCGTCCTTTGGGGTGCTTGGCACGGTGCTGCCCTGACGATTCACCATTTCTTATTTCGCAACCGGTGGCGTCCTGGCCCGGTAACCTCGTTTCTCGGCTGGCTGTCCACCATGCTCGTGGTTTATGCGGGGTGGTTCCTGTTCCGTGTTCCGGATTTCACATCGGCGAAGATTCTATTGGCGAAACTCCACCACATGGTTTGGTTTCCCGCACATACGCTGACGCTCATGGCGTGCCTGTTTTATATCGCCGTGATATTCGCGCTTGAAGCGCTCCAACGCCGCCTGACCGACCAATCGGGGGCCCAATTGCCCCTGGTCGCTCGAGGCACCCTTGTTGGTATCTTGACCATTTTTGTCGCGGCGACCATCTCCCATACCAAGACCACGTTCATCTACTTTCAATTCTAGGCACGGCGACGATTAAGAATCCCCGTCAGAGGCCGATAGAACTCTCCGGGAAGCTGGTTAACGAGCCGCCCCGCCCCTTGACAGCAGCGAAGGGCGTTCTGCACTGTCGTGACCGCGATGGAACGGAGGGTATGAGGTGGCGGAAGACAAGTCGGGTTGGCGAAGGCTACTTTCGCATCCGCTCGTGTACGAAGCCGCTCAATATATCGTCGGCGCCAAACGCAGCCTCCGCCTCGTTTTGGATCGCCATGCCCGGCCGCAGCTGGGTGAAAGGGTCCTGGACATCGGCTGCGGGCCGGCCGAAATATTGCGATTCCTTCCGCCGGTGGATTACGTCGGCATCGATGCTAGCAATGCCTATATCGCGCGGGCGCGAGCGACCTTCGGCTCCACCAATGCCCGCTTTCACTGTGGGCGGGTCGCCGACGCCATCGGTGCCGGTCTTGGGCCGTTCGACTTGGCATTGGCGATTGGCGTACTGCACCATATCGACGATGGCGAAGCGCGGGAATTATTCCGGGATGCGTACCAGGCGCTGGCGCCGGGCGGCCGGCTGATTACCGCCGATCCTTGCTACTTCGATGGCCAAAGCCCCTTGCGGCGCTTCATCATTCAACAGGATCGCGGCCGCAATGTCCGCCGGATCGAAGAATACGAAACCCTGGCGCGAGATAGTTTTTCCTGCGCCTCCGCCAAACTCATACAACCCTTTCCGCACTGCGTATGCGTCATCGAGTGCCGAAAGCCGGTAGAAACGTCATAGGAGCGGCTTGACGGTCCGTCGGGCATGTTCTTATCTTGCGATTCCAGTTTGATCCCGACCAAGGCGCCCGCGTTGACCAACGCCCAGCAAGACTTGCCGAGAATTCCGTTTTTTCATCACGATCTCGGAGAGGCTGAACTCGAAATCCTGCGCCAGGTCCTCGCCCAGCCCATTCTCACCACGGGAGCCTATGTCGAACGGGTCGAAGAGTTGCTCGCCGAGCTTCTCGGCGCAAAGCACGCCCTGTGCGTGACCAGTTGCACCGGCGCGCTCCACATGTCGCTGCTGGCCCTAGGCATCGGACCAGGCGACGAGGTCATCACCACCCCCATGACCTTTATCGCCACCGCCACCGCCATCATTGAGGCGGGAGCGCGGCCGGTTTTCGTCGACGTCGAGGCCGATACCGGCAACATCGACGCCCGTAAGGTCGAAGCCGCCATCACTGAGCGGACCCGGGCAATTTTGCCGGTGCACCTTTACGGCCTCATGGCCGACATGACGGCACTGAGAGCCATCGCCGACCGCCACAAACTGGTCGTCATCGAAGACGCCGCTCATTGTGTCGAGGGGCGGCGCGACGGCAGCCGGCCCGCCGCCCTCGGTGAAGCCGCCTGCTTCAGCTTCTACGCCACCAAGAACCTGACCTGCGGTGAGGGCGGGGCGATCGCGACCAACGATTCGGAATTGTACGCAAGACTTCGGCTGCTGCGTGTACACGGCATGACGAAGACCGCCAGCGACCGCGCTCGCGAAGGCTATTCCCACTGGGACATGCCCAGCTTCGGGTGGAAATACAACATGAGCAACGTCGATGCCGCGCTTCTTGTGCCGCAATTCGACCGCCTCGCCGCCAATCACAACCGCCGCCGCCGACTAGCCGAACGTTACGTCGCCGAACTGGCGCAACTTCCCGGGGTACGGATGCCCGCCCAGCATGCCGCTGGGGACACGATGCATGCCCACCACCTTTTCCCGATCTGGGTCTCAAGGCGCGACGACGTCATCGCCGAATTGGCCAAGCGGAAGGTCGATGCGATGGTCAATTACCGCGCCATCCACACGTTGACTTATTTTCGTCAGGCGCTGGGCCATCGGCGGGGCGATTTCCCGATTGCCGAGGCGATCGGCGATTCAACGCTTTCCCTGCCTCTCTATCCGTCGATGCCAGAATGGCATGTGCCGATAGTGGTTGAACGCCTAGCCGAAGCCATGGCCGTCGCCGCTCGGCTCCGCCAGAGGCAGCAGGAGGTGGTTTCGGAAACGAATACCAATGCTCGTTGATCGGAACCGATCAACGAGGCCCTCAGGCGATCGAGATGCATCTCGATCCTCCGGCGAAGCTGTCCAGGCGGGCTTCGCCAAAACCCCTTGGCTTCACCCTTAACTGGCTAGCCGCCCAGCAATAAGTCGTCCGTGAAATAGCCTCCGCCAGGGATTATGCCGGCGCTGGGGCGGTGTGGCGGACGCCGCTTTCGGTCACCATCCATGCGATGATCAGGGACAAAAGAAGCCTCAGCCAGCGGAGGAGGAG
>Ga0265327_10001137_pt1 | contig 36464 bp, 34 predicted proteins | sample 41621metaG_FD_202089 | JGI IMG/M metagenome (GOLD analysis project Ga0265327, IMG submission 202089) | Rhizosphere microbial communities from Carex aquatilis grown in University of Washington, Seatle, WA, United States - 4-16-21 metaG | ecosystem: Host-associated > Plants > Roots > Rhizosphere...
GCTCAGTTGGTTAGAGCATCTCGCTTACACCGAGAGGGTCGGGGGTTCGAGTCCCTCACCGTCCACCAGCCTTCGCCGAGTGGAACGAATGCCAAGGATGCCCGTCGTGGGGTAACCGCGGGTAGGTCATGATTCACGTTATCGATTGCGCTTCGGATGGCACGGCCAGCCTTCGCTCTTCGAGCTACGGCTCGGCAAGCCAGCCCTCCTCGCCGAGGACCCAAGCGCAGTCGAATAGGGCGCAGGCGGGCACCCAGGATCCAGGAAACCAGAGGCAAACTAAGATCTGCCGCGCGAACTTTTCTCGCCAAAGCCATCAGGTCACGGCCGGACGGGGCGTCAGCCCGACTTTATCGCCCGTTCCTGCCTAGGTTTTGCATTGCCGGGGGGCGGCAGACCGAGCACTTCTGCGTGAGACATGAAAATAATCCTGGCCACCCGAAAAAGCCCGCTCGCGTTGACGCAGACCGGAATGGTCGCTGCGCGCCTGGCCGAAAAGATTCCCGGCGCCGAGTGCGAGCTGCTCAAGGTCGTCACGACTGGCGACAAGCAGGCGGAGTGGTCGCTCGCCAAGCAGGGCGGCAAGGGACTCTTTACGGCCGAGTTGGAGCAGGCGCTCCTCCGCGGCGACGCGCATGCGGCCGTCCACAGTTGCAAGGACCTGCCCGGCGAAAATCCGCCCGGCCTGGCCGTGGCGGGCTTCATGCCGCGCGAGGACGTGCGCGACGTGCTGGTGTTGCGCGAGGGGGTTACCGTTCCCGGCACGATCGCCACCGGCAGTCCGCGCCGGCAGCAGCAGGTGGCCAGGCTTTTCCCCGCCGCAAAGTTCACGGAAATCCGCGGCAACGTGGACACCCGCCTCAAGAAGATCGTGGCCGGGGCGGCGGATGCCACCATCCTCGCGGCCGCCGGTATGAACCGCTTGGGGATCAAATCCTGGCCCGGACTGGTCTTTCGCCCCATGGAGCTTCATGAGAGCGTCCCCGCCGTGGGGCAGGGGGCAATCGCCCTCCAATGCCGCGCGGCCGACGTGGCCCTGTTCACGCCGGCGCTCGATGCCGCCACCGCGCGGGCGGTCGATCTGGAGCGGGCCTTCCAAGCCGCCATCGGCGGCGGGTGCCAGATCGCCTTCGCCGCGCATGCCACGGCGGACACCCTGCATTTTTTCCACGAAAAGACCGGTCGCCGGACGTTTCCGCTGACCCCCCGGGACTTCGGCCAGCCGCGCGAAACCGCCGCGCGCATCCTCCAGGAGATGGCTTTTCATGGCTGATTTTGCGCCCATGCGTCGCCCTACATCTTGATCCCCATGCCTGACCCGAAGCCGCTCTCAGGCCGCCGGATCGTCGTCACCCGCCCGCGCGAGCAGGCGGCCGGCTGGCGCGCCCAACTGGAGGCGCTTGGCGCCGCGGTGATCGAGCTGCCGCTCATCCAGGTGACGAAGGATTTCGACCAGCAGACGCTCGACGAGGTCTTGGCCGAGCTCGGCCAGTATGAATGGCTCGTGTTCACGAGCGCCAACGGCGCGCGGTTCTTCTTCGAGGAATTTCACCGGGCCTTTGACGACCTCCGTTCGATCGGGCTGGTCCGGATCGCGGTGGTGGGCGAGGCGACGGCCGACGTCGTGCGCGGGCAGCACCTGCGGGTCGATCTGCAGCCGAAGAAGGCCAACGCGGAGGAGCTGGCCAAGCTGATGGCCGAGCGCGAGTCGCTCGACAGTGCCAAGGTCCTGGTGGTCACCGGCAACCTGAACCGCGAGACGCTGGTCGACAAACTCACCGAGGCCCGCGCCATCGTGGACCGGCTGCCGCTGTACAAGACGGGCGGCACCGACCTCGCCGCCGATCCCGTCGCCGGCGACTTTCGCCAGCACGGCGCCGATGCCATCCTGTTTGCGAGCCCGTCGGCGGTGCAGTCGTTCTTCGACCAGGCCGCCGCACTCAAGCTCGGCGCCAAGGCCCGGCGTCCGCTGAGCGGGAGCATCGGGGCGACGACCACCGCGGCGATGAAGCAACTCGGTCTGCCCGTCGATTTCGAGGCCGCCGAGGCCACGCTGGAGTCCCTGGCCGACGCGCTGCGCGACAAGCTCAGCCGCGGATAACACGGATGGAGACGGATTTGGCTTTGCCTGTATCCGTGATAATCCGTGTTATCGGTGGCTAAATATTCCTGATGAAAGTCCCGTTCCTCGACCTCAAGCTCCAGCACCAGCCGCTCCGCGCCGAGGTTCTCGCCGCGCTGGCCGACACCTATGACCACACCCGGTTCTGTCTCGGACGGGATGTCGACGACTTCGAGAAGAACTTCAGCGCCACGCTGGGTTATCCCCGGACGCTCGGGATGAACAGCGGCACGTCGCCACTGCACGTCGGCTCGATCTGCGGCGGCTTCGGGCCGGGCGACGAGGTCATCACCACACCGTTCACGTTTGCGTCGAGCTGCTGGGGCATCAGCTACACCGGGGCGAAGCCCGTGTTCGCCGACATCGACGCCGACACCTGGTGCCTCGATCCGGCGGCAATCGAGCGGGCGATCACGCCGCGCACGAAAGGCATCGTGGTGGTCCACATCTTCGGCCAGCCCGCCCGGATGGATGAGATCATGGCGGTGGCAGCTAAGCACAATCTCTTCGTCGTCGAGGACTGCGCGCAGGCAGTCGGCGCCGCCTACAAGGGGAAACCGGTCGGCCTGATCGGCGACTGCGGCACCTTTAGTTTCTATCCGACAAAGAACCTTGGCGGATGTGGCGAGGGCGGGGCGTTTGTCTCGAAACACGCGGCGGTGATGGACCACGCCCAGTTGTTGCGGGTGCACGGGTCGCCAAAGCGCTATCAGCACACGGAGGTCGGCTTCAATTTCCGCATGGACGGCTTCCAGGGCGCGGTGCTCAACATCAAGCTGAAGCACCTTGCGACCTGGACCGCCCGCCGGAGGGCAATCGCCGCGCGGTACCGGACGGGCATCAAGCTGCCGGGAGTCCAACTCCCCGCCATGCCGGCCGACGGCGAATCCGTCTGGCACCAGTTCACGCTGCTGCATCCGCGGCGCGACGAGTTGCGTGTGCACCTCGAGAAGGTCGGCGTCGGCACCGAGGTCATCTATCCGGGTCCGATGCACCTGCAACCCTGCTACGCGAGTCTCGGCTACCGGAAGGGGAGCCTGCCCGTGGCGGAACGCATCAGCGAAACCTGCGTCAGCCTGCCGGTCTTCCCGGAACTCACCGACGAGCAGGTCGACCACGTGATCCAAACGGTAAATTCGTTTTGAGGGCCCACGGAGCCCACGGATTGCACGGAACGACCAACGATTGGAATGGTGTTTCGAATCATTGGGTGGAGCGCGGCCTCCGGACGCGCTCGCAACGGGTCCGGAGGCCCCGTTCCCCCAAAGTGATGGAAAGCCGTGATTGATTCCGTGGGTTTCGTGTATTCCGTAGTGGGGCACCATGCTCGATGGCATCCAGCTCAAGGTCTGCGGAATCACGTCGCCGGCCGATGCCCACGCCGCCGCGGCGGCGGGCGCGGACTATCTCGGCTTTATCTTCTACCCCAAGTCGCCGCGCGGCGTCTCGGTCGAGCGCTTTGCGGCGTTTGCGGCGCAGCTTCCCGCAGGGAAAAAGGTGGCGGTGACGGTCGAGCCGACGCCCGTCGACCTCGCGCGGCTCACCGCCCTCGGTTTCGATTTCTTCCAGGTGCACTTCAAGGCGGACGAGGCCTCGCCGCACCTGCTTTCCTGGGTCGAGACGGTGGGCCGGGCCCGGTTGTGGCTCGCGCCGAAGCTGCCGCCGGAGGCCGACGTGAAGCGCGAGTGGTTGAAAGTCGCCGACACGTTCCTCCTCGACACGTTCCACGCGGACAAGTTTGGCGGCTCGGGCGAAGTGGGGGATTGGAGCCGGTTCCAGCGGATCCAGGCCGCCCATCCGCGGAAGACCTGGATTCTCTCGGGCGGCCTGAACCCGGGCAACGTCGCCGCGGCTGTCGCGGCGAGCGGCGCGAAATTCATCGATGTGAACAGCGGCGTGGAGTCCTCGCCTGGCGCCAAGGACCCCGCCAAGCTGAAGACTTTGGCCGCCGCCTTGCATCTGTAGGAGCGGCTTTACGCCGTGATCCAACGGGAATCAGGCCGTGGGGCCGCTCCCGAAGCGCAATCGATTTCCGGGCGCCGCGGGCGGCGACTATTTTTTAAGGAGCGGAACGGTTGCAGCGTACTCCCGTAGCTGCCCATTTTTCTTTTTTAGGACCAGCTCATCGAGGGCCGGCATTTTCTTCCAAGTGGCGCCCTTGGTCTGCGAGGCATCCGTGTAATGCTCGTAGTATTTTATCACGATGAGCCACGCGCGATAAAGTTGGTCGTGCTTCGTCTTGTGAAGGTCGTCCCTGACAATCGACGCCAAAAATGCAATGTCCAGCATGGCCGCCGCCGATGTGGGCGAAGCTTCGGCGGACGCCGCCGGGTCGCCCGACCACGGCCGGGCCTCGCGAGTGATCGGGAATGCGTTCGCCGGCAGATTGAGCAAATGTTTCGAGAAAATCGCTACCGCCTTCTCGTAACCCCGGTCGTCGACGTCCTCGATCCGGTCGGTCAGGTCCAGCAGCGCCGCTTCCAGCTCCGTCGGCGTCACAAAGGCTGACGGCGAGACGTTGACGCGGATCTTTTCCAGCAATGCGGTGAGCCGCTGGCGAGTTTCCGCCGCCGCCGTGTTGACGACTCCCGCCGACATATGCAGGTCAATCCAGGTGCCCGCTTGCGAAAATTCCGCCCGCAAATGAACGTCGATCCCATTCTTGGGCATGGGCATGTCGTAAAGGACGACCTCCCAACTGTTGGTTTTTCCGAACACGACGTTTGTCGGGGCGGTGGCCGGATTGGCGTAAAACCTTGCCGATTCGCTCTTCCAGAATCCCTGCAGTCCCTTGTAGCGGTAACCTTGCTCGTACCAGCCGGAGAGAGTGATGCCATGGCTCTCGACGAAATAAAAGTAGCGCGGTCCGCCGATGGCGCGCATGTCCATTTTCTTGAAACTGTCGGCGTCGGGAATTTCGAGGGATACCGGGCTCTGGGAGAACGAGATGTTCCACCTGCCAAGGCTCTTCTCGATGGAAAGGGAGTCGTTGGAAGTCGCCGCCGCGGAGGCCGACGACACTCCGACAACGGAAAGTGCAAGACCAGTCGCAAGCCGGATACTCCTGCGTGCGTTCATGGGCAAAGTGAGGCAAGAACCATCCTGTTGCGCATCAGAACCCCGGCATCCCGCCGCGGCCCTTCATCGCCTCCATCTGGCGCATGAGCTTCTTCTGGTTGCCGCCCTTCATCATCTTCATGAGCTTCTGCATCTGCTCGAACTGCTTGATGAGCTGGTTCACCTCGAGCACCTTCACCCCGGCGCCGTTGGCGATGCGCAGGCGGCGGCTGCCGTTGAGCACCGCGGGTTTGCGGCGTTCCTGCACGGTCATCGACTGGATGATCGCCTCGGTCCGCTTCATCTGCCGCTCGGCGTCGTCGCCGAGCTGCACCCCGCTCATGCCGGGCATCATTCCGATGATCGACTGCATCGACCCCATCTTCTTCACCTGCTGCATCTGCGCGAGGAAGTCCTCGAGGTTGAAGTCCGCCTTGCGCATCTTCTCGGCCATGCGCTCGGCCTCCTTCTGGTCGATGTTCTCCTGCGCCCGCTCGACCAGCGAGACGACGTCGCCCATGCCGAGGATGCGTGAGGCGAGACGCTCGGGATAAAAGACGTCGAAGTCGCCGGTCTTTTCGCCGGTGCCCGTGAACTTGATCGGCACACCGGTGACGGCCTTGATCGAGAGCGCCGCGCCGCCGCGGGCGTCGCCGTCAAGCTTCGTCAGGATGAGGCCGGTCAGCGCCAGCGCCTCGTGGAAAACCTTGGCGACGTTGACCGCCTCCTGGCCGAGCGCGCCGTCGGCCACCAGCAGGATCTCGTCGGGCTTCACCGCCGCGCTTAGGCGCTTCACTTCCTCGACCAGTTCGTGGTCGATCTGCAACCGGCCGGCGGTGTCGAAGATGATCACGTCGGCGTTCGCCGCGGCTGCCGCCTCGAGTCCCTTGGTGCCGATCGCGGGCACGTCCTTGGACACCCGGTCGCAGTAAAAGCCCAGGTCCTCCTGCTTCGCGAGAATCTCGAGCTGGTCGATGGCGGCGGGACGATAGACATCGCCGGCCACCAGGAACGGCCGGCTGCCGCGCTTCTTGAGGAGCTTGCCGAGCTTGGCGGCGGAGGTTGTCTTGCCAGAGCCGTGGAGGCCGACCAGCAGGATTCGCAGGGGCCGCGTGCCGGCGAGATCCGTGGCGCCCTCGCCGAGGAGCTTCACGAGCTCGTCGTGGATGATCTTCACCACCTGCTGGCCGGGAGTGACGCTCTTCAGGACCTCCTGGCCGGCGCATTGCTGCTGGACCTTCTCGATGAATTCGCGGGCGACCTTGAAATGCACGTCGGCGGCCAGCAGGGCCGCGCGCACTTCCTTGAGGGCGTCGGCCATGTTTTCCTCGGACAGCGCGCCGACGCCGCGGAGGTTGCGCAGCGCCTGGGTGAGTTTGTCGGTAAGGCTCTCGAACATGGGAACGGCCAAGGGAAACCACTAATCGGCCCGAATAAAGCCAAATTCAAGTCGGGCCAGTTAAACGACGAATGAACACGAAGGGACACGAACGAGGATCATGGCAGCAGCCAGCTGATGAATGGCTTCGTCGACCCACGTTGCATTGTCCGGATGGGGCCTTGGTCCGGCCTGTCTGAATTCGTGTTTATTCGTGTCCATTCGTGGTTTCTGGGTTTGGCAAATGCGGTGGGTCGACCGCCGGCTTCGTGCCAATCTGTCATTAAAGCAGATTTGTGTGGATAAGTGGTTTCCCCATCTGTCAGCCTGCCCGCACTTATGAACCCTGTTCTCAAGCTGTTGCTCGAAGGCGGCCAGCTCACGACGGCGCAGATGGCGCAGGTCGCGGGCGTGTCCGAGTCCGAAGTCAATCAGCATCTGGAACAGTTGAAGAAGGAGAAAATCTTCCTCGGCTGGCGTCCGGTGCTCGATCTCTCGCGCGAGGCCGCCGCCGCCACCGTCCGCGCCGTCATCGAGGTCCGGATCACCCCGGAGCGCGGGGGCGGGTTCAACCGGCTGGCCGAGCGCATCAGCCGCTTCGACGAGGTCGAGTCGTGCTACCTGATGTCCGGCGGCTACGACCTGCTCCTCTTCGTGCGGGGCACCACCCTGCAGAGGGTCGCGGCGTTCGTGTCGGAGAAGCTCTCGACGATCGAGGGCGTGCTCTCGACCTCCACCCATTTCCAACTGCGCTGCTACAAGGACCAGGGGTTCCTCCTGGACCAGGGCGAGGCGCAGAGCACGCGCCTGAACGTCGCGCCGTGACGGCCGGAGCCCGACCATGAGCACCGACCCAAATCGCTGGGTGGCCGGCCACGTGGCCGCGCTGCCCAAGAGCGGCATCCGCGACTTTTTCGAACTCGTGGCCAAGATGAAGGGCCAGGACGTGATCTCGCTCGGCGTGGGCGAGCCCGACTTCGTCACGCCCTGGCACATCCGCGAGGCGGCCATCTTCGCGCTCGAGAAGGGCAAGACCTACTACACGTCGAACCTCGGCCTGATCGAGCTGCGGCGCGCCATCAGCAAATACGTGGAGCAGCATTTCGGCATCAGCTACCGTCCGGAGGACCAGGTGCTCGTCACCGTGGGCGTGTCCGAGGCGCTCGACCTGGCGTTCCGCGCGTTCTGCAATCCCGGCGACAAGGTCATGTACCACCAGCCGTGCTACGTTTCCTATCACCCGAGCATCTCGCTCGTGCACGGTCAGGGCATCGCGGTGCCGACGTATGCGAAGGACAATTTTGCGCTGACCGCCGAGGCGCTGCGCGCCGCGTGGCAGCCGGGCGCCAAGATCCTCATGCTCAACCTGCCGTGCAATCCCACCGGGGGCACCTGCAGCGCCGAACAGGTGGAAAAGATCGCCGCGTTCTGCCGCGAGAAGGACCTGCTCGTGCTCAGCGACGAGATCTACTCCGAACTCCTGTTCGAGGGCACGCACACGAGCATCGCCAGCCTCCCCGGGATGGCCGAGCGCACGATTTTCCTGCACGGGTTCTCCAAGGCGTTTGCGATGACCGGCTGGCGCATCGGCTATGCCTGCGGGCCGGCCGTGCTGATCGACGCCATGATGAAGGTGCACCAGTACTCGATGATGTGCGCGTCGATCATCGCGCAGGAGGGCGCCCTCGAGGCCCTCATCCACGGCTGGGACGCGGTCCTGCAGATGCGCGAGCAATATCACCGCCGGCGCGACCTCGTCGTCCGCCGCCTCAACGAGATCGGCCTGAAGTGCCACTCGCCCCGCGGCTCGTTCTACGCCTTTCCGGACGTCACCTCGACCGGCCTGAGCGAGAAGGACTTCGCCTTCGGGCTGCTCCAGAAGGAAAAGGTGGCGGTCGTGCCCGGCCTTGCCTTTGGCGAGAACGGCCGCGGACACGTGCGCGCCTGCTTCGCGACCAGCTACGAGCAACTGATCGAGGCCTGCGACCGGATCGAGCGATTCGTCGCAGCAGGCGCCCCGAAGCGGTAACTTTCGAGTTTTTGGCTCGGCTAGTCCGGCTTAAAGCTTACTGCTTATCGCTTACCACTCTCATGCCCCGCACCGTCGCCATCGTCGGACGCCCCAATGTGGGCAAGAGCCGCCTCTTCAACCGGCTGGCCCGCCGCCGCATTTCCATCGTCCATGACCAGCCGGGCGTGACGCGCGACGTCGTTTCGGCCGAGGTGGAGGACGGCGGCTACCTGCTGCTCGACACCGGCGGACTCGGCCTGCAGGACGCCGACACTCCATCGAAGGTCATCAAGGCGTCCGAGGCGCAGGTGCGGTTTGCCGTCGAGACCGCCGACGTGATCCTCTTCGTGCTCGATGCCCGCGAGGGCGTCACGTCGCTGGACGAACGGGTCGCCACGCTCCTGCGCAAGAGCAAGAAGGCGGTCATCATCGTCGGCAACAAAGCCGACCATGGCGCGGAGAAGATCGCCGGCGTGGACGAATTTTACCGCTTCGGTTTCGGCGAGCCGTTCTTCATCTCGTCGGAGCATGGCAACGGCGAGGCCGAATTGCGCAACGAGATCAACGCGAAACTCGGGCCGGAGCCCGTGGCCGCCGAGGGCAAGAAGGACCGGCTGACCATTTGTTTCGTCGGCCGCCCGAATGTCGGCAAGTCCTCCCTCAGCAACCGCCTCCTGAAGAGCGACCGGCTGATTGTCAGCGAGGTGCCCGGCACGACGCGGGACTCGGTCGAGATCAACTTCGACTTCCGCTCGCGCGACAAGCGCGTCTGGCCGTTCCGGCTGATCGACACGGCCGGCATCCGCGCCGCCACCAAGCTTTCGTCCTCCGTGGAATATTTCTCGCGCGTGCGGTCGCTGGACGCCATCCGCGAGGCCGATGTTGTGTTCATGGTGCTCGACGCGATGGACGGCGTCACGCAGCAGGACAAGGCGATCGCGGGCGAGATCGTCGAGGCCGCCCGTCCGATCGTGGTGGTCGTGAACAAGTGGGACCTCGTCCACAAGGCGATCCGCGGCGGCGGGCTCAAGCAGTACAAGAACGAGCGCGATTTCCGCGAGCAGTTCGAGACGGCGCTGTACGACCGGCTGTTCTTCACGCCCGGTGCCCCGGTCATCTTCGTGTCGGCGCTCACCGGGCACGAGATCGAGCGCATGCTCAAGTCGGCGCGCGCGCTCAACGAGCGGCTCGACCGGAAAATTCCAACAGCCAAGCTGAACCAGGAGATCATCCGGCTGGCCGACCGCATGCCCCCGCCCTCGATCGGCGGTCAGCGTTTCCGGGTGTACTACGCCACGCAGACCGGCAACCGGCCGTTCCGCATCAAGCTGTTTTGCAATCGCGAAGAGAAGCTCACCGAGCAGTACCGGCGCTACCTCGAGGCCGGGCTCGTCAAGGAATTCGACCTCGACGGCTGCCCGATCCATTTTGACCTGATCGGCAAGAAGAAGCGCGATGCGGCCGACCGCATCGCGGCCAAGCATGCCCGGTCGGCGCCGATGGCCGACGATGAGCCGGGCCTGATGGACGATTGAGCGGTCCCCGTTTGCGCGTCTCGCCCTGAACGCTCCATTTCCCGACCATGAATCGGTACCACGGATATTCACTGGAGGCGGGATACCCTCACCCCGCACGGCGGCAATCGCGGGGTGAGGGCCCGTTCGACGGGCTCAGGGCAGGCACCCCGCCTCCAGGCAAGTGGGACGAACGAAGGGCACCCGAACCATGATCCGAGTCGTCTTCATGGGCTCGGACCCGATCGCGCTCCCGCTGCTGAACTGGCTGGCCGGAGAAGCCCGGGCAGTGGCACAGGTGGTCGCCGTCTTCACTCAACCCGACCGGGCCGCCGGCCGGGGTCAGCAGGTGCAATCGGGAGCGATCAAGGTCTGGGCGCTCGCGCACGGCCTGCCCGTGCACCAGCCGGCGAAACTCGGGGCGGACGACCTCGCCGCCCTCCGGTCCCATGCGCCCGAGGTGGTCCTGATCATGGCCTACGGCCACATCCTGAGGGACAATTTCATCGCCGTTCCGCGGCTGGGCATGCTGAACCTTCACACGTCGCTCCTGCCGAAGTACCGCGGGGCGTCGCCGATCCAGACCGCGATTGCCTGCGGCGAGAAGACGACCGCGGTGACCCTCATGCGGATCGTCGCCGAGCTCGACGCGGGGCCCGTGGCCGGGCAGGAGGCCGTCGCGATCGATCCCCTTGACACGGCCGTTGAGGTCGAGGCGAAGCTGGCGCAGGCCTGCGTGCCGCTGCTGGCGCGGACGCTGCCGGAGCTGGCCGCCGGGCGGCTGGCCTTTCGGGAGCAGGACGCCGCGGCCGCCACCTTTTGCCGGCGCCTAGAAAAGTCCGACGGCCGGCTTGATTTTGCGGCTTCCGCGGCGGAGCTCGCCGCCCGGATCAACGGCCTGTTCCCCTGGCCGGCCGCCACAACGGAATTGAACGGCCAGGCGGTGAAGCTCGGCCTGGCCGACACCGTGCCCCCGGAAACATGTCACGTAATAAGTGACACATTCGGGAAGCCCGGCGCGGTCCTCGGGGCGGAGGCCGGGGGCTTGCTGGTGGCCACGGGGCAGGGGGTGCTCCGGCTGCGCAAGCTGCAGCGGCCGGGAGGAAAGATGCTGCCGGCGGCGGAATTTCTGCGCGGCTTTCCGGTCGCGCCCGGGTCCGTTCTGCGCTCGTTGCCGATGGCGCCCCTCGTCGCGCGCTTTCCCTTTCCGCGGAAGCCCGCCTGAGGGTGACGGTGCCGGCGGGTCGGGCGGGGATGGTTCGCCGGCGGCCTCACCGCCTCCAGCGCAAAATGACCCAAGCAAAAATTCCCCGCGGGAGCGCAAGGCCCCAATGCGCCGGCAATATCCCCGCCGCCCGTGAACGTGTTTACCTCAACCGGTTTCACCCCGGCGCTTGATCCCCACGGGCTTTCGCTTGTTTTTGCCCGGCTTTCTCCCAAGCTAGGCGAATGCGAAACTGGATTTTGAAGGGGACCCTCGGGCTCTTGCTGATCGGCGCCACCGCCCGCGCCCAGCCGGTGCCGCCGAGCAGCAGCCAGGCCGCCGAGCTGGCCAGCCTTCGGCAGGAGGTCTCGCTCCTGCAGCAGCGATTGGGGGAACTTTCCATGAGCATGGAGCAGCTCAACCGCGACAACAGCGCGCTGCAGGCCAAGGCGGGTCAGAATTACGTCACGCTCGAGCAGCTCAACAAGGCCGTGGCCGACCTCAACCGCACGATGCAGGCCGGCCTGGCCGAACAAAAGCGCGAGGTGCTCCAGCAGGTCGGCGCCCAGGTCGAGAAACTCGCCAAGCAGACCCAGGCGGCGATCGACGCCGTCGCCCGCAACGAGGCGGCGCGGCCCGCCATCCAGACCACCTTCTCCGACGCCTACCCGAAGGAGGGCATCAGCTACACCGTGCAACCCGGCGACGTGCTCGCGATCATCGCGAAGAAAAACAACGCCAAGGTGCAGGACATCATCAACGCCAACAAGATTTCCGATCCGTCGAAGATCCGCGTCGGCCAGACCCTTTTCATCCCCCAGGGAAAATAACCATGGCCACCCCAAAATCCCGTCTCGGTCGCGGCCTGGGCGCGCTCATCGCCAGCGGCACCACTGCGCCGAAGCCCGCCGCCGCGCCGTCCGCCCCGGGGGCCGCCGGCGCGGTACCGGCCGCCGACGGCCTGGCCGGCTATCGCGAGATCCCCGTGCACCTCGTCGAGCCGAGTCCCTACCAGCCGCGCAAGGACATCGCGCCCGAGGCGCTCAGCGAGCTGGTCGAGAGCATCCGGGCCGAGGGACTGCTCCAGCCGATCGTCGTGCGACCGGCGGGCGACAAGTTCCAGCTCATCGCCGGCGAACGCCGCTGGCGGGCGTTCCAGCAGCTCAAGATCAAGGTGATCCCCGCGCGGGTCATGACCTCGAACGACGCGTCGTCGGCCACCCTCGCGCTGATCGAGAACCTGCAGCGCGCCGACCTGAACCCGGTGGAGGAGGCGTTCGGTTACGCCAGCCTGATCCGCGATTTTGACCTGACCCAGGAAGCCGCGGCCCAGCGGGTGGGCAAGGGCCGCGCGACCGTCGCCAATTCGCTGCGCCTGCTCGGGCTCGAGCCGGAAATCCAGGGGTACCTGGGCAAGGGCCTGCTCAGCACCGGCCACGGCAAGGTGTTGCTGGGCGTCGAGAATTCCGCGGAGCGCCTCATGCTGGCGCGGCGGTGCCTGGAGGCCGGCCTGAGCGTCCGGGCCCTCGAGGACCTGCTCGCGCCCCGGCGCAACGGGCCCGGCAAGAAGCGGCGCGGCCCGGTGGCCGAGAATACCGCGCTGAGCGACATCGAAAAGAAGCTCACGTCGCATCTCGGCGCCCGCACCAGCCTGCGGCATTCGCCCAAGCGCGGCCGCATCATCATTGAGTATCAGGGCAACGAGGATCTGCAGCGCGTGCTGGAAAAAATCGGCGTGACCATCTAGCGCCGCGCCGTCCCCCCGCATGGACGCCCCCGATGCCGTTCGCGAGACCCTGGCCGACGCGCATGCGATGGGCGCGAAGATCCTGAAGCTGCGCCTGCCGTTTGTCGCGGAGCTGCGCACCTATTCCAAGGCGAGGTTCCGCCGCGACCTGGTGGCGGGGGCGACGCTGACGCTGGTTTCAATCCCGCAGGCGGTCGGCTTCGCGCTGATCATGAACCTGCCCCCGCAGGTGGTGATCGTGTCGGTCATCATCGGCGGCTTCGTCGGCGCGCTGTTCTTCAGCTCGCACCACCACGTTTTCGGGCCGACCAGCTCGATCAGCATCATCACGGCCGCCACGGTCGCGGCCCACTCGGCCGCGCTCGGGATTCCGCCCCTGCGTCTCGCCGTGCTGCTGGCGTTCCTGATCGGCGTGATTCAGGTGGCGGCGGGGTTGGTCAACTTCGGCGAGCTGACCAAGTTCATCTCGCGCTCGGTGATCGTGGCGTACAGCACCGGCATCGGGCTGATCCTGGTCGCCAGCCAGCTCCACAACCTGCTCGGCTTCGAGGTCGAGGCCGGCCGCTCCTTCGGCCTGAACATCTGGGAGGCGGTGGCGTGCGGGGTCGAGGGCGCGACCTCAATCTGGGCGCTCGGGGCCGGCCTGCTCACGCTAGTCATCTTCTGGGTCGTGCGCCGCTTCCACCCGACCTGGCCCGAGTCGCTCATCGGGCTCGCGCTCATGGGAATTCTCGCCCGGGCGTGGACGTTCTTCTTCCCCCAGATCTATGCGGCGCTGCACCATTTCTTCCCCAACCTGCAGATCCATCCCCTCATCCTGATCCAGGACCAGGGCGCGCTGCGGGCGATCCTGCCGGTATTCGCCGGGCTGCACTGGACCGGGGGCGAGTTCGAGGCGGTGAAGGAAATCTTCACGACCGCCGTGGCCATCTCGATCCTGGGCATGCTCGAGGCGGCGGCCATCACCAAGGGACTGGCGGCCCGCAGCGGCCAGAAGATCGAGGCGAACCAGGAGCTGGTCGGCATGGGCGCGGCCAACATCGCCTGCGGCCTGTTTGGCGCGGTGCCGGGTTCGTCGTCATTCGCCCGTTCCGCAGTGAACTTCCAGAGCGGGGCGTCGTCGCAGCTTTCGTCCATGCTGAGCAGCGTCCTCGTGCTGGCGGTCCTGCTCTTCGTGACGCCGGTCTTCAACTACATCCCGGTGGCGGCGCTGGCGGCCCACCTGATCCGGGTCGGGATCAAGATGCTCAACTGGCACCAGATCCGGATCTGCTGCCGCTCGACCCGCTCGGACGTCGCGGTGTTCTCGATCACGCTGGTCGCGGCGCTGTTTCTCAAGCTCGACACCGCCATCTACATGGGCATCGGCGTGGCCGTGGCGTTGTTCCTGCAGAAGACCAGCACCCCGCTGCTGGAGGAATACACGTTCAACGAGCGGGGCAACCTCACCGCCCTGACCGACCCGGCCAACCGGGCCCACCCGTTCATCTCCATCATTCATGTCGAGGGTGACCTCTATTTCGGCGCCGCCGACGTTTTCGTCGAGCAGGTGCGCGTCCAGGCGGAGGACCGCAAGATCGAGGTCTTCATCCTGCGCATGAAGAACGCCCGGCACCTGGATGCGTCGACCGCGATGGCGCTGGAGGGGCTGCATGACTACCTCCAGGCGACCGGGCGGCACCTGCTGATCAGCGGCGTCACCGGCGACGTGGAGCGCGTCCTGCGGAACAGCGGATTGCTCGAGGTGATCGGCGAGCAAAACGTCTTCCCCGCGGAGGCCAACCCGACGATCAGCACCAAGCGCGCGCTCGAGCGCGCCACAGAACTCCTGCACACGAAGGACGCCGACGTGCGCATCTTCTACGACCGGCCGCAGCGGTGAGTTGCCGTGGACGGTGGAGGCGGGGGTGCCCGCACCCCGCGGGTTGGCTCGCCGCGCCGCTTGCCCCAACCCCCGTCCCGGCAACCGCTTGCCCGGGTTGGGCACCCCGCCAGAACTTTGGTTGACAAAGGCGGTCGGACGACCTTGCTTCTGACCCTTTATGAGCGTGCTCATCACCATCTTCTCGGTAGTCCTTTGCTTCGTCTCTGTCGCGCTGATCTTCCTCGTGCTGATGCAGAAGGCGAAATCCGACGGCGGCGTGGCCGCCATGGGCGGCGGCGTCGCCGAGTCGACGTTTGGCGCCGAGACCGGCAATGTGTTGAGCAAGGGCACGATCAACGCGGCCATTGCGTTCTTTGTCCTGAGCTTCGCCCTTTACCTGGCCAACGTCTACCAGTCCAAGCATCGCACCGCCGCGGAGGACAAGCTGCCGACGGTCATCGCTCCCGCCAGTCCCGCCAAACCGGCCGCGACGCCGGCGGCAACGCCGGCCACGGTTCCGCCGAGTGCAACCAAGAAGCCCTGAACTCGCGAGCCCGGCCAAACGCCGGGCTTTCTGTTTTGCGCTGGTGGCGCTGGGGTGGTTCGGCGCGACTGGCCGGTTGGCGGCCGACCCGGTCCGGCCGGCGCCCAAGTTTGTGGCCGGCGGGCAGGCCGACCAGGAGGAGGGCCGCCGAGCGCTGCAGGAATTCCGGTCCGCCGGACTGGCCGGTGACTACTGGCTCGATTTTGAACTGCGGGTGATGCCGCATCGGGGCGAAGAAACCATGCTGCGCGGCCAGATCCTCGGCACGCGCGGCGACCAGGGGCCGGTCACGCGCCTGTCGGTGCAAACGCCGGGTGGAGGGACGGCGTGGCTGATCCAGGGCGGACCCCAGCCCGACGCGCGGGTTTCGACGGCCGGCGGGCCGGTTCGCGCGGTGTCGGCCGCGGAAACGCTCGCGCCGGTCGCGGGTACCGACCTGACCCTTTTTGACCTGCAAATGCCGTTTCTCTATTGGGACGACTTTGTTTACGAGGGCCTGGCGAACATTCGCGGCCGGCCCGCGTATAGCCTCATCCTTTACCCGCCGGCGGCCTTTGCGGCCCAGCGTCCCGAGTTGGCGGCGGTGCGCGTGGCCCTCGACACCCAGTTTCACGCGCTGGTCCAGGCCGAACAACTCGGTCCGAAGGGCGAGGCGCTCAAGTCCATCACCGTGCTCGATCTCAAGAAGACCGACGGCCAGTGGATCGTGAAGACGATCGACCTGCGCAACGCGGTCACGCGCGACAAGACCCGCTTCAACGTTACCGCGGCCGCACTGGGCCTGACGCTGCCGCCCGGCGCCTTCGAGGCGGCCAGCCTTTCCCAGCCGGCACCCGCGCCCGATCCCGCCAAGGTTGAGCGGTTCTGACGCCGAGTTTCGCGGCCTTGGGCCGGGGGGCGCCCCGGCCCCGGGGTTGGCCGGCCTCCCCGCGGATCCCAAATCGAATTTTGCCCGTGATTCCGGTTGAACTTCTCCGGCCCGACCGGGTCTGATCGTCAACGTCCTCTCTCGATCATGTCCACCGACAAGGCCCACCGTGCACCGCTGGCGATCCAACTGGAAGTCGAGTTCCTCGACCGTTTGAGCGAGCCGGTGCGGGACGGCAAGGCGACGTCGGTGAGCGAGATCATCCGCGACGCCCTGGAGAATTTCGATTTCTCAAACGTGCTGGTGATGCACCCGGCGCAGCTGCAGATCTCCGTCCGTTTGCCCGACGACATCCGGCGAACCCTGCGGAAGGTGGCGCGGGCGAAACACACCAGCGTCGGCCACCTGGTGCGGGCGGCGGTCGAGGCCCATTTGCCGCGGCTCGAGGCGCAGGCGGCGGGACAGCTGGAGATTCCCATCGTGCCGGCCGCCCCGGCGGCGAATCCGCCGGCGCCGGGCGCGCGGGCGAAACGACGCCGTCCGAAAAAGCGTCCGGCCCGGCGCACAGTTTCGGCCCGGAAAAAGCGCGGGGCTATGACGAAAAAGCGCAAGGGCTGACTTGCCTTCGCGGCGGCGCGGGCTTTGTGTCGGCCCGCTTATGAACGCACCGCATCCGCTCTCCGTTTGGGCTCGCAACGTCGCGCCTTCGCCGACCCTGGCGATCGACGCCAAGGCGAAAGCGATGAAGGCGGCGGGGGAGGACGTGTGTGGGTTCGCCGCCGGCGAGCCCGATTTCGACACGCCGGAACACATCAAGGAGGCCTGCATCGTGGCGCTCAAGGCCGGCAAGACGAAGTATGCGCCGACGCCGGGCATCGACGAACTGCGCCAGGCAATCGCGGCGCGCTACGGCGCCGAGTACGGTCTGGCGGTCGCGCCGGCGCAGGTGGTGGTCAATCCGGGCGGCAAATTCTCCTGCTACCTCGGGTTGCTGGCGACCTGTTCGCCCGGCGACGAGGTCATTGTGCCGGCGCCCTACTGGGTCAGCTACCCGGAGATGGTGAAGCTGGCCGGCGCGACCCCGCGCTTCGTGCTCTGCGACGACCAAGCCGGGTTCAAGCTCACGCCCGCCCAGTTGGAGGCGGCGATCACGCCGAAGACGCGGGCCCTCATTCTCAATTCCCCGTCGAATCCGACCGGCGCCGTCTACACCCGCGCCGAGCTCGCGGCGCTCGCGGCCGTCGCCACCGCGCACAACCTCTACATCCTGTCCGACGAGATGTATGAACATCTGGTTTATGATGACGCCAAGCCAACCTGCGTGGCGACGCTGAGTCCCGAGGCGGCGGCGCGGACGATCACGGTCGCCGGTTTCTCCAAGACCTATGCGATGACCGGCTGGCGCATCGGGACGCTGGTGGCGCCGCTGCCGATCGCCAAGGCCGTTTCCGAGATGCAGAGCCAGATGTCCTCGAACGTCGCGACGTTCACGCAGTACGGTGCGCTCGCGGCGTTGACGGAAAAGGAAAAGACCGCCGCCGCGCTGAAGACGATGCTGACGGCCTTCGACCGGCGTCGCCGTTTCCTGCATGGCGAGCTGAACCGGATTCCCGGTGTGTCCTGCCTGCTGTCCGGCGGCGCTTTCTACCTCTTTCCGAAGATCGCGGATTTCGGGCTCAAGGACGTCGAATTCTGCGCCCGCCTGCTCGAACAGGAGAAGGTTGCGGCGGTGCCGGGCTCGGCATTTGGCGCCGAGGGTTACCTGCGGCTCAGCTACGCCACTTCCGATGCGGTCCTCGCAAAGGGCGTGGAGCGGCTCAAGCGCTTCTGCGCGCAACTGAAGAAGTAGGCCTGCCGCGGCCGTCGGCGGCTTGGAATGCGCGGGGTGGGGGCACCCCGCCTCCATTTGCCGGGCGCCAGACTCCGGCCAGGTGGAGCCCGGCCTCCGGACGGGCTCGGGAATCTTGAAGCAAACAACGCGTCCGGAGGCCGCGTTCCACCCCCGAGTCCGGGTGCTCGAAAAAACGCGCCCGGACGCCACGCGCCACCTCCGCGGATCGAACGCTTTCCGTCGCCCGCGCCTGGTTTCAATTCGCAAGATATGCGGTGCCGCCGGCGAAAAACGTGCGACCCTTGCTTGGAATCTATTCCGAAACCCATGAAAACCAAAGTGCAGCCAGGCGGGTTAAAGTTGGTGACGCCACCGGGCGAGGCCCGCCGCGACACGGTGAGCGAGCGACGGTCCGCGGCTCATCTCGAGGATCCGCAACGACGATGGCTGGGCCGGGATGGCCGGCATGACTTCCGCCCGCAAGTGGCGGCCGGCGAGTCGCCGCAAAGAACGCGCGCGCGCCAGACCGAGGCGCGGACCGCGACCCAATGCCATGTGCGGGTCCCGCGACGGCCCGCGGAAGACAACCAGTCCGGGTGAGGCCGGCCTCCCTCAGGCCCGCTTAACCTCGCTCATCAGGGCGACGACGTTGCCGTCGGGATCGCGCACGTCCGCGATCCACAGGTCGTGATCGGGCAGGCGGGCGATGGCGTGCGGTTCGCTGGCGGGCTTCGCCCCGCGCTCCACGATCGCCGCGAACGTGGCGACGATGTCCGGCACCTTGAAATAGAGGATCGAATTCTTGCCCACGGCACCCGCGCCTTCCGGCAGCGTCAGCATGATGCGCACGCTGCCGGCGGACAGAAACGCCAGGTTGGGGCCGGCGGCGAAGAGAAACTTGAGACCGAGGACATCGCGGTAAAAGGCCGTGGCCTTGGTGACATCGCTGACGGCGAGGGCAATCTGCCCGATTTCTGAAACGGTGTTTGGGGCGTGGGGGGCCATGACCGCAGTGTGGATTGACCGCGGCCTCAGGTCGAGTCTGCGGTGGCGGACCGTGCCGCCGGCTGGCCGCAAGTCAGGCGCGGAGGGCCGCCTGCCACGACGTGGCGTCGAAGCCCACCAGCCCGATCTTGGCGCCGAGCAAAAACGGGCGCTTCACCAGGCGGCCATTGGTGGCGAGCAGCGCGAGGGCGGCCGGCACGGTCAGGGCCGGCAGCTTGGCGGCCAGCCCGAGTGCCCGGTATTCGATTCCGGAGGTGTTGAAGAGTCGGCGCAGATTCCCGTCCTGATGATCCAGCATGCGCCGCAGTTCGGCGACGGAAGGGGGCGATTCGTAGATCGGCCTCTCGACGAACCGGATTCCATTCTTCCGAAGCCAGGCCACGGCCTCGCGGCACGTGCTGCACTTGGCGTAGGTGTAGATGGTGAAGGCGTCCTCGGACATGGGGAGACTCGCCGAGCGTTCAAGGCCGCCGCCGCGCGGGTGGAATGCCCGGGCCAGGCTGCCGGCCGTCACTTGCCCGCATGGGCCCGCTGCAGCTTTTTGATGTCGAGCTTCATCATCTTGAGCATCGCGTCCATCACCCGACGGGCCTTCGCCGGATCCTTGTCGCCCATCAACCGGCCGAGGGCGGTGGGAATGATCTGCCACGACACGCCAAACTTGTCCACCAGCCAGCCGCATTGCTGTTTGCGGCCGCCGGCGGAAAGGCGGCGCCAGTAGTAGTCGACCTCCGGCTGGGTCCGGCAGGTGACGAAGAAGGAAATGGCGGGCGAGAACTCGAACATCGGACCCCCGTTCAAGGCCATGAATTGCTGGCCCTCGAGCTCAAACGTTCCCGTGACGACCTTGGATTTCGTCCCGGGTGCCTCCACTTCGAAGCGGGAGATTTCGCGAATCTTCGAGCGCTTGAAAATCGAGGTGTAGAACTTCATCGCCTCTTCGGCCCGGCCGTCAAACCACAGGAATGGGGTGATCTTTTGCATCCCGACAGCAAAGCGCCTGTTGCTGCGTTCGCGAAGTCTAAACTTGCCAGCGGCCAGTTGAAACGAGGGGCGGGGTTGGCTGCCGCCGGGGGCTGGATCGGCCAGCCGGCCTGAAGAAGTTGGATAAATGGGCGGTTCTGACTATGTCGGTTGGGTCGGCCCGCTGTCGCGGCCGGCCCGGACCATGCAAATCGGAGTCGACAGTTTCGTTGCCACCGCCCGGCCCGGCCCGCCGGGCGATGCCCCGCGCATCCAGGAGTTGCTCGAGGAGATCGAGCTGGCCGACCGCGTGGGCCTGGATGTCTTCGGCCTGGGCGAACACCATCGACCGGAATACCTGTCGTCGGCGCCGGCGGTTTTGCTGGCCGCCGCCGCCGCGCGCACCAGGCGCATCCGGCTGGCGAGTGCGGTCACGGTGTTGAGTTCGGACGACCCCGTGCGCGTCTTCCAGCAGTTTGCGACCGTCGACCTCATTTCGGAGGGACGGGCCGAGATTATTGTCGGACGGGGCTCGTTCATCGAGTCGTACCCGTTGTTCGGGTTCGATCTCGACGACTACGACGTCCTGTTTGCCGAGAAACTGGAACTGCTCCTCAAGGTCCGCGAACAGACGCCGGTGAACTGGTCGGGGAGGCACCGCGCGCCGCTGACGGGCCAGGGAGTCTATCCGCGCCCGGTGCAGAACCCGCTGCCGGTCTGGATCGGGGTCGGCGGCACGCCGCAGTCGGTGATTCGCGCGGGGAAACTCGGACTCCCTCTGATGGTCGCCATCATTGGCGGGCAGCCGCACCAGTTTCGGCCGTTGATCGACCTTTATCGGGAATCGGGCCGCGCCGCCGGCCATCCCGTGGAAAAGCTGGTGGTGGGGATTCATTCCATCGGTTTCCTGGCGGACACGACGCCGGGGGCGCTCGAGACCTTCTGGCCGGCTTACCGGGATGCCTTCGGCAAAATTGGCCAGGAACGCGGGTGGCCGCCGCCGAGCCGCCCGCAATTTGACGCCCAATGCAGCCCCACCGGAGCGTTGCTGGTGGGCGATTCCGACGCAGTCGCGGAGAAGATCCTCTCCGAGCACGCCGCGCTCGGCGGCTTCTCGCGGCTGACGGTCCTGCTGGACAACCGCGTGCTGACCCACGCCCAGATCATGCGCGCCATCGAGCTGCTCGGCACCCGCGTGGCGCCGATCGTCCGGAAGGCGCTGGCCTCGCGACCCGGGTAAACTGGGCCCGGGTCGGTTGACGGGCGGGTTTCGGGCGGCAGCTGTGGTCGGGAATGCGCGCCGGGTGCGCGGATCGGGCCCAAGCGGAGGCATGGAGTGTACACCTTATTTGAAGGCACGGGCTGGGGGGATAGAATCGGCGTGTTGGCTAAACAATCGTCCCAATTCCGTCATGGATAACCCACCCGGCCCGCACTCTGAAGGAATGAAGCTCTCCGGCTCGTTCCCCGCAATTCTCGCATCCTGCCTGACTCTCGTACTCATTATCTTGGCGGTCTTTTTCGTCGTCAAGGTTACCGGACTGAAAGCCGATGTCGCGGCGGCGCAGAAGCAACTGGCCGAATCCAAGGCCGTCGCCACCAAGACGCAGGCCGATTGGGACAAGGAACGGGCCGGCTCGGCCGAACTGCAGGCGCAAGCGGGGAAGCAAAAGGCCCAGATTGCCGAACTGCAGGAGCAATTGGGGGTGGCCAAGTCGACCACGGCGCAACTGCAGGAACAGTTGACCAAGGCGACGGGTGCCTCGACCGAGCTGATCGCCAAGTCGGAGGCGGACAAGGGCCATTTCGCCGAGTTGCAGTCGCAGCTCGAACAATACACGGCGGCCTCGACTCAATTGCAGACCCAGCTCAACCAGGCCAAGATCCAGGCGGTTGACCTGCAGGCGCGATTGCAGAAGGCGGAGGCCAGCCTCGCGGAGGTTCAGCCGATGCTGCTGAAGACCGGCCACATGCCGGTGACAACGTCGTTCGAGAAAGCTCGCGGCGGGCGCAGCTACAACCTGAGCGTGGGCAGCCATTTTACCGATCCGCTTAGCGTGGACATTTCGGTCACCGCTTCCGGCAAGGTGCGCACGCAGCATAACATCATCGCGGCCGGCGCCACACTGGTGGTCGATTCGCTCTCGCTCGGCGAAGGTGTTACCATCCTGAGCCAGGGCTACGATCCGTTGAGGCTGGTCGTCCAGTAAGGCGGAGCGAAGGTGTTTGGCGCGGGCGGACTGCTTTCAGCCGGCCCCCGCGGCGCGACGCCGGGCAGCTCTGGGATTGCCCCGGAGGGCCCGGCCGGTACCGTGGCCGTAGCCATGACTTCGCCCCGTTCCCGGTTCCCACTCGTCCTGTTCCTTGTTGCCGCTCCCCTGCTGCTTTGGGCGCAGGCGCCCCAGATTCCGGACTGGGCCTGGCCCGGTTCCGCCACCCATCAGCAGGTACCGCCGCCGGCGGACTTTCACCGCCCGAGCGTGACCGTCGATTCGCCGCTCGGTGCGTTCGACGGCCAGTCGGACATCGGCGGGCCGGTGCTGCCGGGCAGTTCCAGCTACGACGCGGCAACGAGGCGGTACACGCTGAACTCCGCCAGTTACAACATCTGGTACACGCGGGACGAGCTCCGCTTTGTCTGGAAGAAGGTATCCGGCGATGTTTCGCTGGCGGCGGACGTCGCGTTTCCCAACGCGGAAGGCTACGGCGACCGCAAGGCCGTGCTCGTCTTCCGGCAGGATCTTGACGACGACTCCCCGGAAGTGATGACGGCCCTCCACGGTGCTGGGTTGATCCATCTTGCGCTGCGTCCCGAGAAAGGGGCCAACATCAAGGAGGCGCAGCGCATTGAAGGGGCCGCACCAACTGCGGGCGGCCCGCCCGTCCGCATCGGTATCGAGAAACACGGAAACTTGTTTGCGCTGTTTGTGAGCTTGAAGGGCGAGCCCATGCACCAGGTGGGTGCGGCCACGGAGCTTCGCTTCAACGGGCCCTTTTACGTGGGCATTGGTTTTTGTTCCCACGTGCCGGACAAGAGGGACACGACCGTGTTGTCCCGCGTCGTGTTCGAGGGCGCCGCCGGAAAGGTCCAGTGAGTCCGATCGGCGAATCTCCGCGACCATCGGGGGTTAGCCTCGTGGAGGGGGTCTCGGGTCCTCGAGCGCGGTATTGACCTATTCGGTGGCGAAGCGCTTGGGGTGGAGCGCGACCTTCCGCCGTCGCCTAGGCTATGGCGGGACAGGCCGGGCGCGCTCAAAACGCGTCCGGAGGCCGCGTTCCACCAAAGTGCGTGGCGACCATGGATTCCGTGAGCGCTCAAAACGCGTCCGGAGGCCGCGTTCCACCAAATTGCGTCGCGACCCTGGGCTCCGTACGCGCGACCAGCCGCATGGTCACTTCCTGGCGCTTGCGAGCGGGATTCAGCGGGACGGTTCGGAGGCATAGCCCCGCCACACCCATTCCAGGGCCTCGGGCAGGGTCTGGGCCCTGACTTTGCTGTCACCGTGGAGGGAGTTCAGACAATAAACGTATTGGTAGTGGTAGCCCTTCGCCTTCAGTGCCGTTGCCATGCGATTGTTGGCCTCGACCCAGTCGTGCATGCCGTCGCGGAGTGAATTCGGATTCAGCAGGTCGCGGTCGCCCACCTGCAGCCACAAGCGGATCGGTTTCGCTGGATTCTGCGGGATGAGGTGCTCGTGATATTCCCAGCCGCCGTGGGGGGTCTCCCGATTGAAGGGTGACGCCTGGTTCACGTAGGTGCCGGAATAGGTGATCACGCGATGGTACAAATCCGGGTGATACCAGGCCATGGTGAACGCCGCCACGCCTCCGGAACTGATGCCCATGGCCGCGCGGGCCTCGGGGTCCCGGGAGATGCGCACGCCAAAGTTTTTTTCCACCCGTGGAAACACCTCGGTCTCGACAAAGTCGGCATAGCGGCCGGACATCGTGTCGTACTCCAAGCCCCGCTCGCTGCCCTGGGCATCGCCGCCGCCGTTCTGGATCATCACGGCAACCATCGCGGGCACCCGGTGCCGGGCGATCAGGTTGTCGAGCACGGGCGGCAGGATTTTTTCCGGTCCATCCTGCACCACGATGACCGGCGAAGGGGTTCCGGCCACGTAGCCGGCGGGAATGTAAACCGTCACCGTTCGCAGGTATGGCTTCGGGTAGGTCGGCACCTGGGTGAGGTCGGGCGGCCGGTAGTCGGGCGGGCCACCCGGAGGGACCTTGGTGATGCCGGGGTAGACCTTGCTGTCCGCGGAATTCATGATGAAGGATGCGACCCTTCCCTTCGGCACTCCGTCGACCGGGGCGATTTCCGGCGCGGGGGTGTAATCGGGTCCGATCAGAAAATCCCCATCAGCGTCGACGGGCGGATTGACCCCCGGAGCGCCCCGCAACCCGGATGGTTTCCCCGGCGTCATCCCCACCGGAGTGAGGCGGGGCGTGCCCGGCGCGGTGGGCGAACGCGCGGGCGGTTCGGCGCGGGGTGGGGGCGCAGGGTCAGCCGCCCGGACGGGGACCGCGGGTGCGGCAAGGACGAGACAAGACATGAACAGCAGGACTCCACGCGGGGGCTTCGTTTTCATACGACGGGATTTTCGGCGCTGGTCGCCGGGCGGAAGAGAAACACGAAGCGCTGGGGAAGCGAAGGCCGTTCTTTGGATTCGCGTTTCGGAATTGGCCGTGGCCGGGTGGTCTTTCGGCCCGGCCATTGACGGGCGACGGGAAATCTGTCCAATTCCGCGGCCATGAGCGACGACTCCCTGCAGACCGGAAGCGCGGTGACGAACGCGACCGGCTCCGGTCCGCCGCGGGGGGTGATCCTGGGCGGGGGGTTTGGCGGAATCGCGACCGCGAACACGCTGCGCCAATTGCTGCCGACCGGGATTGCGATCACCGTGATCGACCAATCCCCGCGATTCCATGTCGGGGCCGGCAAGCCGTGGGTGATGCTTGGCGAACGGACGGCCGCCGGAATTTCGGCGCCGCGGGAGTCGGTGCTCGCGCCGGACATCGAGTTCCTGGAATCGGAAATCCTTCGAATCGACCTTTCCGGCCGCAGCGTGCTGACGGCGGCGGGTCCGCGGCGGTGGGATTTTCTCGTCGTTGCGCTCGGAGCCGTCCTGCGACCGGAGGTTGTGCCGGGGATGGCGGCGGCCCACACGTTTTACACGGTCGAGGGGGCGGAGCGCCTGCAGCCGGTGCTGGCCGAATTTTCGGCGGGCAAGGTCGTCCTGCTGATTCCGAAGACGCCGTACAAATGTCCCGCGGCTCCGTACGAGTCAGCCCTGCTGATGCAGGAATTCTTCGCGAAGCGGGGCCGGGCCGGCACGGTTCAGCTCAGCGTGCACACGGTCGAGGGCACGCCGATGGCGACCGCGGGTCCGGAGATGGGAATCTTCATCCGGGGGGAGCTGGCCCGGAAGGGCATCGCGTTTTTTCCGCAAAAGTCGGTCGTGCGCGTCGACGACGCGGCGCGGCAAGTGGAGTTCGCCGACGGTACGACGACCCCGTACGACCTGCTGATCTGCGTGCCGCCGCACCAGGCGCCCGCCCTGGTGCGGGCGGCCGGGCTGGCGGGCCCGTCGGGCTGGGTTCCGGTCGATCCGCAGACGATGGAGGTCACGGCCGTCGATGGAGGCGGACGGATTTTTGCGATCGGCGACGTGGCCTCGGTGGCGCTGCCCGGCCGATTCAAGCCGGATGTGAACCTCGTCCTCCCCAAGGCGGGCACGATCGCCGAGGCGCAGGGGGCCGTGGTCGCGCAGCGCATCTCGGCCCGCGTGCACGGTCGCACTCCCAGCGCCACGTTCGGGGGCCGGGGATTCTGCTATCTCGAGGTGGGCGACGGCGTCGCCGTGCGCGGCGACGGTGCGTTTTTTGCGCTGCCGCATCCGGTCATGAGCCGGCAGCCGCCGAGCGTCGGCCAACGGGCGGACAAACAGGCCTGGGTGGCCGCCCACCTCGCGCCGCGCCGGTAGGGCGGGACGACTCGGCCGGCCCGGTCCGGACGGAATCGCGATGGCGCCGAGGCGCACTTCGATTACAATGTCGGAACAATGTCGACGCTCGATTCCCCTGGCGAAGCTCCCCGCGCGGAGGAGGGTGGTCGTGGCGCCCTGGCCGAAGCGGGAGTTTATCGCACGACGGAGGAAGGCTTTGATCACAGCCTGGTCGTGCTCGCACTGGGCGAGCCGTGCTGGTTGATGCCTGCCGAGGAGGGTTACCGCCTGCTGGTCGACCCTGCGGCCGCGGCCCAGGTGCGCTCGGAACTGGCGAGCTACGACCGCGAGAGTGTCGGCTGGCCGCCCCCGGCCGTGGCGGACCAGCCGGCGCAGCCGCGCCTGGACCTCGCGACACCTCTGCTTTGGGCGTTGACGGTGGTGGCCGTGTTTCGCGGGCAGCTGCAGCATCCGGAATGGACGGAGGCCGGCGCCCTCGACGCCACGGCCGTTTTCGATCGCGGCGAGTGGTGGCGTTGCCTGACCGCGCTTTTCCTCCATGCGGATGAGGAACACCTCGTGTCGAACCTGCTTGGCGGCGTGCTGGTCTTTGCTGCGGTCCTGTCGATCGTCGGCCGCGTCCGCGGCTGGCTGCTCCTCGGCCTCGCGGCCGTTTCCAGCAACCTGGCGCTGGCGGCGGCGCACTATCCCGGTCCTTACCGGTCGCTGGGCGCTTCCACGGCGATCTTCGCGGCGCTCGGGCTGCTGACCGGGCGGGCCGTGCGCGTGGCCGCCGATGCACACCACCCGCATCGCTGGCGATCGTTCTTCATCCCGGCCGCGGCGGGACTGATCGTCCTGGCTCTTTACGGGGCGGGCGCTCCGCCCGTCGACGTGCTCGCGCATGTCACCGGCTTTGTCGTGGGCGTGATTTCGGGCTTCGTCGGGGGGGCGGGCAACCCCGCTGGGCTGAAGCCGGGGCCCCAACTCGGTAGGGTTTGACTAATCGCCCGGATTTTCTTGGCTGGGACCATGGCTGACCCGACTGGTTCTTCGTCCAAAACCCCGTGGCACCTCTGGATAGTCGGGGTGGTTTCGCTGCTTTGGAATTTGGTCGGCGTGATGGACTTCGTCATGACCGAGACGAGAAATGCGACCTACATGAAGAGCTTCACGCCGGCCCAGCTTGATTTCTTCTACGGATTTCCGATCTGGGTCGTGGCCGCGTGGGGGATTGCCACGATTGGTGGCGCGTTGGGATCGGTGTGTCTTCTGCTCCGCCGGCGCCTGGCCGTTTGCCTGTTTTTGACGTCGTTCCTCGGCATGGTTGTCACCACCATCCACAATTTCTTCCTGGCGGACGGATTGAAGGTCATGGGCGGGGCGGGGGCCCTGGCCTTCAGCGTCACGATTTTCGTGATTGGAGCGCTGTTGTTCCTTTACGCCCGGGCGATGCGGACGCGGGGCGTCCTGCGCTGAGGCGGAGCAAGGCGGTTGAGAGTTGAGGGCCGACTGCTGAAAGTTGAGAGTTGAGTGCTGAGAGTTGAGACGAAGTTGAAAGGTGAAGGTGGGTTGGGAAGGCGTTGCCGATCGGCGTGTCAACCGGCGTCGAATGGGCAAATGACGACCAGAAACGCGGCGCGGCATCGGCCCAGGCCAATCGAATCGGCCCCCCGGCCGGGCGACGCCCAGGCACTGGTTGGGAACCGAAAACCCAGAACCTGAAACCTTGAACCCCGCTCGGAAAGCCCTCCGGTTACCGCAATTCGACCACGCTGACGCGGTCGCCGGTTTTCCGAAGGACAACCTCGGTCTCGCCGCGCGCCTTTCGGAGGAACAGCCGCTTGGGAACAAACACGAACCGGTTATGGTAGCTGGTGCCGCCGGCGGTTTTGCCCGTGACGACGAGGTAGCTGCTCCACACCGCCGACGCCGGACCTGGATCGTTCAGCGACGGCGTGATCTCGACGTAGTAGCTCCCGTCGGGCCCGTCGAGAGGAACATAGTGCACGACGGTCTCGCTGGCATCCGACGCCCGCAATTCATTGGCCGCCTTTTCCAACGCATAGGCCAGATGTGTGCCGTTGTCCTCAAACAGCCGGCCGCAGCCCACGAGAAGCACGACGACGAGCAAGGGGAAGACGCGGCGCATGGCGGCGACAAACAAACGGCAAGAGCGCGGCGACTCAATGCTGGATTGCGCCGGACGGAAGCGTGGATGCTCCCGCCGGGTCGCCATGCAACGCCCCGAGAGGATGCGCGCCGCCAGTTGTCGGCTTCTCCCCAAAGGGCGAACCGGACCTTACTTGGTCTTGGTCGTTTCCGTGGTGGTCGTGGTGACCGGACCGGGAACCGTGGTCTGTTCCGACGAAGTGGTCGTGCTGCTGGAGGTGGTCGGAGTGGCGCAGGCGCCAAGCGATAACAGGGCGGCGGCGAGGAGGCTGAGGGTGAGCAGTTTTTTCATGAGGCGATGACAGTTTTGGCGGGGACGTGACTGGGCCGCGGGATCATCGCACCAACGCCCAGGCGATGCCTATGGGGTGTTGACCGGTGGATTGTTCGTCCCGGCTGGCGTCGGCGGAAATACGCTGACCGAAATTCGGCCGACTTCGTCAGGCGGTCGGGTGGGGCACCCGCGAATCAGCGAGCGCCGCGAAGTCGCGGCCGCCGTTGCTCAGTGCGGTGACGCGGGTGAATACGGCTCCGAGGAAGACAATTTGGGCGGCGTAGTAGCACCACAGGAGGAGGATGAGGAGCGAGCCGGCCGCGCCATAGGCGGAAGTGAGGCTGGCGCGGCCGAGGTAATAGCCGAGGGCGGTTTTCCCCAGGGTAAAGAGGAGGGCGGTGACGGCTGCGCCCGTCCAGACATGGCGCATCCGCACCTGCGTGTCCGGCAACAGCTGGAAGATCAGCGCAAACAGAACGGTTACGACGCAGAAGGAAATCAGGTTGTTGACGATCTCGAGCCCGAGCGCGGGGAAGCCGAGGTGCTGCGCAGTTTGCGCACCCAGCCAGCTCAGCATCGCGCTGGCTATGAGCGACACCACGAGAAGAAAACCCGTGACCATGACCGCGGCGATGGAGAACACGCGCTGTTGCAGGAAGTGCCCCCAGTTCCTCGTCGGTCGCGGCACCACGTGCCAGATGGTGTTGAGCGCGTTTTGCAGGTTGGTGAAGACCCCGAGCACGCCAAAGATCAACGTCGCCAGTCCCAGGGTGGTGGCGAGCAATCCGGTGGCCGCGGCCGGGCTTTGCACCGCGGCGACCGCAGCGCTCGCCTGGGATCCGGCGAGCCGTTCGATCTCGCCAATGACCTCGCGCCGGGCATCACCCGCGGTGAAGACGGTCCCGGCCAGCGCGATCGCCAGCATCAGGAGAGGCGCGACCGCAACGGTGGTATAAAACGCGAGGGCGGCACCGAGCCGAGTCACGTTGTCGGTAAGGTAGGTCTGCGCCGCCTTCGCCATGATGCGCCCGGAACGCCTGACAATGTTGACCTGCTCCACCGCGGCGGCGATCACCCCCTCGCCCTGTGCAGGCTTGGAGGTACTGGATGGTTTGGAGAGGGGACCGGACATGGCGGAGGGACGTCGCCTTTCGCCGGCAGGGCGAAAGCGAAATAAAGCGCAACCCAAGGCCGGTCCGAACGGACGAATCGCGGATCGGACTGGAATGCAGGCGGACCATACACGAAACGCTCCATTCCCGCCATAAGGCGTTGTCCTCCCGGCGGTCCTCGCGTCGCCGTCAGCCCTCGACGTATCTGGCAACCCTGGGGTCGAGTCCGGACGGCAAAATCGCCGGGAGCGCCCTATAACGCGATCCGGTTGGCCCGTTTTTCGCGGGCAAAAAATTCAATCATCGTACCCGGTGGGACTAGGTGCGCCCGCAAGGCTTGGCGAATCGCCTCCAGGCTGCGCGGGCCGTCATAAAGCAACAGGTCGACATAGCAGCGTTCGACTCCCAGGGCGCCGCCGATGCAGCGGCCGCCGGAGAAACTCTTCAACGCTGATTCGATGGCTTCCTCGATCCTGCCCCGCGTGGCGACCTCCTTGCCCTTGGGGAAAAACCCGGACTCGATCGAAACATAAACATAATCTGCGCCGGTGCCAGCGAGCGGATCAGCCAGGTCGCCCGACGCGTCCATGAAGTCGGCAAACAATCTCGGCACGGCGGTCGTCTGCGTGATAATGTCCGCGCGGGGAAAATCCTGCGTTTGCCGCTTGGTCTCCAAAAGCGTCCATGATTCTCCGGGCGAGAATTTCTTCCATCCGCGCGCCGTGCTCGTGCCAGCCACATAGCCGGCCAATTCCTCGAGCGGGAATGACTCTCGCAACTTTCCCTTTCCAAAGTCGAGCCGGCCAATCCACCAGTCGGTGCCGTATTCACCCAAGGCCTCGTCGAGAAAGAGAAAGGTTACGGTTCCCTTTCGGCGGTCTTCGATCTGTTCCCAGGCAGGATGCCACACCGTGATGTCAATCCTCTCGTCTTTCTCGTCGATCGAAGGGGTGACCCAGATTTCCTTGGGATCAAACCGCAGGCCTTCCATCTCGATGACGTGGCCCTTGATTTCGCCGGGTTGGCGGGCGGCGTAAAATGTCCAGGCGTCAAGGGCGGGTGCCCGGGCCAGCCAATGGAGAGCGAGTAACTGCCGGTGAATGTTTCCCTCGCCGGAGAGCGTGAACGAGTGTCCCCGGCCTTCCGCTCCCGGGCCAAAGACCCAAGCGAAGCCCGGGAGGATCTCGTCAACCTTGGCGCTGGTCTCGTCGGACAACGTGGCGCAGTGGCCGGCTTCGATCGTCTTGAAGAAACGGGGCGCAACCTCCCGAAACCATTTCCAAAACGCGTCGACGCGCTCGTTGAAGGTGGGTGGCGGGCGGACCGCCTTGCGGCGAAAGAGAGAGAGCATCGGCGCGAACCGGCTGCGGTCAAACAAAGCCGCGGTCGTCAGACGGTGGCCAGAATGTCGTTCAGCGTCTTGCTCGGGCGGAGGGCGGCGGCGGCCCTGGCGTCGTCGGGCTGGTAATAGCCGCCGATATCGACGGGCTTGCCCTGGACGCCGTTGAGTTCGGCGACGATCTGCTTCTCGGCGGCGGTGAGCTTTTCAGCGACGGGCTTGAAGGTCGCCTGGAGCTGGGGATCCGCGGTCTGCGCAGCGAGGGCCTGCGCCCAGTAGAGCGCGAGGTAGAAATGGCTGCCGCGGTTGTCGAGCGTGCCGAGTTTCCGGCCCGGCGAGCGGTCGTTCTCGAGGAACTTGCCGTTGGCAGCGTCGAGCGTGTCGGCGAGAACCTTGGCCTTGGCGTGCTTGAAGGTGAGGCTGAGGTGCTCGAGCGAGGCCGCGAGGGCGAAGAACTCGCCGAGGGAGTCCCAGCGCAGGTAGTTCTCCTGGAGAAACTGCTCCACGTGCTTGGGGGCGGAACCGCCCGCGCCGGTCTCGAAGAGCCCGCCGCCGTTCATGAGCGGCACGATCGAGAGCATCTTCGCGCTGGTGCCAACCTCGAGGATGGGGAACAGGTCGGTGAGGTAGTCGCGGAGGACGTTGCCGGTCACCGAGATGGTGTCGAGGCCCTGCACCAGGCGCTCGAGGCTGAACTGGCAGGCGGCGGCGGGCGGGAGGATGCGGATGTCGAGGCCCTGGGTGTCGTGCTGGGCGAGGTACTTCCCGACCTTCGCGATGATCTGTGCGTCGTGGGCGCGCTTGGCGTCGAGCCAGAACACGGCCGGCGTGTTGCTGAGGCGGGCACGGTTGACCGCGAGCTTCACCCAGTCCTGCACGGGAGCGTCCTTGGCCTGGCACGCGCGCCAGATGTCACCGGCCTCGACCGGATGCTCGATCAGGACCTCCGATTTGAAATTTGCGGTCTCCGAGTCGTTCGAGGGGATGGTCACGACCCGTACCGTGCCCTTGCCGGGCACCTGGAAGGTCTTGTTGTGCGAGCCGTATTCCTCGGCGGCCTGGGCCATGAGGCCGACGTTGGGGACGGAGCCCATCGTCTTGGGGTCAAGCGCGCCGTGTTTCTTGCAGAAATCGATCACGGTCTGGTAAACGCCCGCATAGCAGCTGTCGGGGATCAGGCAAAGGGTGTCCTGCAGCTTGCCCTGGGGGTCGTACATTTTGCCGCCGACGCGGATCATCGCGGGCATGGAGGCGTCGACGATGACGTCGGACGGCACGTGGAGGTTGGTGATGCCCTTGTCGGAATTGACCATGGCGACGGCCGGGCGGGCGGCGTAGACAGCCTGGATGTCGGCCTCGATCGCGGCGCGCTGGTCGGCGGGGAGCTTGGGGAGCTTCTCGAGCAGGTCGCCGAAGCCGTTGTTCAGGTCGATGCCGAGGCCGGCGAGGGTCGCCGCGTGCTTGTTGAAGAGGTCCTTGAAAAATACGCGGACAGCGAGGCCGAACATGATGGGGTCGGAGACCTTCATCATCGTCGCCTTGAGGTGGAGCGAGAAGAGGGCGCCGTCCTTCTTCGCCTTGGCCATCTGCTGGGCGTAGAAGGCGCCGAGGGCCTTCTTGCTCATGAACGTGGCGTCGAAAATCTCCCCGGCCTTGAGCGGGGTCCTCTCCTTGAGGACGACGACCGGCCTGGGCTTCACGACCCCATCGACCACCTCGGGGCTGGGCACAAACTCGATGCGGACGGTGGTCGCGGCGGGAACGGTGACGGACTTTTCGTTGGAGTAGAAGTCGTCCTTGCCCATGGTCGCGACGCTGGTCTTCGACGCGGCCGACCAGGCGCCCATCGAATGCGGGTGCTGGCGGGCGTAATCCTTGACGGCCTTCGGTGCGCGGCGGTCCGAATTGCCCTCGCGGAGAACCGGGTTGACGGCACTGCCCTTGACCTTGTCGTAGCGCGCCCGGACCTCCTTGTCGGCGTCGGTCGCGGGCGAGTCCGGAAAATCGGGCACGGGGCAGCCGTGCGCCTGGAGTTCGGCGATGGCTTCCTTCAGTTGCGGGACCGAGGCGCTGATGTTGGGCAGCTTGATGATGTTGGCCTCGGGCTTGAGCGTCAGGGCACCCAGTTCCGCGAGGTCATCCGGCACGCGCTGGGCGGCGCCGAGGCGATCGGGGAATTGCGAGAGGATGCGGCCGGCGAGGGAGATGTCGCGGGTCTCCACGGCGATATCCGCATGCTTGGCGAAGGCCTGCACGATCGGCAGGAGAGAATAGGTCGCCAAGGCAGGGGCCTCGTCGGTCTTGGTGTAGATGATGGTGGGCTTGGCGGACATGGGTGGGGGGAAAGGGATAAGGCTTAGGGGTTAGGCAATCCACCGTAAAGCGAGAACACCCGAACACCAAGGCGCGATGAGGAAAAAACAAGAAGAAGCGACGCAGCAAAGGAGAGGGAGGAAAGCTCCGACGGAAGGTTTTCCGGCCTTTACTCCCGGCTGCTGCCGGCTTGCCGCCGGGCACAATCGGTGGGCCAGAATTTCAAGCCGGGCGTCGATGCCGGTCGGCCCAGACGAGGAGAAGGACAGCCCCGGCCAACGACACTCCGGCGACGACCTGGCCGTTGGGCGGGGGCGAACCGAAGACATTGCCGATGTAGACGCCGGCCAGGAAGACGATCATCGACCAGTAGGCCCAGATCCCGGTCCGGTCGCGCGCCTTGGTGAAGGTCGCGTAGGCAGTCACTGCGACGATGAACATGCTGCCCTCGATGACGATGGTGGTGGGGACGGAATTCCACAGCCCAAGGCCGTACACCGCCCCGCCCGGCACCAACGGGAGGTCGGGCCGGTGCACCAGCCAGTCGAGCACCCAATGGCTGATGGCCAGGAGGGTGATTGCCAGACCGCCGGTGCGATCTCTGGTCAATCCGGCATAAATGAGGCCGGCCGCGGCACCGGTGACGGCCACCATCAACAGGCTGTGGGACCACGGATAGGAGGTGAAGGCGAGCGGGGTAAAGGCCGTGTCACCCGGATGGATCTCCACCTTTTCCGCGCCGGCCAACACCAGCACGGGCCAGACGACGTCCGGCAGCTGGGCGGCGGCGAAGAGGACACCGAGGGAGGTCCTCGGTGCGACCCGTTTCGCAGCCAAGGCGACGGCGAAATGACCGATGAACATGGCGGCAGAAAAGCAAAATGCGGCTGGTTGCCAAATCCGGAATTAGTCGCCCCAACTCCCTCCCTCCGGCCCCGTGATTCCTTTCGGTGGCGTCCCGGTGAACGCGTGCCGACCCGCGGGCTTGTTCCGGCCAGCAGCGTCGGCTGTGCGCGCGACCGGGATCCTCTCCAGGGCGGCTAATGACAATTTATGCGCAGCAATTTGCGTAAGCATTTGGGGAAAGCATCCGATATCAGCTCATGCCCGCTTCCGGCCTGATTTCAGGTCACGCTGCCTCCTTGGCCGGCGCCAGTCCCGACAGGTCCGTCGGGCGGCGCTTGGCGTGCCCCGCCGGCAGGAATGAGGAGTCCCGGCTCGGGTCCCGCACCGCATGAATTTGCCATGATATCTGCCGAAGTTCCCCCACAGTCCCGTTCGTCCGATCCGACCAGGATTCAGCTCTCGCTCCGGCCCCGGCTGATCCTGATGGCAGGGCTTCCCCTGACGGGACTGCTCCTGGCCATTGCCGCGGCATTTTTCAGCACGCAGGCGGTCACGACCTCGATCCACACGGCCACGAGCGAGACGGCGCCGCTGGCGGACCTGGCGCGGGCGATGCAACTCGAGGTCAGGCAAATCCAGGATTCGTTCACCGATTTGTCCGCCACCCGCAACCAGGAGGAGAGGGCGGAGAAGTTCGCCGAGGCGGACCAGGCCCGCCAGGCCATCCGGGCCGACCTGGAGGAGTTCGATGCCGCGGCCCAGCGCCGGGGCGACACGACCGAGCGCCAGCGAATTGCCGCGATCGCCGCAGGGGTCGACCCACTGATCTCGACGGGCCAGGCCATGGCCGACGCGTTTTTGACCCGGGGCACGGCGGAGGGCAACACCGTCATGGCGAAGTTTGACGAGGCGTCCGACCGGATGCGCAAAGTCATGGACTCGTTCGTCAACGACTACATCGCCCGTTTCAAAAACGGCCTTGCCGCCACCGAGCGGCAGCAGATGACCCTGGGGCGCTGGTCCCTGCTGGCGGGCCTGGCCATGGCGGCGATCACGATTTTTGTGGCGGGGTTCTTCATCCGGGGGGTCATGCGCAGCCTTTACGAGGTGAGCGAGGTCCTGCTCGAGGCGAGCGGAGCCAACCTGACCTTCGCGGGACAGATCGCCGAATCGAGCGATTCGCTGGCCGAGGGGGCGAGCGCCCAGGCCGCGTCCCTCGAGGAAACGTCCGCGTCGCTGGAGGAGCTCTCCGGCACGACGAAGAGCAACGCGACGAACTCGCAGGACGCCAAGCAAACGGCCGGCCACACGCGGCAGGTGGCCGACACGGGGAGCCTGCAGATGGAGAAGATGCAGGCCGCGATGGAGGGCATCAAGTCGGCCAGCCAGGACATCACAAAGATCCTCAAGACCATCGACGAGATCGCTTTTCAGACCAACATCCTCGCGCTCAATGCCGCCGTCGAGGCGGCCCGCGCGGGCGAGGCGGGCGCGGGCTTCGCCGTCGTGGCCGAGGAGGTTCGCGCCCTCGCGCAGCGTTCCGCCGCGGCCGCCAAGGAGACCGCGGGGAAGATCGAGGACTCCGTGGCCAAGAGCCACCAGGGGGTGCAGATCAGCGGAGAAGTGGCCGCGAGCTTTGCGGAAATCCGGGAGCAGGTGCGGGAACTCGACACGCTCGTGGGGGAGATCGCCTCGGCTTCGTCCGAGCAAAGCCAGGGGATTGGGCAATTGAACACCGCCGTGGTCGACATGGACCGCGTGACGCAGCAGAACGCCGCCCACGCCGAGGAATCCGCGGCGACGGCCGCCCAGCTCAAGGCCCAGGCGGCGAGACTTTCGACCACGGTCGGGAAGCTGCTGGCGCTGATCGGTGGCAAACGGCGCACGGATCCGTCCGGCCTGCATGGCGAGACGCTTCCGGGCGGGCGACGGCGGAAGGACCAGGGGACGCCGGCACCGGCGCGGCCCCTGCTGGTGGCGGCCGCCTCGCGGTGAGGCGGGTCGCGCGGGCGCGGGATGACGCGCGCCGGCCGGTGCGCCGTGAACGGCCCGCGCGGAGCGTCGCACCGGTACTATAAGCAAGAATGTGCGCAGTTAAAACAACGGATGGTTAGCGGACCAGCGCCCGCACTGTTATCCTGACGGGCTTTGCCGCCATGCCACACACCACCGCATCGATCCTCTCGCGCATCCACACCCGTCACACGACCGTTCCGCCCATCGCCGCCGCCGACCGCCAGGTCGTCAAGCGCGACGGCTCCCTGGTCGCCTGGGATCCGGCCAAGGTCACGCGCGCCCTTGCGCTGGCGTTTTATGACGTAAAGACAGGCGGGGCCGCGAATCCCCACCGCA
>Ga0265327_10001138_pt1 | contig 36461 bp, 29 predicted proteins | sample 41621metaG_FD_202089 | JGI IMG/M metagenome (GOLD analysis project Ga0265327, IMG submission 202089) | Rhizosphere microbial communities from Carex aquatilis grown in University of Washington, Seatle, WA, United States - 4-16-21 metaG | ecosystem: Host-associated > Plants > Roots > Rhizosphere...
GACTGGGCGACCGATCTGAAGACTCATTCCTCAGGACTGCGTCCGGTCATCTATGTCAGCGCCTGCAATGCCTCGTATTTGAATACTGGCATCGCGGATCTCGGTGCCTGGATCGCCGACTACAATGGTGAGAACCTCTACACCGGCAATCCATGGACCACCTGCTGTGGTGATTGCCGCTGGGGTTCCACCTCCTGCAACAACAACACCTGGACCTACTGGCAAGTCAGCTCCACTGGAGCAATCAGCGGTATCTCCGGCAACGTCGACCTCGATGCCTACAACGGCACCTTGGCTGATCTCACGTCCTGGCAGGGTGTGTAAGAAAAGTTTACCGCGATTGTTCTAATTTATCGTTAGAACAAACGTACGATTCATAACCCGCGCGAGTTGAAAAATTCGCGCGGGTTTTTTCTCCGCGAAGGAATTCGTCGATGTCGATTATGTTGCTACAAACAACTCAGGGTTTTCCTGATTAATGACTTATACGCAGAAAATCCGCGATATTTTTGAGAAAAATATCGCAATGCGAGGTCGATTCACTAAACTAACCACATTCTCGTTCCCCATGAAAACAGTCCGTTCACTAGTCGTCATTATCCTTGCCGGAAGTTTGTTATCCTCATTCGCTGATCCCCATTACGACCCGAATGCGCCGGTCAAACCGTTGCCCATTCCGACTGAACCAGACTTGGCAAAAACGAGTTACGCGATCGGCATGAATCTCGGGCTGCAGCGAAAACAGGCCAAGTCCGATGCCGATATCGATGCTTTTGCTAAAGGCCTGAAGGACGTTTTCGAAAATAAGCCGACAGAGTTTCCCTTCACCGACACGATGCAAGTCATCAATGTCATGCGCACGAAGGGCACCAACGCCACCACCGCTGAAAAACGGTCGTTCGCTTACGCCATGGGAATGCGGTGGGGCAATCAACTCAAGGAATACGCTCCCAATTGCGATACCGCCATCGTTCTCCAGGCTATGAAAGACGTCGATGGAGGCAAGCCCACGAAGATCAAAGAATCTGAGATGCAACCCTTGCTCGAACAGGGTCGCGATTGGTCACAATACCAAAAAGGCGCCAAAAACCGCGAGGAAGGCAAGGCGTTCCTCGCCAAAAATGCCAAAGAACCCGGCGTCCACGTTATGCCAGACGGTCTCCAATATAAAGTGCTCAAGGAAGGAACCGGTCGCGCCGTCGGTTCCATGGACGAGCACGAAGTGGTTTTCATCAAATATAAAGGTTCGTTCATGGATGGTCGCGAATTCGATCACCACAATCGGTTCCCTAAAAATCTCCTGGGTGGTTTCGCCGCCTGGACCGAATCGCTCAAAAAAATGAAAGTCGGCGATGCGTGGGAGGTCTATTCTCCACCCGAGTTCTCATACGGTCGTGAAGGCGACCCTGCCTTGAAAGTCGGCCCGGATTCAACGGTCATTTGGTATTTGGAAGCTCGAGAAATTGTGAAAGACACTGATCCGCGTTTGGGCACGGGCCGTCTTGGCCACGGCATCGCTGGTCGCGACGATCCGTAAGAACTGAGAACGGCTCAGCCTGTCCCGAGACACCGCCTCACTTTTAATCTGCAGTCACATATTGTCCCATGATCAAAGTTGAAAACCTCACGAAGGCGTTCGGCTCGAAAGTTGCCGTTAACAATATTTCCTTCAACGTCGAACGCGGTGAAGTGCTCGGCTTCCTCGGCCCCAATGGCGCCGGTAAGTCGACCACCATGCGCATGATCACCGGCTTCATCCCGCCCAGTGACGGAAAAGCTTCTGTCGGCGGACACGACGTCGTTGAAAATCCGATCGCTGCAAAACAGTTGCTCGGCTATTTGCCTGAGGCCGCACCGGTCTACGTCGACATGACGGTAAAAAGCTTCCTGACATTTTGCGCCGAACTGAGCGGCATGCGCGGCGATTCCCTCAAGAAAGCCGTCAATCGCGCCGTCGAACTCTGCTTTCTCGAGCCAGTCCTTTACCAAAGCGTCGACACCCTCTCTAAAGGTTATCGCCATCGCACTTGTTTGGCCCAGGCCATAGTCCATGACCCGCCCGTTCTGGTCATGGACGAACCGACCGACGGTCTGGATCCAAATCAAAAACACGAAATCCGCACGCTCATTCGTCGCATGGGCGAAAATAAAGCGATCATTTTCTCCACCCATATTCTTGAAGAAGTTGAAGCAGTTTGTTCGCGCGCAATTATTATCGACCGTGGCGTGGTCGTGGCTGCCGGCACGCCTGAAGAATTGAAGCGTCGTTCCGAACTCGGCGGGGCCGTGCGCATATCCGTTCGCGGCATCACCGCGCCTCAATTTGCCGACCGCCTTTCCGCGCTTCCGCAAGTCCGCAAAGTCACCGTGCTTGATAACAACGGCAGCGCAACTGTGCGCGTCTACCCGCACGATGGAGTTGGCAAAGATCTAAACGGCGATTTTGTTCGCGGCCTGCTCGAAGCTTCGAATTGCTGGCAGGTCCTTGATGTTCGTACTGAAGAAGGCAGACTCGACGAAGTATTCCGCAAGCTGACCTGGTCCGATACCGCCAAAAAAACCGAGCCGGCCACCGCCATTGCGTCTTGATAAAACTTCTATTCGCTAAGAAAAACGAAGCGCCCGTCTCTGCAAAGCTAAAATATGATGCAAAACATCTCATCCGTATCGCAGCGTGAGCCCAGTGTTCGGGCCTCCGTGTCTCTTATTACGCCACCATGATACGCCACCATGACTTTCACCTCTTATGAACTCTATTGGTAACATCAAAACCGTCGCCAAGCGCGAACTGGCCAGTTATCTAACGGCGCCGTTGGCCTACATTTTCGTCGTCATCTTTCTCGCCCTCACTGGGTTTTTCACCTTCTCCATGGAGGAAAATCTTTTTCAAATGGGCCAGGCCAGTTTGTATTCCTTCTTCAAATGGCATCCGTGGCTCTACCTCGTTTTCGTGCCCTGCGTCGGTATGCGCTTGTGGGCCGAAGAACGCCGCGTCGGCACCATCGAGCTGCTGCTCACAAAACCCATTACCCCGTGGCAAGCGATCATGGGCAAGTTCATCGCTTCATGGATTTTTCTCGGGTGCGCATTGGCTCTGACTTTCCCGGTCGTCCTCACTGTTAACTATCTCGGCTCTCCTGACAACGGCCTGATTCTTGCCACTTACATCGGCAGCTTTTTGATGGCCGGAACTTACCTTGCGATTAGTTGCATGACTTCAGCGATGACGCGCAACCAGGTCATCAGCTTCATTCTCTCGCTCGTCATCTGCATGTTCCTCGTCATGTGCGGCACTCCAACGGTTACCGATTATTTGGCGCGGGATGGAAAACCGTGGCTCGTTGATCTCGTCGCTTCGCTCAGCGTGATGACGCATTTCAAACCATTCACCGACGGCCTCATTGATTCACGTGACGTTATTTTCTTTGTGTTAATGATGGGCTTCGTCTTGTTCACCACGGCAGTAATCATCCGCAGCTATCAAGCCGCCAGTGATAAGTTGACCAAAGGCAAAACCTCCGAACGGTTGCTCTACTCCAGCGGCGGGGTCGTCGCCATGTTCGCGGTCATGGTCGCCTTTTACATCATCAGCAGCGTGGTCCATGTGCGCGCGGACGTGACCGCAGAAAAAATCCACACGCTCACTCCCGGAACGCGAAAAATTCTCGCCCGTCTCGATTCACGCGTAACCATGCGCTTCTATTGTAGCCAGGGTGAAAACGGTATGCCCCCGCAATTCAAAGCATACGCCAATCGCATTCAGGATTTACTCAATGAATATGTCGACGAAGGAAAAGGCAAATTGCTGCTCGAAAAATACGACCCGCAGCCGGATACCGAAGCCGAAAGCGCCGCGACTTTGAACGGCATCGAAGGCCGTCCCGGACCGAACGGCGACAAAGTCTACCTTGGTCTGGTCGTCACCTTGCTGAACGAAAAGTTTGCTATACCGTTCATGGCCCCGGACCGCGAACGCTTGCTCGAATATGACGTCTCCCGTGCCATCTCTCGCGTTGCCAGTCAGACCAGGCCGGCTATTGGAATTATGAGCGGCATGGAAGTCTTCGGCGAGTCTTTCAATCCGATGTTGCACGCCGACCACGAGCGCCGCAACGACTGGGCCTTCGTTGCCGAATTGAAGAAGGATTTTCTCGTCGTTTCCGTCCCTTTGACAGCGACGAATATCGATGAGCACATCAAAATGCTCATCGTCTATCATCCCGTAAACATCACGGACGAGTCTCAATACGCTATTGACCAATTCATTATGCGCGGCGGCAAGGTCCTTGCCTTCCTCGATCCTCATGCGTTCTTCGACCAGAACCACGATCGCATGAAGAATATGAATATCAGCGGTGACAACGCAGCCAAATCGACCCTCGATAAACTACTCAAAGCATGGGGGCTAAACATGAACACCGAGCAGGTCTTGGCTGATCGCGCCTTCGCCGGGCATAACAATCAATCCGGCGACACCATGCCCACACTGCTGATGATCACCGGCGCCGGCATCAATTCCAAAGAAGCAGCCACGAGCCAAATTGATAATCTCTTCGTGCCGTTCGCTGGCGTATTCACCGGCAAACCCGCGGAAGGATTACAGCTCACTCCGCTCGTGTCATCGTCAGCCAACTCAGAATTAGTCGACACACTCATCGCTACTGCGGGTGCCGAAATTCTCAAGGCGTTCAAACCGGCCAACCAGGAATTCCCGATCGCGTTGCGCTTGAACGGCAAATTTAAAACCGCATTTCCAAAGAATAACGGCTTGAAAGAATCTGCTGTCCCCGGGGAAGTCATTCTGGTCGGTGACACCGACATGTTGAACGACAAAATTGCCGTACGAATTGATGAAACGATGGGCCACAGAATCGTCCGTCCGCTCAACGGAAATTTGAACCTCGTCCAAAGCCTCGTCGAAGCAATGTCCGGCGACGACGACCTCATCACCTCGCGCAATCGCGCCAGCATGAATCGCCCTTTCACCCGAGTCAAAGACATGGAAGCAAAGGCTGGCCGCGTTTGGGAAGAAAAGATGCGCGATCTGGAAGCCAAGAAACGTGAAATGAAAAAGAAAGTGGAAGAATTGCAGGCCCAAAGCAAATCAGGCCAGAACGTCATTCTCAATCCGCAACAAGAGCAGGAACTCGACGAGTATCAACGGCAACTGGCCATGATCGACAAAGAGTTGAAAAAGGTGGTGAAGAATCTTCGCAAAGACACTGATGCCCTCGAGTTCCGCGCCAAAGTGCTGAACATCGGTGCGATGCCGGTTATCGTTGCGCTGTCCGGCATGTGTCTCGCCGTCGTCAAAACCCGCCGCCGCTCGGCAATGCTGAAGCGTTAATATGAGCCGCAAACAATTCATTCTCGTTTTGGTGGCGCTCTGCATTATCGGCGGAGCCGGCCTCACGCTCTTCAAGCGTGGCCAAAAGACATGGAACGTGCGCGAAGCCAAAGTTGGCGAGTTTGTCCTTCCCAACTTCAAACCAAACGACATCGCTGCCATTCACATCAAGGCTCGGTCCGACTTCCGCATCGTTCGCACCAACGGCATTTGGCGTGTCCCCGATCGTTACGATTATCCCGCAAACTTCAGCCGGATCAGTGAACTCCTGCTCGACGTTAAACAATTGAAAGTGATGCAATCCGAAGTTGTCGGCTCATCCTTACGCTCTCGCGTCGACCTTGCCGAACCTGGTGGCGGTCCCGGCTCCGGCCAATTGGTAGAATTCGAAGATGCCACCGGAAAAGTCGTCGCCTCTCTCCTGCTCGGCCTTAAACACGACCGCAAACAAAACGAAAATGAACCGCTCGGTATCCATGGCTGGTTTGATGGACGTTACGTTTTGGTTCCAAGCGAACCGAGCAACGTTCTGCTCGTGCCAAACGAACTTCCTGCCGCAGCTCCAGAGCCGGGCGGTTGGGTTGATCTCTCATTTTTCAAAATCGAAAATCCAAAGTTCATCGGCCTCGTTTCTCCTGATCCCCAAAAGAATTGGGAACTCACCCGCGAGACGCCAAACGCTAAATGGCAGATCAACGGGTTGAACGCCGGAGAATCGCTCGACGTTGGAAAAGTCTCCCAGGCGACTGAGATCTGGCAGTTCCCTAGTTTTATCGACATCTATTCTAACTTGCCGCCCGCCGAAACCGGCTTGGATAAACCCACAGTTGTCACCGTGGTGACGTTCGACAACCTTGCTTACACTGTGAAAGTCGGGAAAGAACTACCAAACGGATCTCACTGTATCACCCTGTCCGTCGCAGCCGACTTTTCCGCTCCCCGCATTCCCAGCCCCGACGAAACCCCGGACGACAAGAAGCGGCTCGATGATGAATTCGAGGCGAAGAAGAAAACCTTGCAGCAGATAGTGGCCAAAGATCGCGCTTTCGCCCCTTGGACTTTCCTGGTTGAAGAATGGATTGACGTGGTGATTCGCGACCGCAATCAATTGGTTCTGGCCAAAGCTCCGACGCAAGAAGCGAGCACCAGGTAAGCCTATTTACTGCTTAAACACGCTAATCGTGACCGGCACTTCCATTTGCGGCAACGACGCGAGTGAAGTTTCCAACGTCACTTTTCCAGTAACAAATCCGTGCGGCACTTCATCCAGTTTTAAGACGAGATCAAAAACTTTACCGGGTTCCTTCGCCACTACCTGCACGCTCGTCCCTTTGATATTGCACTTGGCGTTTTTGATTTCGACGTCATGTCCAAGAACCGATTTGAGCTGCACGCTCTTTGAAAGCGCCGTCACCGGATAAGCTTTCAAATCGTTGCCCTGGTCCGCGATTACCCAATAAACACCGCGGGGCGACGCCGCCAATTCTCCTTCGAGCTCCCCAATCACAGTAATCGTGCGCACCGGCACGGTTCCGAATTTCGAATTCCACAATTTCATCATGCCGGTGAAATGCGGGGGCACCTGCGGCGAACGTTTGACTGTCACGTTGATCAATCCTGCCTTTTCGTCTACTGCCGCGGATATCCACTCGTGCGACGTCGTGATGCGATCAATCCCGAGTGGTTGATCATCCGGGCGAGTAATCGTCAGGCTTTCGGTCGCGTCACTCTTCGCCGCTGGAACCGACACGCTCACGCTCTTTTCAGCGATCAGGTAGACCTGGTCATACTCGAGCTGCGCCCTCAACACGATGCTCGGTGTCTGTGGATCGTTGGAGACTATGGTAATGGTTTTCTCACCTTTCACCATTGGATGATCGAGATTGATTTTGAAAGTTATGACGCCGCTCGCGCCTGGGATGAGATTGTCCGGTATCGCCTTCGCATCCGTGCAACCGCAACTGGGATGCGGCGGACCGAGCTTCAGAACGGCATCGCCAACATTCTTAAATTTGAACGACCCGGAAACGGATTCCACTCCAGCGAGATGTCCAAAGTCGAGAAAGTTGGTCTCAAACTGAATTCTTGGGCCGGCCTGCAATGACACGGGCAACGCGAGGCAGACCAAAGCGACGGATAAGCAGAGGGTCCGGATTTTCATAAGGCTCCTCATTACGGCGCCATGATATGCAGAGGAATCTCGAGCTTTGGCACTGAGTCCAGCGTGGTCTCAAGGGTCACTTTGCCATCGATCAAATTATGCGGCAGTTTTTCAAATTTGATGACCAGGTCGAAAGTTTTGTTTCCAGCATCTGGCACAACCTTCACGTTTAAGCCCGGGACATCTGTCGTGACCTTTTTGAATTCCACCGGTCTATTAAGTGCGGAGTTCAACTGGATATGCCGCGACAATGTCTGTTCCGAATACTTTGTTATATCGTCGCCCAGATCTGCGAAGGCCCATTCCATTCGAGGCGGATCCACCGTGATCTCGCCCTGAATTTGCCCGTGAATCATCACAATTTTTGCTGAGTGGTCCGACTGTTGCCCGTTCCACAACTCCACCTTTTCATCGAAAAATGTCGAAGCCTGAGGAGGACGATGCACCGTGACAATAACGCGCCCCATGCTTTCCACATGTTTATCATTCGCGCTGAATGGCGAACCCGCTTGCGGTTCGTATGCAGCGTCGAACTCTGCCGTAATCCATTCCTGCGATGCTGAAATGCGATCAATACCAAGCGCTTTGCCGTCCATGCGATTGACGACGAAAGAGGTTTGCACCTGGTCTTTGCCGGCCCGCAGAAGCACGTCGAGTTTAGGCGGCGTCGTTTCAAATAACGGTGTGTAATCGAGTTGGATTGTCAGTTCGAGGTCCGGATTTTCCGGGTCGTTCGAATGCACTTTGATAAAACGCTGACCATCGACCGCGTGATCCATCTTGATGCTGTAAGTCACCTGGCCCTCGGCACCGGGGGCAACTCTGTCAGGACTGATCTTTGCTTCGGTGCAGTCGCAGCTGGCCTGAGGCGCGTCCAGCCTTAATTCGGCATTTCCCAAATTCTTAAATTTGAACGAACCTACTAATTTTTCCGACGACGTCACCTTCCCGAAATCGAAAAAGTTTGTTGCGAATTTAATCTTCGGTGCAGGAGGATTAGCCGCAGGGATTGGCGCATCAGCGGCAAAACAATCGCCGCTGATCAGCCCCAAAGTCATAAGCACAATGGTGCGACAGAGTTTTATTTTCATGGTTAGATAAGCGGCATCATAAAACAACCGGCACAGGTAAGTGAATAAAATTTCGGCCAACAGGCCGCAAATAGGGTAATCCATTAGGCTTCTGTCACAGTCCGCGATTGAAATTTATTGGCAGTCCTTGAGCAACAGTTCAAAATACTCGAACAGTTCACCCGATCCATGCCGGCAGTCACACAAACACGTTTGCCCAAAGTTTCCGCGCCTGCGCTTGAACCGTCGCGAAGCCGGTGGCACGCGCGCCCGCAATTAATCATCGCCGCACTTCTGGTTCTGGCGATCGTCGGGGTCTATGCTCAGGTCACCAAATTCGATTTTGTCAGCGTTGATGATTTTGAATACGTCCGCGATAACTACGTCGTAAACGACGGGCTTTCATGGGAAGGTTTCAAGTGGTCCTTCACCCACAACGTCGCCGGCAACTGGCACCCGGTCACGATGCTGTCGCACATGCTCGACTGCCAGATCTACGGTGTCGTGCCAGGCGCGCATCACTACACCGCCGTTCTGCTCCACATTTCAAATACACTGCTCCTGTTCTTCCTGCTTTTGCGAATGACACGAAAGCAGACCAACAGCCTGTGGCCGTCCGCATTTATCGCGACGCTGTTCGCCTTGCATCCGTTGCACGTTGAGTCCGTCGCTTGGATTTCTGAACGCAAAGACGTGCTCAGCGGATTTTTCTTCATGCTTACGCTGTGGGCTTATGTGCGCTACGCGGAAAATCCAAAATCCAAAATCCAAACTTCAACCTCAAAACTGTCAGAGGAAATCTTTCGCAAGTTTGATGGTTGGAAATTCTCTGAAGTTTGGAGCCTGAAGTTTGAAGTTTTACGCTGGTACGCGCTAGCGCTGGTTCTTTTCGCTCTCGGCCTCATGTCCAAGCCAATGCTCGTCACATTGCCATGCGTCCTCATGCTGCTCGATTGGTGGCCGCTTCATCGCATTGGCAAATTTAGCCTTCGTAGCTTTGGATTGAGCGCGGTGGAGAAAATTCCATTCTTCGCTCTCACAGCCGTCTTCAGCCTCATCACCGTTCACGCGCAAAAAAGCGCAAACGCGGTGGTGTCGTTTCAGGACTGGCCTCTGAAATCGCGACTCGCCACAGCGGCCGTTTCCTACGCGCAATATCTCGCGAAGACTTTGGTTCCGACATCCCTCGGCGTCCTTTATCCGCACACCGATTTAACCAATTCGCAAGTCACCGGATCAACCATTCTGTTGGTTCTGATCTGTCTAGCCGCGCTCGTGTTCGCTCGCAGCAAACGTTACGTGTTCACCGGCTGGTTTCTGTTTGTCGGCATGATTTTTCCAGTAAGCGGCATCGCGCAAGTTGGTGAACAAGCGTTTGCTGATCGTTTCAGTTACCTGCCTCACATCGGCCTCTTTATGGCGATCGCCTGGTTGTTGTGCGAAGTGGCTACGATTAGATTAAAACTTCCGATTATTGTGGCGATCCTGGCCGCGGCATGTATTCCTGTCACTTATTTGCAAGTGCAACATTGGTCGAACTCCGAAGCGCTCTTTAGAAATTCGCTGCGCGTCTCCGCCAGGAACGCAACGGCTCACCATTTCCTTGGCGTCATTCTCGATTCACAAGGCCAAACAAACGAAGCGATGACACATTTCGCAATGGCGGTGGAGTCCAATCCAAACAATGTCACTGCGCGCTGTGGCTACGGTTATGGATTGCAAACCCAAAACAGATTTCCCGAAGCCGCCGAACAATATGAAGCCGCGTTGTTGGTTGAACCAAATAATGCGAAGGCGCACTACGGCCTTGCCGACACATATCTTAAGTTAAACCGTATCGGCGATGCGCTTGGTCACTACCTACAAACGTTGCGTAGTCAACCCGACATTGCCGGTGCTCACTATCAACTCGGCACCGCCATGCTCAGTGGCAAACAGGACACATCCGTTGCGCTCGCATATCTGCGCAGCGCCGTTCATTTCGCGCCCGATTGGACTGACGCCTTAAATACATTGGCCTGGACTCTTGCGACACACGCCGATGCCAAGGTTCGCGATGGAAACGAAGCGGTGAAGCTCTCCACGCGCGCCGTGACAAATACGCGCGGTAAAGATCCCGGGTTGCTTGATACTCTCGCTGCCTCGTACGCAGAGACTGGCAAATTTGACGCTGCGGTCTACGCGGAACAACGCGCAATTCAAAGCGCGAGAGCCTCGAAACAGACAAATTCCATTCCCGAATTCGAGTCGCACTTGAAATCATTTCAGACACAGAAACCTTGGCGCGAGTAAACGCGTCTTTTTTACCGATGCGTATACTTTGTTGGCTTTTCGCGATGGTGCTATTACTCGGCTGTTTCGCCGCAACCGCCGGCTCGCGGCCCAACATCGTTTTTATTCTTACCGATGACATGGGTTACGGTGATGTCGGTTGTTATGGCGGAAAATTTGTGCCGACTCCGAATATTGATCGGTTCGCCACACAAGGAACACGTTTCACACAATTTTACGTCGCATCACCAGTTTGTTCGCCATCGCGGACCGGCTTTTTGACGGGCATGTTTCCCGCACGTTGGAAAATTACGAATTACCTCCAGACGCGCGCCGGAAATCGCGCATCGGAACAAGCTGATTTCCTGGACCCCAGAGCGCCGTCAATTGCACGCACACTCAAAGCCGCTGGTTACGTCACCGGCCATTTCGGAAAGTGGCACATGGGCGGCGGTCGAGATGTCACGGATGCGCCGCCGTTTTCAGAGTACGGTTTCGACGAGCACGCCAGCACGTATGAAAGCCCTCAACCGGACCCGAACCTCACAGCCACAAATTGGATCTGGTCGGCACATGATAAAATCAAACGTTGGGAGCGCACCGGGTATTTCGTCGATCGCTCCCTCGATTTTCTACGCCGCCACAAAGGCCAGCCGTGTTATGTCAATCTTTGGCCCGATGACGTCCATACCCCTTGGGTGCCGCGCGGAACCGACTTAAACCAACGACATCATCCGGAAACCCGAGACACGTTCGAACCTGTCCTGGCAGAATACGATAAACAAATGGGCCGGTTTTTTGATGGCTTGAAAAAGCTTGGGCTGGAAGAAAACACCATTGTCATTTTCAGCAGTGATAACGGCCCGCTGCCAACGATGAATCGCGCGCGTGCAGGCGGCTTACGCGGCGCGAAAGACAGCCTATACGAGGGCGGTACACGCGAACCGCTGATCGTTCGTTGGCCCGGCCATTTCCCTGCCGGTCGCGTCGACACCAACGCAGTGATCTGTTCTGTCGATTTTTTTCCGATGTTTTGCAAGCTAAGTGACACGGCCCTTCCCAATGGAGCGTTCGACGGCGAGGATTTGAGCGCGAATTTTTTTGGTAAATCTGTTTTGCGCGGACATCCGCTTTTTTGGGAGTACGGTCGCAACGAAACTTTCGGCTACCCAAGAGAATACCCCGGCCAACGCAGTCCGAACGTCGCTGTGCGCGATCACGATTGGAAATTGCTCATCAACGCCGACGGCTCAAAGCTCGAACTCTACAATTTGGCGAATGACGAACTTGAAACAAACAATGTCGCCGCCAGCAATCCCGAGATTGCAAAAAGGTTGAGCGCCGCCGCTCTCGCCTGGAGAAAGTCGCTGCCGTAACCTAAACGGTGCGGCCGAACTTCTTCTCCAATTCTTTGAAGTTCATTTCGATGATTGTCGGCCGTCCATGCGGACAGGTGTATGGCATCCGGCAGTGGCGCAAATCTTCGATAAGATTTTCCAGCTCCGGTCCCGCCAATGCATCATTCGCTTTTACTGCATGCCGGCAAACCGTCTTGGCGATGACATGTTCGCCAAGGCGCAACGTATTCACACCTTGACCGGCTGATTTAAGTTCATCCACCAATTCCACAATAAACCGGCGCGGATCACTCGCCTTAACAAACGGTGGCAGCGCATCGAGTAAAAACGTGCGTTCGCCAAATTCACTCAAACCAACACCCAACCTCGTCAGCGTCGGCAATTGATCGCGTAAGAAAATCGCGTCGCGCGGAGCAAGTTCAACGGTCTCGGGCAAAAGCAATCGCTGCGACGGTGCAGTGTCTTGCTGCTCGAGTCGTTGCAACATCTGCTCGAACAAAATGCGTTCGTGCGCGGCATGCTGGTCGAGAAGAACGAGACCGCGATCGGATTCCAGAACAACATACAATTTCCCAATCACACCAACCAACCGCAGTGGCACGTGCAATAAGGGGACAGGATTTGCCGATTGCCGATTGGCGATGGAGGCCTCACCGGGTTGCGCGGAGGTCGAAGGCACAATCGGCTCAGATGGCTTTGGTGAAGGCGCAGGCCAGTTTGGCAGCGGCTTCGAAAGTTTTGGGAAATTCGGTAGCTCGACCGGTTCCGGTTCTGGTTGTGACGGCGCCTGCGGTTCCAATCGAAGAGGAATTGCGGCAGTTGGCGCGATGGGTTTCGCCGTCTCCGTTTTGGCCATCGGCGCTGGCGTATGAAAATCGAGCAACGCCTTCCGTACAGCATCCGCGACGATCTGCCGGACCGCTCGTTCGTGATGAAACTTCACCTCGCGCTTCGATGGATGAATGTTCACGTCAACTTCACTCGCGTCCAATTCAATGAACACCGCGCAGATAGGATACCGCCCCTTCATCAAGGCAGTGTGGTAGCCTTCGAGTAGCGCGAAATTGATCCCTCGGTTTTCCACGGGCCGCCGGTTGACGAAGACATGCTGTTCGTCGCGCGTTGATCGTGAAACGCCCGGAGCACCGATCACCCCCCAGACGCGAAGCGTCGCATCCACTGGCGACTCTTCGGCTGCTGCTTCTTCGTCGCTCGCACTGATAGGAAGCTTACCCGTGAAGCGTACCGGCAAAAGTTTTTGCTCCGTACCATATAATCCCCGCAACCGTTCACGCAACGCCGCGATCTGATCTTCTGCCTTTACCGACGGCAATTGCCAAACCATGCGCCCGTCCTTGATAAATTCAAAGGCAATCGCCGGATACGCCAGCGCGGCGAGCGTGAGATAATGCTGGATGTGCGCCGACTCCGTTTCTTCGCTTCGCAAAAATTTCCGGCGCGCCGGTAAATTAAAAAAAAGCTGCCGGACTTCGACACTTGTGCCCGGGGCGCCACTGCCCGCTTTGACCGTTGCGATCTTGCCTCCGGTAACAATGATTTCAGTCCCTTCAATCGCGCCGTCTCGTTCACGGGTATTCAACGAAAACCGGCTGACACTCGCGATGCTCGGCAAGGCTTCACCACGAAAACCCATGGTGGAAATGGCACTGAGATCTTCCGCTCGCGTAATTTTACTGGTGGCATGGCGCTCGAGACAAAGCAGCGCATCGTCGCGATTCATTCCAATCCCATCGTCGCTCACTCGAATGAGACTCCGTCCACCCGCCTGGATTTCAACGCTGATACGCATCGATTTGGCATCGAGTGCATTCTCGACGAGCTCTTTAACGACGCTCGCGGGACGCTCCACCACCTCACCTGCCGCGATCTGGTTCGCGACATGTTCAGGCAAAAGGCGGATGCGGTTCACGACAGAAGGCTAAATTCTAATCGCCAAAGGCTAAAGTGAAAAACGCTGCAAGCTTCCGGGCAATAACGCTCTAGTCCGGCTGGATCGGAAGCGTGAAAGAAAAGACAGCCCCGCCCTTAATCGAGTTCTTCGCGGTCATCTTGCCTTTGGATTCTTCGATTGCTTTTTTGGAAATTGTCAGCCCTAACCCTGTCCCGTTCGATTTTCCAAAAGTCACAAAAGGCTGGAAAAGTTTGTCGGCGATCTCAGGCGGAATCCCACCACCGTTGTCTTCAATCTCAGTCAGAACCTGGTCTCCAGCCATTTTCACGCGCACAAAAATTTTACCACCCGACCCGGTGGCATCGGCGGCGTTGCCACACAAATTGTAAAACACCCGGCTTAACCGTTGCGTATTCACCTGCACCGTTACAGGTGCAACCACCCCTTCAATTTGCACTGTCACGCCGCGCGCCGCCATTTCCTGGCGAATGTCCTCAATGACATGTTGGATAAACTCCGGGTAGTTAACTCGACCCAGCAGGCACGACGCCGTGTTTGGTCCACGCGCGTATTCAAGCAATTCAGTTAACATCGTGTTGATACGCTCGACCTGCTTCGAAATCCGTGTTCTGGAAGTGTTGCGCGAGTCCGGCGTGGCGCTGGGCGCTGCAGCCAATTCGGCCGACAGGCTGATAACGTGCAGTGGGTTTTTTAAATCGTGTACAATCGCGCTCGCAAATCGACCCACCAACGCCAGGCGTTCTGCATCGAGCACTTCGTGAATATATTGGCGATTGAAGTCACGCAAACGTCCGCTGATCTCACGCATGAGCCCCATCGTCAATTGCGGTGCGCGATGCATCATCTCGAGCAGGTCACTGCGCGAGATAAAATAAACAGTCGTGGTTTCTCCGGCCAATGCACTGGCCGAACGCGGCTCACTGTCGATCACAGCCATTTCTCCGAACAACTCGCCGGCCTTAAGTTTGGAAACAACCCTCAGTTCACCGGAAGAAGCAACCACCGCGATTTGAACCTCACCGCTTTTGACAACATAAATCCCGTCGCCGGGGTCCCCTTGTTTGAAAATGGTTTCACCCATCCCGTAGGTGCGCTCACGGGTGGCTTGGCGCAGGCTTTCCAGCTCCGCAACCGGCAATCCTTGGAACAGCGTGCACGATTCCAGCGAAACCATGGCGCGAATGTACACAGAAAACAGAATTGAGCGGAAGCCAAAACGGTTCTGCTACGCGGTCCGGCGAATGTTCACCCACGTATGCACATGCGGCGCACCGCGAAAATACCAGACCATCGCCGGTCCTTCCAATTGCCACACATCCCAAACACCATCGTTACCAATGTCCATATTTCGGTAAAAAGACATGTGCACCTTATCCAATCCGTTCGCCTCGATGAGCTTCATCGCTTCGTCGGCATCGGTTTTGCGGAATGGCGCAAGCAAATCAGCCATCACTTTTTGCACTTCAACTTTTTGATCACGCGAAAGAGCGCTGATGGGAATACCCGGCAGCTCACTTGTGCCTTTAAGCTTCACCGTCTCCGTGCCGCGCTCAACGCGCGGATCACCCAGCAGCGCCAGTTCCCGTTGTTTGCCGTCGAGCATTTGGAAAACGTGATTCGCACGAACGGCCTGATACCAGTAAACGTTGCCCGGATGCGTCGGCGCTTCATTGAAACCTTCAGCCGCATGCCCGTAAAAAATCGGTCCGCCAAATGCCGCGCCTTCCACCGAATCGCCATCACACCGCCGCGTGCAATGGCGCCCGGTCAGCACAAACTCAAATTTTCCTGTACCCGGTTCGCCAAACAACGCCACCGAACAATCCTTGAACGTTCCCGGTCCACCTCCGTCATGTTCAACTTGTTGGAACACACGCTTGGCATAGTCCGGATTATGCAACCCATCAAAAATCTCGCGCACCATCGCCTGCTGATCACGATTTAATAATTCACCAATTGTTGTCTTGGTGATGTGCCAGTTGTTGTCAACTTTCGACCGAAGTGGATGCTCGAACGGAAATACAACGCCCTTCCCTTGCTCTTCTGTCAGCGATTTAAACAAAGTCGCGACCAGCGTTTCCGATGTTGGTTTGGTCTTCCCAAGTGACGTTATCGGCAGAGTTCCCGCGGCTAAAGCAGCGGCTCCGATAACGGATGTTTTAAGAAAATCACGGCGCGTGATATGACAATCAACGCACATCGAAGAAGGCTGGGCTGTCATATAACTAAGATGCGCTCTGAGTGGACCCACGGCAACACGGTTTTACAATTTCCCAAGCCTACGGCCCACGCAAATGCTGCATGACGTCCTCCAGTCTCGGTGACTTCACAAAAAAAGTCCCGACGCCAAGGTTTGTTGCGCGTTGCCTGTCGCGTCCCTCATCGGAAGAACTCAAAACGACCACCTGCATCTGCGAGATTTCACGGCGTTCGCGCAACCATTCGAGAACTTCAAAACCCGATTTGATCGGCATCCTCAGGTCAAGGATCAACACGTCGGGAAATGGAAAACGCTGGCGGTCGCCATAGTTTCCGGCGCCCTGTAAATAGTCCATAGCTTGTTCGCCATCGCGCACGACATAAATATCGTAAGGCAATGTCGCGCGGCGAAATGCGATCTGAAAGATCAACACATCGTCGGGGCTATCTTCGGCTAAAAGAATAATCTTCCGCATGTCGCCACAAAGGATCGTTTGCTCCCTACAGTTACGACTCTTGCAGCATCGGAAGAAAAAGGCAATCAACGGTACGTCAAGATGCCCCGTCTCGCCGCCTAAGGCTTTCGCTTATGTGACAATTGGCTATTTATTTGACGAGCCCCAACTCAGTGGCCATTGCCTTCTCATCTTTCAATTCTTTGACAGTTGCATCGATCTTGCTGCGGCTGAAATCGTTCACTTTCAATCCCTGCACGATTTCAACTTTGCCCGCGATGCTCCGTGTCGGGAACGAGCAGATGATGCCCTTTTCAATTCCATAACTGCCATCCGAAGGCACACACAAGCTGTTCCAATCGCCCGCGGGCGTCGGATGAATGATCGACTTCACAGAATCGATTGCCGCATTGGCCGCGCTCGCCGCACTGCCAGCGCCACGCGCCTTTAACACCGCCGTGCCGCGCTGCGCGACCGTTGTGACAAAATCATTTTGCAACCAGTTCTCGTCCTTGATGACCTCGGTCGCCGGCTTGCCGCCAATCTTCGCGTTGTAAAAATCGGGGAACATCGTCGGGCTGTGATTTCCCCAGATGGCGAGATTCGAAACAGTGGTAATATCCACGCCGGCTTTTTTTGCCAATTGCGCCTTGCCGCGATTCTCGTCCAGACGCGTCATGGCAAACCACCGGTCCTGCGAAACTTCCGGCGCGCTCCGCATCGCGATCAAACAATTCGTGTTGCACGGATTGCCGACCACCACAATGCGCACGTCCTTCGCCGCGTGCTTCGCGATCGCCTGGCCCTGGCCGGTGAAAATCTTGCCGTTAATTCCGAGCAAATCTTTGCGTTCCATTCCCGGCTTGCGCGAGACCGAACCGATCAAGAGCGCCCAACTGATGCCGTTAAAACCTTCTTCAAGTTTCGATGTCGCATTTAGCCCCTTAAGCACCGGCGAGGCGCAGTCCTGCAACTCCATCACGACACCTTCCATCACCGGCATGGCTGGTTCGATGTCGACCAGGTTGAGGATAATGGGTTGGTCCGCTCCGAACACTTCGCCCGAAGCGATCCGAAACAAAATTGAATAACCGATAGCGCCCGCAGCGCCCGTTACAGCAACACGAATAGGACTTTTCATAATAAACAGTCAAAATAATGCTGCTCTCCGCCATGCACGCAAGCGCAATTGCATCAGTAGTTTCTCTGTTGCTTTGATTAGCGTTTTCTACCGCCGCTTTTTCCCTGACTCAGAAAACAAGATTTTGTCCATAGTCGCGTTGTGAGGGCGTCGCTAGCATCCGCCCTAGGATGAGGATTTCGGCTTTAGGGCAGGGACTGATCGCAGCAGGTCTGCTGATTGCATCGTCAACATTCGCGGCAACGACATATTTCAAAATCGCGGCGACCCAACCCGGGGTTTCCAGCCTCGTTTGTGTCCGCGCCATCATTAAAAAATCCGACGGTACCTATGTCGCCGGCGAATGGGGAAGCTCGTCGTGGCCGAGCGTCACCATCTACGGCAAGGCAATAAATCCAACCGACGTCATAGCCGTCCCGACCGGCACGACGCAGATCACGATCGGCAAAGGGCCCGATTACCTGCCCCAAACGATTACCACGAATCTGTCGCTAGCCAACGTGACCAATACCATCAATGTCGCGCTTCAGCCTCAACTCGATTTCTATAACCGCGGCTGGCGTGGCGGCGACGCGCATTTGCATTACTATCATGGAGAAAACGAAGTCACTCACACGCCGCAGGAAGTATTCACCATGTGTGCCGCGGGGGGGATGACCTTTGCCTCGCTCGCTGAAGAACACTACGGCGCCACCACGCTGACGAGACAGCAAATGCTCGATACATGGAAAGTTTACGAAAACTCCGAGTGCAAAATCTGGGACGGCATCGAAGAGCCGAAAAATCAATGGGGCCATCATATCGCAATTCTCTACGATCCGTGGTCGATCCGCAGCGCGATCCCGTATTCATCGGGCGTTTACAACGTCCACGAGCAGGGCGGCATCAGTTATCCCGTCCATCCCGACCGCTTCTTTCCCGCGCGCGTTTACAGCGGCCAGTACGCACTCTTCCCGCTCAACAACCATTTTAAGGATTTTCCAATCGAAGCTCTCGCAGGCCACCTGCTCGACGCCTTTAGCGGCGTATCCGACGAACCTTACAAACCGATTAATCTCACTTCGTATACGAAACTGCTTTCGATGGGCTACAAAATCCCGCTCATGTGCGATTCGGATTTTTGTTTCGACCGGATGAACAATGGCAACAAAGGCCTCGGCTTCTGGATGAACTACCTTTATATGGACGGCAACCCCCTCTCGCGTGCCTCCATCTGCAATGCCATTCGCAAAGGCCGCGTTATGTCGACAACCGGTCCGATGGTTGCGTTCTCGATCGACAACGCCATCAGCGGCGACACCCTCCCGGCCGATGGCACGCAACGCACTCTGCGCATTGAGGCGAGTTACAAATTCAACCCATGGACACTCGCCTCCACTACTTTTGATGGCTCTGCACCTTGCCAAATCACAACAATTGATCTGATCCGCAATGGCCAGATCATTAAAACCTGGAGCGTCAATGCGCCGACCACCTTGATACAAACACCAATTAGTGAAACAACAAACAACGCCTCTTACATGGTTCGCGTCGCAGGTAACGACACGATTTGGATCGCCGCTTACGCCAGCCCCATCTATTTCGAAAACGCTCCCCGCCCGCGTCAGCCATCCATTTTCAAATCGCTCGTCCAGGGTCGCCTCTACGATTCCAAAACAGGCGCGCCTCTGGCGGGAAATATTTCCTGCGTTCGCTACAGCGTCACAAACTGGACCATCGCCGCAAGCGAGAACGGATTATTTCGCGCCTACGTTCCCATCGACGCCGACCTGATTGCATCCGACGCGAACGGCCGCTCTTTTACCCAAAATATTCACAAGTTCGAGCCAGCGTATTCCTTCTGTCACTATCTTGCAGATAATTATCCCGACGACAAAGGCCCAGCCGTGGACGCCTTCAGCAATCTTGTCCAGCAACTCACCTACGAATTTCCAATCGGTCTGCAACTCGCTGCGTCTTATATACGCACCAACCTGGCCGGAGACACCGCGCTCACAAATATTTCGATCCTCTCCGCGCCCACTGCAACAACTGGCAAAACCACCACGGAAATCGTCATGCTGCTCGTCGATAAAACACAGGTGCAACCCGGTGACACCATCAATTATGTCGCCATTTTCCGACAGCCGAAGAACGTCACACCAACGGAACAACTCTCTGTCATCTGGAATGGCTGGAATCCGACCTATCCCCACACCAATACCAAATACGAATACTCCTTCGGAGAAAATTCCGGGACCAGCGGCACGAGCATCGGCAGTGGTTTCTGGATTCGCGCCGGCGCAGTGGTCGTTCCAAACTGGGTCACGAATGACACCTCCACTACCGCCGCCATCGACATGTTCGTGCGCGTGATCGGTTCCGTTTCCGAGTCCGCGCATCTTTTGCTTCGCGTTGGGCCAACGAAACGCGAACTTCTCGTCAGTTCAACGAGCGATGGCTTACCGGCGACATGGGGACAAATCGGTATCGGCCCGTGCAATTTCTACCGCGACAATGCCAACACTCGTTACGCCGATTACCGTTCCATGTCTGTCCGCGTTAATCTTAACGGCCAAAACCTCACTATCGCCCCGCTCACCGATACCGCGCACAGTGCCGACGCCGACGACGCAATCTTCTACGAAAATTTTTACTACGACGGCAACTGCGAGCCTCAATACCGCAACGTCCCTTTCCGCGATCATGTCCGCTCGCAACCCTCTCCGCCCAACTTCAGTTCCATCCCGATTCAAAACCCACCCGACACCACACCGCCAAACGCCGTCTTGATGGAGCCATTCGACGGCGATCAAATTCAAGGACCACAAGCCCGCCTGTTTTATTTTGTCGATGACGTCGGTCTTTCGGGGGTAAAGAATGCCGATGTTATTATCGACGGCAGCGTGCGAATTGCCGGGACGACGAGTAATCCGATTCTACTGAACCTCACTTCCGGTTTCCATACGTGGCAAATTCGGGGCTACGATAACGCGGGCAATTCCGCTCTGAGTGAAATCCGCACCGTGAATGTGGTGAACGGAACCCCACCACCGACGACGTTGAAAAATTCCACATGGCTTCCTCCAAACCTCTTCCGATTCCAATTCGATTCCGTCGCTGGAAAAAATTATACCGTACAATTCAGCACCAACTTCGCGACATGGCCAACCTTGCTGCTGACCAACGCAACAACAACATCAGTCAACGTGACGGATCAGATTTTCGCAATCTCGCGCATCTATCGCGTCATCAGCGGTCCGTAAATCATCGCAGCACCGCGCCCGCACCGTCCACAATCTGGCAAACACGCGGCGTCATCTCGATCCCCGATTGCTTAGTGTAATCGCGCGCCATATCCGCCATGAACGATTCCAAACCAAGCCGCCGCACCAGATTGATCGTCGCGCCGCCAAATCCGCCACCCGTCAATCGCGCCCCCAGAGCTGCCGGATGTTTGCGCGCCAACGCCACCAACAAATCCAATTCCTTCGTGCTGTTCTTAAAAAAATCGCGCGAGCTGTCGTGGCTTTGGAACATGAACTGCCCGAACTCCTCGAAATTCCCGTCGCGCAACGAACGTTCGCCAAAATTCACCCGCTGAATCTCACCAACGACGTGATACGCGCATTGATACTGCCGTTCCGTCAGCTTCGATTTATTCGCGTTCAACGTCTTTGGATCAACCGCACGCAAATTCTTCACCCCCATAGCCGCCGCCGCCGCCTCACATTCGCGTCGCAACTCATTGTATTCACCGCCAACCAGCGAGTGTTTCACACCCGAATTGCAAACCACAACCGCGATATCCCCAATCATCGGCACCATCTCGACCGTGAGATTTAGAAAATCAATCAACATCGAGTGCTGCGCTTTCCCGAACAGCGATGAAATCTGGTCGAGCAATCCCGACTTCACCCCCACAAAATTATTTTCCGCTGCCTGGCAAACCTTCGCCGTCGCCAAACGTTCTTGCCGGTTGAGCGGCGGCAAACGATGTTTCTCATCGTGCTTTGGTGGTTCGCCCGGCCCCGTATCCGTGATCGAATACGGAAACATCTCGCGCACCGCCAGCGCCGTCGCCACTTCCAACGCCGCCGAACTGCTCATCCCCGCGCCAATAGGGACATTCCCATGGATCGCCGCATTAAAACCGTTGAACCCGATGCGCCGTTTCCGCAGTTCGTCCAACACACCTTTGACATAATTGGCCCACGGTGCCTTGGGATTCTGTTCGAGACGATCCACCAAAAAAACTTCTGTCTCAGGGTAAGCCGTCGATGCTAGTTCGATCCGTCCATCCTTGCGCGGCGACGCGGCGAATTGGATATATCGATCCACCGCCAGCGACATGACGACGCCTTGATTATAATCGGTGTGATTTCCCAACAACTCCAGACGCCCCGGCGCTTGCACTTTGTGCACCGGTGGCGCGCCGAACTTTTGTTTAAAAAAGGATTCAACCTCGAGCATGGAACAGAGTACCTGTGCCACACCTTTCCCCCGCCGTAAAACTCAAATTTCCAGCAACACATCACTAAAAGCCGATGAAGCTTTGGGACTGCGTCAGGGCCCTGGCGCTTTTCCGACATCGCGAAAACGCGCCGAAGCTCTCACCTCGGCGCGTCATGTTTGGGTCTTCTCCGTTAGAGTGATTTCACAAACTCAACCAACGCCTTGCGCTGTGAGTCATTAAGCTTCTCATAACGCTGCGTCGACGCTGCCGCTTGACCCCCATGTGCCCGAATCGCCGCGTCGATATCTGGCGCACGACCATCGTGCAGGTATGGCGCATTGAATCGCGCGCCCCACAACGGCGACGTCCGCATCTCGTGCTGACCCGCCGCGCCTTGAGCAATCCCGTCGCCAAGATTCCCCATGTCATGCAACAACAGGTCCGACCAGAGCACGACCGGCTTCAGATTCAACGCCGGCACCTTGTTCTTGCCCGTGACCACCGTCCGTTGATGACAAACCGCGCAACCAACCGCTGCGAACAATCCGCCGCCGCGTCGCACGTTTGCTGTTACAGGACCCGGCTGGGGCGGAGCGAGGTAGCGCATGAACGACGCAAGCCTGTCAATATCCGACATGTTCGATTGCGGATCCACATGATCTTCCGGATCAGCAACCGTATCGAATTGTTGCAGCAGATATGTGTTTCCATTCGGCGCATTCTCCGTCGGGAACAACCGGCTGGTGATCCCCATCTCGTTGAGATATGCATCTGCTGCAAACGCCAGCAACGTCGCCTGCTGATTCTTCCAACCAAACCGTCCCACATGATTCGTCTTCGTCGCGACATCATAAACAATCGCGGCATGACCTTTCACTCCGTCCGGCTTTTTTCGTGCGGCATTGCGCACAATGGCGTCATCGGGAATCGCCTCGATCAATCCCGCTCCGAGCAACGACGTCGTTTTTCGATGTGCAATGATCGTTGCCTCTGGCGGAACGAATTCCTGCACCGTCGGATCAATCGCCATTGATTGCAACAACGACCCACCCCACTCCGTCATCGGATCAAACACGCCATTTGTCAAACGTCCGAAGCGCGTCACCATATTCGTGCTGCTACCTCCGCGCTCTGGTGCGAAATGGCAAGCGACACACGAAACATTATTGAATGTTGGACCGAGCCCTTTCTCGATTGTCTCAATCTCATCGAACTGATCCGCGCCCAATTTAAACTGCGCCAATTCATTCGTGCCGAGTCGGGCCAAAGGCCGGCTACCAACCGCACCATCGGACGAACCCGCTGGCGGATGCGTCGGGGGTCGCAACCCGGGAGGCGATGTTGACGGTGGCGGTTGAGCGTTGGGCGGCGGTGGCAATTGCGCGCGGGCAACTCCACTGCATAACGTGAACGTAAGTGCTAACACAGCACCTGCGACTAGTCTTTTCATACGTCCTTTCGGTTTTTGCGTTTCTGCCGGAGCGCGGCGTCCAACCGCTGCAACGTCCCGACTGCGCCACCGGCGTTGCAGCCGCCCAAACGCTTTGCTCCGATGACATTCCGCACCGGAGGTGTTCGGCGCGAACCTTGAATCGAGGGTCTTCCTCATTCGTCACACCTACAGTCAAATCCCCGCCTGTTAAGCCCGTGTGTCGATTGGCATGAGAACTGTTAAGAAAGTGTAAAAGTCGCGTAAGCGAAAATTTTCTAGATACGCTGCCGTCGCGACTGATAGCCTAATTCTAATGAAAAAGTCCTCGACCGCTACACGCATGAACCGTCGTCGTTTCCTGGGGTTAGCTGGCGCCGCTGCTGCCGCGCCAATGATCGTCCCCTCGCGCGTCCTTGGCCTCGGCAACTGGCCGTCGCCCAATAGCCGCATCGTCATGGGTATTGCCGGTTGGGGCATGATGGGCCCGGGCAACACCGAAAACTTCTTGAAAGAACGGGATTGCCAGGTCGTCGCCGCCTGCGATCTGGACAAAGAAGCTCTCGGCAGAGCCGTTGACAAAATCAACGGCCATTACAAAAACAAGGACTGCAAAGCCTACCACGACTATCGCGAAATGATGGCCCGTCCCGACATCGACGCCGTCATGCTCGCCATTCCCGATCATTGGCATGCCCTCGCCGCGACTGAAGCCTGCCGCCAAAAGAAAGACGTCTACGGCGAAAAACCACTCGCGCGCACCATCGTCGAACAACGCGCCATCGTCGACGCCGTTCACAATAACCATCGCGTCTGGCAGACCGGCTCCTGGCAACGTTCGACCTCTAACTTCCACAAAGCCGCCGAAATCGTCCGCAGCGGATTCATCGGCAAAGTCAAACGCGTCGAAGTCGGCTTGCCTGAAGGACACGTCGATTTCAAACATACTAAAGACAATTGCACAATCACCGAACCACCCGCGCGCCTCGACTACGACATGTGGGTCGGCCCGTCGGAAATGATTCCCTACATGGAGTGCCGGGTGCACATGAACTGGCGCTGGCACTACAATTTCGGCGGCGGCCAACTTCTCGACTGGGTCGGCCACCATCTCGACATCGCCCATTGGGGCCTCGGCTTCGATAAGATCGGCCCCATGAGCGTCGAAGGCACCGGCGAATTTCCTCCACACGATGCCGTCTGGAACACCGCCACCAAATACCGCGTCGAAATGGAATACCCGCACAATGTCCACATCACCGTTGCCGGCGGCCACCCCGACATTAAATCGGGCTGCAAATGGATCGGCACCAACGGCTGGGTCTGGGTGGATCGCGGCGATAAACTCGAATGTTCAAATCCAAAGTGGCAAGGCGCCGCGGACATTTCCGATTCCATTTCGCACGTCCACCTTTACAAATCCGTCAATCACCAGCGCAACTTCCTAGACTGCGTCAAATCGCGCAAAGAGACCATCACGCCGGTCGACGTCGCGCACCATTCCGCCATTCCCGGCCATCTGGGCCTCATCTCGATGTTGCTCGGTCGCAAAATCCGTTGGGATTGGCAAAAAGAACAAATCATCGACGATGCCGATGCCAACCGCTATCTCGGCCGCGAATACCGCTCGCCGTGGAAGCTCGTCTAAGCTTCGAACTAAACTTTTCAGCTCGGACCGGCCCCAGGCCGGTCCTCTTTTTTTGCCATCCGAATTCTCGGCTTCTCGGATTGCGACGGTCAGCAGGTGTAAGTGAACTATTTGCGCCGCATTGTCTGTGATTTTTTGTAAGCCAATGCTGGTCAGAGCGTTGCCAGCGGACGTGACAAAATAGGGGTGGGGGTTGGGGGCCCTCTAAGTGGTCGTAAGTGGTCGTAAGTGGTCGTAAATGGACGCTAATGGATGCAAATGGGAACGGAAACCGGTTGAGGGTTTGCGCTCCAAAACCTTCGGTATCTTCAAACGTTTCCACATAAACAAACCTTTCAATATTCCGACGAGCGTTATTGCTTAACGGGCGTCAAGGCGCAGGGTATTGTGGCATGAAGTTGCTGTTCGTCAAAAAATGTAGGGAAAGGAGGGAACCCAGGGAAAGAATTGGCACTTTTTCTCCACGATTTTTAACCATCAAGATGTGAAGGCACAAAGATTGCGTCGAAAGCCACGGGGTCCTCTCACCGTTTCATTGCTGCCCGAGCAACACTCATTCTTTACACGCGCGGCGGAGATGTCTAAAGTCGGCCATGCCGAAAGATTCTACGGAATTTATTGACACTGATTTGCTCGACGCGCAGAAAACCGGCTTCGCCGCCATGAGCGACGTCCCGACCGGCTCTATGAATCGCCCACCAACACGCGAGGAGATTGAGGCGATGGTCAGCGAGAAACAATTAAAACTCGCTGAACTCAAACGCGCCCAGGAAGAACTCGAACGCGAACGCGCCGGCCTTGAGGAATTGCGCCGTCGCCAGACTGAATTTCAAACCGGCAAAGAAGAAATGGTCATGCATCTCACCCGCGGCGTCGGCCTGTTGGAAGAACAGGAACTCCGCTTGCGCCGCGACGCAGAATCGATGGCGCGTTCGCTGGAGGCATTTCGCGAAGCGCTGCAGAAGGTTCGCTGTTTGAATGACGGCTCGTGGTCGCAGGACAATTACCAGGCTGAACTGACTTCTGCGCTGACGACCCTGGAGAATGCGCGCATGGAATGGAATTCCGCGCGAATGAAATTTCCCGTGCTGACGGGAGAACTCCCCGAATCAGCTCCCTCTCAACAACAAGCACAATTGTTCCCCGCGAACGCGAGCTTCGGCGAACTGTGCAAAATCGGTTTTGCACTGACCTGGCCATTAGCAGCCGTTGGTTTTGCGTTGATGGGATTGGTGCTGCTTCGCCATTAAAAGCCAATGGCCCTGCTGAAAAAGAAAGTTGATCCACTTTCGGACCGCGCCAAAGCTTTGAACGCGGAAATTGCCGCACTGGAAGCCAAAATTCGGAAGTTGGATCAGCAGTCCGGGGGCAACGAAGTGAACAAATCCGGAGCGCGCGTGCGCTCGACCGCGTTGCCACACGGTGGCACGGTGATGGCGGCTAACACCCCGCCACCAAAAGCACCTGAACCGGTATTCGAAGAGGTCGACCAGAAACCAATTAAAGAGATAAAGGCTCAGCGATCTCCTGCTCTTCCAATTGAGGACCTGACCACGCCGACGCAAAAAATGGGTTTTCTGGATCGGTTGGAACAAATTTTCCGTCCGCCGCCGTTGTCGAATCCGAAACTGGTTAACTACCTTGCCGCTGGAAGTATTCAAGGGTTGCGTCCGTTGCGATACGAAAAGCGTGTGGCCCGCAATAGGTTTCTGGCGCTTGCGTTTGTCCTTGTGGTAGTCTTGTTCGGTATTTGCGCGGCGCTGATAAAGCACCGTTAGTTCCTGATGAAAACTACTCTCCAAGCCTGTCCTGTGCCGACCGGCGAAGGCACATTCCTCGCGTATTACTCCGATAAGGGACTGGCCCGGCTCGATTTTCCAAATGGCAAGCAACCGAAGGCGGAAGAATTGCCGAAGGCAGAAATGAAGCGGTGGCACGAATTAACCGCGCGGGCGATTGCGGAAGTCATCAATGGAAGACCGATCACTTTGATGCCCCCGTTGGATGTGAGCATTGGGACCGAGTTCCAGCGCGATGTCTGGAGTGCGTTGCGAAAAATATCGTGCGGCAAAACGAAAAGTTATTCAGAAATCGCCGCTTTAGTCGGCAAACCAAAAGGCGCGCGGGCCATCGGCAACGCATGTGGAGCAAACCCGATTCCGCTGTTGATACCGTGTCATCGCGTGTTGGCAAGCGGCGGCAGGTTGGGCGGATTTTCCAGCGGCCTCGATTGGAAACGTAAACTTCTCCAGCGCGAGAACGTCACAAACTATCGCGAATAATGCTGCGCGCCGGTGTCATTTTAGTCTTGTTTGCCGCGGCGATTTCCAGCCGGGCCGAATCCCAACTAACCGATGCCCAGCGGAGCACGATTGCATTTGAGTCTCTGAGCCGATTACAGAATGTCGACCTCGCCACAGACCCGGCATTAAAGGAAGCCGTTTACCGATTGCTCGATAAAGTTCGCGGCACGGATAAATTTCTTGAGATCGTCAAACAGTTTAAACTGAAGGATTGCGATCCCGGCTTGCTCAACGTCGCGCTGAAAGCGCCCGGGAGCGAAACAGGTGTAGAAGCGACGCGCCTGGTGCTAAGTCACAAAAATTCCAATTTGTTCAAAAAAAGCCTGGAAAGTTCCGACATCAAAACCGCGATCTCCACCGCCGAAGCATTGGGCGATGCCGCGGAAAAGGACGCAGTCGGATTGCTTTTGCCCATCGCTGTTGATGCGAACCGAGAGACGGCCTTGCGCAAAGCCTGCATCCGAGCGCTCGCCCGAACTTCCGACGGCGCGACGGCTTTGCTCGAGTTGGCGAAAAAGGGAACGCTGGCGGAAGATTTGAAATTCACCGCCAGCACGGAGTTGAACGGGGCGCATTGGACGAACATCAAAACCGAAGCGGCGAAAGTCTTGCCGCTACCATTGGCAAGTGGTTCGCAGCCCCTTCCAACGACCGTTGAACTGCTGAAGATGAACACCGATTCCGCGAATGGCGAAAAGGTGTTTTATCGCCAGCTACCCGGTTGCGCCGCCTGCCACACCATTCATCGCAAAGGCGGACAAGTCGGGCCCGACCTATCGGAAATCGGCACCAAACTTGCAAGGGAAGCAATCATCGAAGCGATTCTCGAACCGAGCGCGGGCATTTCCGTTGGCTACGAAACCTACAACTTGGATTTGAAATCCGGAGACGACGCATATGGACTGCTCGTGAGCGAGACGGCAGACGACATTGCCATCAAAGATTCGAAAGGCATCGTCACGCATTACAAAAAAAGCGATGTCCTCAACAAACGCAAATTGAAGACCTCGATTATGCCCACAGGCTTGCAGCAGGGCATGACCCCGCAAGAATTCGCTGATTTGGTTGCCTTTCTGTCGAGTTTGAAAAAACAATAGCGCGTGAACCGCCGCGCGTTTATCAAATCCACCGTTGCTACCGCTGTAGTTGCTCCGACCATTTTTTCCGCCAAGGGCGAACCCGTCACAGACAGGTTCATTTTGTCCGCGCCGTTGACGCACTCCGATTGGATGCTCAAAGCGGGCATGGCCTGGGGTCCGGAAGGCGTTCGCCACATGCTGGACACGTGCAAAGCGTGCGGGTGGACTCGCATTTACTGGCGCGTGTTCGATGGCGGGCGGGCGCTCTACAAAAGCAAATATCTGAAGCCGATGGGCAAGTGGGATGCGGACAGTTTCTGGAGCCCACAATCGTCTGCCGATACAACGTTGGTCGAACACTACACGCACATGAACGCAGATCAACGTCGCGCCCTGAGGGCGAAATTCGATGCGCTCGACTACGAGCATTTTGATCCGCTTGCCGAAGCAGTTCGCTACGGGCACAAAATCGGCCTAAAGATTCACGCATGGTTAAGCATCAACGAGGATGATCATGGCTGGGGTTTGCAGAGCGAATTTTCCAAGCAGCATCCAGAGTTTCGTTGGCAACATCGCGATGGCCGGCCATATCACTCACAGCTCAGTTTCGCCTTTCCAGAGGTCAGAAAATACAAACTCTCGCTCATTCGCGAGCTGGCCGACAACTATAAGCTCGATGGATTCTTTCTCGACTGGGTTCGAACCGGCGACGTTCGCGACAATCCGCAAAACGACAAAACCGGCGCGGCGGACTATGGATTCGAAGCACCGCTGCGCGCCGCTTACCGCGCACAAACGAATAAAGAGCTGCAGGCTGCGACCGATGACGCGGCATTCCTTTTTCGCGCACAACCGCAGACCCTGTTCATGCGCGAGGTTTCGAAGCTGCTGCAGAAACATCATCTGCCCATTTCAGTGATGGTCAGTCATCCGTGGCATTATCGCGGCGAACTGGACAAGATCGACGGCAACCTTCGCGGCCTGCTGCTGGATGTCACCACCTGGGCCAAAGAAGGTTTGATGGATTCGGCAGTGGCAGCGGGTTATTACCGCGATGGTGGCGACGCAGAGAAGGCCTGGCACGCCCTGCGACAGGATACCGGTGCAAAAGTCGACGTATGGCTTTATCAGTGGGTTCCGAAATCCGTTGGCGAATTCAGCGACCAGTTGGCGATGGCAAAACAAGTCAGGGCCTCGCAAATTCTTTTTTGGGAAGCTGATTACATCGAGGGCGCAGCGAAAGATTTGACGCAAACGATGGCTGCGCATTCCCGCGTGTAGACTGGGCGATCGCTCCGCGACCACCGCTATCGCGCCATTGGATATAAATCCAAACGCCGGAAGAAAACTTCCGCCCCTTCTGATTGCAAAACGATTTTCCCCATCGTCGGCGAAGCATTCGTGCCAGTAAGCGTGTGATGGCCATTGACGCTGACGCTAATGAGATCGTTGCTGCAGGTAACCTCGACCTTGTTCCATTGGCCATGTGGATTCTCGATTTCGTGCGGTCCACGAAATCCCTTTTTGTCGTCCCAGGGATTGCGGCCCGGTCGATCAAAACGCGCGATGCCCGGCCCTTTTCGCACGCCGTCAATAGTGAGGAACGCGCCATTCACCACGAGAATATCTCCAGTGCCGCCTTCAATCATTTGGCACTCGATCGACTTTGGCCAAACCTGGTCGCGCCCGACGAAATGGACGAGAATTCCACTGTCCCGACCGTTATCGATGCGCGGTGCCCACGTCTTTTCGCCCCATTTGAATTCCGCGACCAGTTTGTAATTCGCGAAGTTGGTCTGTGTTGTGGCGAGATAGCCATAATGCTGGCCGCTGATGTGTAGCATGCCACTTTCCCAGGTGAATACCTGGTCCGGATCTTTATCGCGGCCGAAATCGCGCAGGAACGAATAAAAATTCTGCGGCTGAAGCAAATGGATTGCGTTAGCGGGCTTTTGCGTCGCGCAGCCGACAAGCACAACCAACAGAAGAAGGAGGAAACGTGGCATGCTGGGAGTAGAATTCCTACGCCAAGCTCCGGCAAGCAGAAACAGCCGTGGGTTCAGTGCATTCGGAAAAATGGAAATACAACCTCGGTTAAAGTCGCGACAAGAAAGACGACACTGATAACGGCGTTAAGTCGGAAAAACGCATTATTCACCCAATTCAAACTGCGTCGCCGCGCCAGCCAATGCTCGGCAACCAAACAAAGTAGAATAAACGCGCCACCGATATAATAAGCGAACCGGAATCCAGCCAGCAGCCCAAAAACCATCAGCACGAGCCACATGATGAGATGCGCGAGGAAAGCCGCCGCCAGTGCATTCTTCGGCCCCCAGCGCACAACAAGCGAACGCAATCCGTGTTGGCGGTCGAATTCATAATCCTGCAGCGCATAAATGATGTCGAACCCGACCAGCCAAAACACAACCGCCACGGCCAGCAACAGCGCAAGAATCGCGCTATGACCAATCGCAGGCCAACCGTTGGGCGTTGTCGGAAACAAATTGAAGTTCCCCTTAACCGCTAGCCACGCTCCGATTGGTGCAAGCGCCAAAGCGATCCCAAGAAACACATGGGTGAAATCCGTGAACCGCTTTGTCAGCGAATAGAAACACACAACAACCAACGCAACGGGCGATAGATAGAAACAAACCGGGTTGATGAAATAGGCGTCGACGACCAGGCCCGCCGCTGCGACCGCGCATAACAAAGTCGCACTTACCAATGAAATTTTTCCCGCAGGCAAATGTCTCTGCGCAGTCCGTGGATTCAATCGATCAAACTGCCGATCAGCGATACGATTAAACGCCATCGCCGCAGTTCGCGCGCAAACCATCGCTCCCAAAATCAACAAGAGCACCCGCAGCCCCGGCCATCCGCGATTGTCCCGCGCTGCCAGCGCCATTGCCGCCAGCGCAAAAGGGAGCGCGAAGATCGTGTGGGACAACCTAACGAACTCAGCCCACTTGCGGATTGTGTTGAACATAGATTAAGACGAACGTCCAACGTCCAACATCCAACGTTTAACATCGAAGACTTGCATATCCGTTCCGAGCCTCACGACTGAACTCGAACGCTCTTTTCCACCGTCAGCCGACGCGCCCCGACAGCCAACTTGCGCTTCTCGGCGGTTTTAACGCTGGCGACAAAAATTCTTATTAATTCATCGGTTTCATTCGATAGCGGTTGCACCCGAGTAGCTGGTTTAATCAATCCGGAATATTGAATCAGACGGAGCCAACGAAATGATTCTCTTAGTTCCTTCAAGCCAAGCTTCAGCTTATGAATGAAGTCGTCTACCGACTCCGCTGCTTGTGCTTCTCCGTGGTTTGGGAGCGCGGAAGTACCAGAGCGCAGCAGCTGTCCGGCTATATGATTTCCAGCACGGTTTTTAGGAAGGCTTTCGACCAGATGAATAATTCGAGAAGCAAACTCAAGCAGTCGCTGTTCCAAATCATACGCCTGAATAACTGTTCTATTCTCTTTCGTTGGACGTTGGACGTTGGACGTTGGATGTTCGATGTTCATCTTACTCTCCTTCTTCCTGCCAACGCGGCATGAGTTTGTTCGGAACGCCGATGTGATCGAGCACGCGAGAGACAACCGTGTCAGCGACTTCCTGAATCGTCTTCGGCCCGGTGTAGAACGACGGGTTCGCCGGCAAAATGATCGCGCCCGCCAGCAAAAGCAGTTCGAAGTTCTTCACGTGCACGAGACTCAGCGGCGTTTCGCGCGGAACCAAAATCAACTTTCGTTTTTCCTTTAGCACTACATCGGCTGAACGAAGCAATACATCCTCACTGAATCCGTGCGCTATGCGACCCAGCGTTCCCATCGTACAGGGAATCACAACCATCACGTCGGGCGGGTTAGATCCGCTCGCAAATGGCGCATTCATGCTTTTCAAGCTATGCGTCGTCACACCTTCAGGCAGACGCAAGCCAGCGGGCAGTTCCTCCTTCAAAACCACCTGCGCATAGTTGCTCATGACCAGATGCAACTCGTGTTCCTTCGGGTCAAGATTATCGAAGAGCCGCTGCGCGTAAATCGCGCCGCTGGCTCCGGTGATGGCGATTAAGATTCTCAATTTGATTCACTATGGCATGTCTGCTGCCGGGAATTAAGGATTAAAAATTCAGGCTGACCCATGCGATTTTCTGTCAAAAAAGGCGTGCAATTTTTTACCGGAAAGCCATGGTATATTTGAATGCTAAGGCCCGTAGATACAAGGCAGCCGTTGGCAGTCCAGGCCGAGGTGCAAATGGCCTATGACGCGATGTTTCCACATGGAAATCGCGCATTTGTGTCGCGCGTATTCGGATGGGTTATTTCGTGCTTTGCGGGTAATTACGGCGATTATCAGGCGATTGATGCTCGCTATCATGATTTGGAGCACACGCTTCAGGGCACACTTTGCATGGCCAGACTTCTCCTCGGCCGGTTCAAAGCCAAAGCGGAGCCTTCCCTGGATCAACGAATGTTTGAGTTGGGAATCATCGCCATTCTTCTCCACGACACTGGTTACTTAAAAAAGCGCGGCGACATCGACGGCACCGGCGCGAAGTACACACTCACGCACGTCGATCGCAGCGTGGAGTTTGCCGCGATGTTGATGGCTGACCATGGCTATTCACAACGCGACATCGCATCGGTTCAGAGAATGATTCGTTGCACCGGTATCAATGTGAAGCTCGATACGATTGCTTTCGAGAGCGAGACCGAACGAATCACCGGCTTCGTGCTTGGCACCGCCGACCTGCTCGGACAGATGGCGGCGGACGATTACATCGAGAAATTGCCAATTTTATATTCTGAATTCGCCGAAGCCGCGCGGTTCAACGAAGGCAAAATGAAGGGCGGCGGTTTTTTCGGCAGCGTCGAAGATTTGATGCAAAAGACGCCGGTGTTTTGGGACAAATATGTCCGCGCCAAAATCAACAACGATTTCCTTGGCTTGTATCAATTTTTGAACGATCCGTATCCCGATGGCCCAAGCTGGTACATCCATCGAATCGAGCACAATATCGCGAAGTTGAACCGTGAACTTGGTGTTTCGGCCTAGCAAATACTTTGCGCTAACGTTCCGTACCTGTTAGAAAACGGCCAATGGCTGCAAAACTTACAATCGGTTTTCTCGGCGCCGGCAAAATGGGAACCGCGCTCGCCAAAGGTTTTATTTCCGCTGGTTTGGTCAAGGCAGATCAGGTCCGTGCCTTTGATCCCGTTCCCGAGGCCGGAGCGGCCTTTGCCAAAGAGACGGGAGCGAAGACATCCAAGTCGAACGTTGAAGTCGCAAAGTTTGCCAATGTGTTGATCGTCGCGGTTAAGCCCGGGAACGTCCCCGAGTTGCTCGGCGAAATTCGCGATAGCATCACGCCCGGGCATTTAATCATCTCAATTGCCGCAGGCGTGCCGATTGCCAAATTCGAAGCCGGTCTGAGCGACAAGACCCGAATCATTCGCGTCATGCCGAACACGCCCGCGCTGCTCGGCGCGTCCGCCACGGCGTATGCACTCGGAAAATCAGCCACCGCCGCCGACGGTGAGTTGTGCAAAAAACTGTTCTCCGCCGTCGGCATCTCGTTCCAACTGAAAGAAGCGTTGCTCGACGCCGTCACGGGATTGAGCGGGAGCGGCCCGGCATACGTCTACATGATCATCGAAGCGCTAAGCGACGGCGGCGTCGCCTCGGGTTTGCCCCGCGATGTTGCAACCAAACTCGCCGCTCAAACGGTTTTTGGCAGCGCCAAAATGGTCCTCGAAACCGGCATGCATCCCGGCGCCCTCAAAGACATGGTCACCAGCCCGGGCGGCACCACCATCGAAGGCTTGCACGAGCTGGAAAAAGGAAAGCTTCGCGGAACCCTGATCAACGCTGTGCGCGCGGCCTCTGACAAATCCAAAAAACTCGGGCTGGGCTAGAGACTCAGCAGTCAGTGTAAATTCCCGATTTGAAAATCGAGCGCGGCGCGCTGCACCATATAATCGTACTTCGCGTTGGCCTGTGCGATTTCCGCGGACGTGCGACTTAATTCTGCCTGGCTCAATTCGAAAATTGAAGTGGAGCCCAGTTTGAAACGCGTTTGCGCCAGACCAAAAGCTTGTCGCGCGTTTTTCAAAAGCTGTTCGGTCAAATCTACCCGCTCAAATGCGTAGTCCATGTTGAGTTTCGAAATCTGCACCTGCCGCGCTATGTTGTTCTCTTCGTCGCGCAATGTTTCTTCAGCAGCCTTCGCACGCAACGCTGCTTCCTCCTTACGCCCCTGATAGAGTCCCCCCGCAAAAAGGGGCACGCTTAAATTTACTCCGGCGGCTGCATATCGATCCGGCAAACGCGGATCGCCGACTGGCACGATGCCGCCAACACCAATTGCACTGATTGTCGGATAATTCACTTTTCGCTCAGCCAAAGCGAACTCCTTCGCGGCATCGCGCTGGAAACGCAAACCAGCAAGGTCGGGCCGTTGTTGCATCGCTATCTGCAACAATTGATGCGCGTCTTTTTCCATCGGTTTGGGCATTTCTTCGTCCACCAGCACAAAAGTCTGCGGCTCGCGTTCGCCTAACAGCGTTGACAACGTCGCAAACGCCGCCTGCAAATCATTGCTTGCCTTCGCGCGCAATAACCGCGCCTGCTCGAAATCCACGCGGGCGAAACTAACGTCCAATTCAGATTTCAACTTATTCGTGGCAAGGCTGGTGACCTGGTTCAAAAACAGTTGCCGCGATTTTGCCGTTTCTTCCGCCACCTGCAGTACCGATTGAGATTCGAGTGCCGAAAAATAGGCCGCGTTTACTTCCAACAAAATCTGCTCACGCGCAGCCGAGCTGTTCATTCGCTCGGCCTGGGCGCGAAGCTTTGCCGTTTTCGACAAGTCCCAGGTGCGGCCAAAATCTGTAATAAGTTGGGAGATCGTGATACCTTCGGCGTTTCGTTCAAACACCGTGGGATTATTTATCGCACCCGCGGCGATGCGTGTGTTCGCACTATCCGCCCCGGCAGCGGTGACGTTGATCGTCGCGGTAGGAAAGAAACCAGCTCGCACCTCTTTGACTGCCTGTTGCGCGGCTAGTGCGCGCAATTCCGCCACGGTGATTCGCGGATGTTGCTTCAGCGCGATCTCCTTCGCCTCTTGCAACGTTAAGCGTCGCGGCGTCTGCGCTTGTGCGTTTGACAGAAGCACACCAGCCGCTACGAACGGAACGATAAAATGCAAACTCCGGATCATGTTAACTTGTGACTGGCTTTGAATCTTCTTTGCCGTGGACGAGCAGATATGCCGCCGGAACGATGAATACCGTCAGCACCACAGAAACCGCGAGTCCACCGATGATCGCTTGCGCCAGCGGCGCGTAAGCTTCGCTGCCGGTACCAAGTTTCATCGCCATCGGAATCAGGCCGATCAGCGTGGCTAGCGATGTCATCAACACGGGACGCAAACGAACGCGGCACGAAAGCGCCACCGCTTCCCGCACCGATTTGCCGTCATCGCGCAGTCGCCGCGTGAACTCAACAATCAGAATACTGTTCGAGGTCACGATACCCACCATCATCACCACACCCATCAGTGACATGACGTTCAACGTCGTACCCGTGAGGAACAAAATGACCAACACACCGGTTAGACCCGT
>Ga0265327_10001139_pt1 | contig 36374 bp, 30 predicted proteins | sample 41621metaG_FD_202089 | JGI IMG/M metagenome (GOLD analysis project Ga0265327, IMG submission 202089) | Rhizosphere microbial communities from Carex aquatilis grown in University of Washington, Seatle, WA, United States - 4-16-21 metaG | ecosystem: Host-associated > Plants > Roots > Rhizosphere...
CCACGGCGCGCGCGATGTCGGTGGTGAACGACAGGCGCCCGGCCTTGACGTTGCGCTCGACGACCTTGTCCAGGCCCGGCTCGTGGATGGGGATGCCGCCTTCTTCCAGGATGCGGATCTTGTTGGGGTCCACATCCAGACACAGCACGTCGTTGCCCATCTCGGCCAAGCATGCACCCGTCACCAGGCCCACATAGCCTGTGCCAACCACTGAAACTTTCATGAAAACTCCGATTTAACGCACGCAGGTCACCGTGGGAACACGTTCCGTGCTGAACTCATACAGTCCACACAACTGGGCGTGTACACGCTCCATCGTGAACAACTTTTCAAAGCGGGCCCGGCCGGCAAGGCCCATGGCGCGCCATTCTTCAAGGCTGTGCTGCCTCACGGCACTCACGATGCCCGACACGTCGCCCGGCTCGAACAGCAGGCCTGTTTCGCCGTGGGCCACGACCTCCGGCAGGCCACCCACACGGGCCGCCAGCACGGGCACACCGGCCCGCATGGCCTCGGCAGCGGTCAGGCCGAAGCCCTCCCAGCGCGAAGGCATCACCAGCACGTCAGCGGTCTTGAACAAGGCTTCAAGACGGGCCGAATTGATCCAGCCGACGGACTCGGCGTTGTCAGGCAAGGCCAGGCCATGGGTGTCGTAGAGCACCGAGCCACCGGCCAGCACGCCAAAGGCTTCGTCGCCCAGTTCTCGCAGGGCCGCGCAGAACAGGTCGGCCCCCTTTTGCTGATCGAAGCGCCCCACGAACAAGAGGCGCTTGCGGCCCGGGGGCCAGGCCGGCACGTTGCCCCTGGGGGCGGGCGCTTTTTCAGCTACGCCATTGAGCACCACGTGCAGTTGCTCGGGCGCCAGCCCGGCCTCTAGCGCGGACTTGCGTTCGTGCTCGGAGATGCACACCACCTTGTTGCACAACTGAGCGAGCTCACGCTCCACCCATTGGGTGACCTTGCGCGCAACGGGGCCCATGCTGCGGTCCCAAGCCCAACCATGTGGGCAGTAGATGACGCGGCTGGACAAGCCCATCATGGCCAGCAGCGGGCGCACCACGGCCCCAGCGAAGGTGGAGTGGGCATGCACCACCTTGGGCTGATGCTGGCGCACGAAGCGGGCCACGACAAGGCCCAGTTGCATCGCATTGACAGCGCGACCAGCCTTGTCCGGGTAGGTGACCACGATGACGCCCGGCGGCACAGGCAACTCCGAGGCCTGCGAGGCGGGGATCACCACAGCCACGGCACTGCCCCCGAAATCACGGGCCTGACAGACCAGCAACTCACGCAGGTAGCTCGCAATGCCGCCCTTGATGGTCTCGGCACAGTGCAGCACCTGAACGGTGTTGGGCGGCAACTGCTTCATGCAGGCACCCCTTTGAGCAAACCTTGATTGGCCAATTCTTGTGCGACCCGCTTCCAGGTAAATTGCTGCGCCCTGGCCAACCCTTTTTGCTTGAGGGTGTTGCGCAGCGATACGTCGTTGGCAACCTTGAGCAACAACTGGGCCAATGCGGCCGCGTCCTGGGGGTCAAAGTAGATGGCGGCATCACCGCAAACTTCCGGGATGGAGGCGGCACGCGCTGCCAGCACGGGGCAGCCGCACTGCATGGCCTCCAGCGGCGGGATGCCGAAGCCTTCGTAGATGGACGGGAAGACAAAGCACATGGCGCCTTCATACAAGGCGCGCAACTCGGCGTCGGATACGTAGCCCAACCATTTGACGCGATCGGAGGCAAGCTCGCCACCATGACCGAAGACCTTGGCGTTGCCGCCACCCGCGATGGCGACGTCAAAAGGCGGGTTGTCGAGCTGGGTCAGGGCCTCCAGCACCAGGCTGAAGTTCTTGTGCGCGGCCATGCTGCTGACTGCGAGCACGTAGGGGCGCTTGGCCAGGCCGGCGCGTTCGAGCAAGGCACGGTCCGGCAGGTGCCTGAGCACATGCTCGGCGCTTTCGGGCAAGACCGCGATGCGCTCTGCTTTCAGGGGCAGATGCTGGGCCAGATCCTGCCTTGAAAATTCTGAAACAGTGAGGATGCGCGCGCCCACCAGCGACAGGCCGCCGTGGATGATTTTGTAGGCCAGCCGGAAACTCGCGCTGAATGCCTGAGGCACAGAAAATACCGCCGCGTCGTGAATCACCACGATCTGGTTTCTTTTGAAAATGGGCGCGGTATTGCACAAATTGATCAGGCGCCGTTTGCCGCAGTAAAGGGGCAAATCCAGCTGCTCCCAGAGATGGCCCTGGTGACGGCCAACCTGCTGAACCGGGATGTTCTGAAAACGCACGGTGGGCTCGGTACCAGCAGGCACCGCGAGCACCAGGGACAGGCGAGGTAAAGCCCCCGCGCCCAACAGATGGTCGAGCGCAGTCAAGGTCTCTGCTGCAAAGCGTTCCACCCCGGTGACGGGACGCTGCAGAAAGCGACCATTGATCACAATTTGCCCTAGAGCCTCAGCCATCAACTCCTCGTCCAGTGGCCGCAAAAGGCACGCCCAGACTGCAAGGCTGCCAAGCCTTCAAGTGTACGCACAACAGGGCTGGAAATGTCGCATTGGCTCCCCCCTAACGACGGGTTGAGCCCACATTTACACGGCGCCATCACGACACAGCTGTGTCAAGACGAATGATTTTTGCAACAGAAGGTACGCCCTGGCGGTCAACAGCAAACAGAAAATAGTAACCAGGGGGGGCCACCAAGGGGTTAGATGGCGCAGACACCTCGTACACATCTCCATTTTGTTTGAAATTCAATTCAATAAAACGCTGGTCATATACTTGGGAATGGGTGGCGGAACCCATTTTTACCAAAGTAAAGCGACCAATAGGTGCGCTTGCCTTGAGTTGAAAAGCCTTGTCCCATGAAATGAAGTCCGGCACCGCCTGGATGGCGGGGCGCTCGGCAAACTGCCCGCTGCCGTCGGCTTTGAACAGATAGGGCGGGTAGTAGATTTCGGCATCCAGGTTGTTGTCGGCATCTTTGGCGCCAGCGCCACCAGCCCCCGTGAGCACCGTGCCATCCTGTAGCAACAAGGCCACGGAGTGATACAGGCGGGCCTTGGCTGCGACGGCACCTGGCAACCATTTGTCCGTGGCCGGATCCCAGATCTCGGACAGACGATTGGACAGAATCCCGGAGCTGTTGTCGTTGTTGCGCAGGCTGCCACCACTGACGTAGACCTTGCCGTCGGCCAGCACGGTGGCCGTGGCATTGAAGCGCGCCAGGCCAGACCACGCAGCGCGCTTGATCACAGGCTCAGGCTGGTTGATATCGATGTTGTAGGTGATGCCCCCCAGGCGCATGGACAAGATCTTGCCCGGCGCGTACATCAGGGATGGCAAATAGGAATGACCACGGAATACTTTTTGAGGCAATTTGGTGAAACCGCCCTGCCCGTCCACCTTGACGCTGTACATATCACCCAGGCGATTGAGTGAGAAAACATCGCCGCGAGGGGTTTGCCAGGCGCGTGGGTAATTCCAGTTCTGGGAGCCGAAAAGTTCGTTTTTGTCTGCCCCGGGCAAGGTTCGCCAACCCGTCTGGGGATTGAACAACTCGGGGATGGGCGCGTAATGCTCAAGGTCCAGCCGCCCCCCCAGTATCAGTATCTCGCCGTTGGCCAAGGTCATCACGGTGGGATACCAGCGCGGGCGCTCCATGGTGCGCCCGGCCGATTTGATGACGCCGGTCTTGATGTCATAGAAGTTGATGTCCGGCGACGACCAGTTGCGCACCCCGTTGACGGTGCGGTCTCCTCCCACCAGCAGCACCTGCCCGGACGACGGGATGATGACGGCGCCACTGCAGAAGATGTCGGTGCCCGTTCCATTGGGCAAGACCAGGTGCGCATCTGGCCCCGTCCCTTTGCGGGGGTCCCAGACGTCGAACACCTCGTTGGAGCCTTGCTGCCCCTGGCGATCGGTGCCATAGGCCAGCACACGGCCATCAGACAACACGGCAACCTGAATCGGGATGATGGGCCAGGGGACCACAGAACCGAACTTGCCACGAAGGTGGAACTCGGCAGGTGTGACAGCCTGCTGGAGCCACTGCCACCAGCCCGCGCCGGCCACGCCACCCACCACGACCACAGCCAGAACGCCACGTAAAAGCCCGCTCGCAAACCTCGCCACCATCAATGCCCCTTAACCTGCTCCCATCACATCACAACAGGTTAACGCCTGAAATGTTTGATCAACATCAGCAACACTCTGTATCACTACCCTTCATTCAGGGGTATGCCATGGGCGTGACACATCGAGGGTGCCCAATGCCTAATCTCGTTTTCGCCCCCAGTTGTTAGCAGCAGATGACAAAAGCCATGATTCTGGCCGCAGGCCAAGGTACCCGTGTGAGGCCCCTGACCAAGGGCATGCCCAAGCCCATGGTGCCCATCCTGGGCAAGCCGGTTCTGGAATACCTGATCGAACACCTGGCTCGCCACAACGTGCGCGAGATCATGATCAACGTGGCCCATCACCACTGGAAGATCGAGAACTACTTTGGTGATGGCCAGCGTTGGGGCGTGGAGATCGGCTACTCGTACGAAGGCGTGCGCGAGCATGGCGAGATCGTGCCCAAGCCATTGGGCTCGGCCGGCGGCATGCGCCACATCCAGGATTTCAGCGGCTTCTTTGACGAGACCACGCTGGTGATCTGCGGTGACGCCATCGTGGACCTGGACATCACGGCCGCACTGGCCGAGCACCACGCCAAGAAGGCCATGGCCAGCGTGGTGACGCTGGAGGTGCCGCGCGACCAGGTCAAGAACTACGGCATCGTGGTGGCAGACCCGGATGGCAAGGTGCGCTCCTTCCAGGAGAAACCTTCGCCAGAAGAAGCCCGCTCCACTTTGGCCAGCACCGGCATCTACATCTTCGAGCCAGCCGCGCTGGAGCTGGTGCCGCGAGGCCAGGAATTCGACATCGGCAGCCAGTTGTTCCCGATGCTGGTGGACCAGGGCCTGCCTTTTTATGCGCAAAGCCGCCCCTTCCACTGGATCGACATTGGCCGCGTGAGCGACTACTGGACGGTGCTGCAACGCGTGCTGGCCGGCGAGATCGCCGACATGCGCATGCCCGGCAAGGAAGTGCGCCCTGGCGTGTGGGTGGGCCTGAACACCAATGTGGATTGGGACAAGGTCGACATCAAGGGCCCTGTTTACATCGGCTCTGGATCGTGCATCGAGGCGGGCGCCAAGATCGAAGGCCCGGCGTGGCTTGGGCGTGGTTGCCGTTTGCGTACGGGCAGCAAGCTGGTACGCAGCGTGCTGTTCGATTACACGCGACTCAATAGTGGCAATGAGTTCATCGAAGTCATTGCCTCACCTTTGTATGTGGTTGACCGCCATGGCCAGACCACGTACCAGGGCGAAGAAACCAAGGGCGTGCGCTGGGGTGATGCACGCGCCTGAGCCTCACCATAGTCCGTTCGGATCACGCCAAAGCCGTGTCTTCGGTAACCGGAGGCAAGTGGCTGGTCAAGCATGATCTTTTCCGCAGTGCCTGCTGACTGATTTGGCCGAAGATGCGTCCGGCAATGGTTGTTGGCGGGGCTTCGGAATGCGACGGATTTTGGTGATTGGTGTGCTGGGTTTGAGCCTGGCAGCATGTGGTGGCGGGCGTGATGCGAGCGCCTCCGATTCAGGTGATGCAAACGCGTTGAGTGGCACGCCCACGCAGCGCCTGGCTGCGGCTGGCGCTGCAATAGATAGCACGGTCACACCGGCGTCCCGGCAGGAAGCGGCGCGCTTTCTGACGCAAGCCACCTTTGGACCGACCGAGCCCGAGATAGACCATCTCATGGCCATTGGCTATGAGGCCTGGCTCAAGGAGCAATTCGACGCGCCCTTGCCAACGCTGTCGCACCAGGCGTATTGGGAGATGCGCAACACGGCCTTGAACGCGGCCAACCCCGGGCATGGCGCTGGCGCAGACGAGCTCGTTCACAGCTTCTGGGCACACGCCCTGGCCGGCCCCGATCAACTGCGACAGAGGCTGGCGTTTGCCCTGTCCGAGATCTTCGTGGTGTCCTGGGCGGACGCCTGTGGCGCGGACAACATTCGCGGAGTGGCCTCCTATCTGGACATGCTGGGGCGCCAGAGCTTCGACAACTATCGGAGCCTGCTGGAGTCCGTGACGCTTCACCCGGTGATGGGCTGCTACCTGTCGCACCTGCGCAATCAGAAGGAAGACTCGGCCACCGGTCGCGTGCCCGATGAGAACTTTGCCCGCGAGATCATGCAGCTGTTCTCCATCGGGCTGTATGAGTTGCAGACCGATGGCAGCCTCAAGCTGGATGGCAACGGCCAGCCGATCGAGACCTACAACGCCAATGACATCGCGGGCCTGGCCAAGGTGTTCACAGGCTGGAGCTGGGACTGCCCGACCTGGCCCCAGGAAGGATGCTTTCTATGGGGTGAGGGCCGCAGCGATGGCTCGGCCACGGGCCGGCAGTTCGTCAACAACATGCGCCCTTACAGCCGCTATCACGCCAGCAGCGAGAAGCGCTTTCTGGGTGTGACGATTGCAGCGGCCAGCTTCTTCCCCTCGCCGGAAGGTGACCTGAGCCTGGCCTTGAACACCCTGGCCAAGCACCCCAATGTGGGGCCTTTCATTGGCCGGCAGCTGATCCAGCGACTGGTGACCAGCAACCCCAGCAAGGCCTATGTGCAACGTGTGGCCACCGCCTTCAATCAATCTGGCGGCAGCATGCGCGCCTTGGTGCGTGCAGTGCTGCTGGATCCGGAAGCGCGCAACACCGCTGCAGCCCTGAGCAGCACGACCTTTGGCAAGGTGCGAGAACCCATCCTCAAGCTCTCTGCAGTCTTGCGTGGCGTGGGCATTCACTCCGACACAGGCTACTTCCTCGTTTCACCCACGCAAGAGCCCGCCACCGCCTTGAACCAGGCGCCTCTGCGCTCGCCGTCGGTGTTCAATTTCTTCAGGCCGGGCTTTGTGCCGCCCAGCTCCGCCACAGCCAACGCAGGGCTCGTGGCGCCCGAGATGCAACTGGTGCATGAGACCAGCGCAGCCGGCTATGCCACCTTCATGAGCAACCTGATGTTTGCGGGCGTGGGCGCCTATGGCTTTGGCAATGGCACACGCAGCGATGTCCAGTTCAACTTCAACCTGGACCCGACCGATGGCTGGTTGAAGTTGAGCGACCAACCGCAAGTGCTGGTCGATCTGTTGAGTGAACGGCTGATGTATGGCGCCATGCCGGCAGCGCTGAAGACCGAGATCGTCAAGGCCGTGTCGGCGGTGGAGTTCAGGGTGCCGGGCGCGACCACGGCGGAGCAGGTTCGCTCCACTGCCTTGACCCGCGTGCGCAGCGCCGTGCTCTTGACCGCCGTGTCTCCCGAATTCCAGGTGCAGAAGTGAGCCAGAACATGTCTACCCCCATCAGTCCCAGCACCCGGCGCCTGTTCCTCAAGCAACTGGCGGCTTTCGCCCCTCTTGGCGCCGGCGCCCCCATGGCATTGAATCTGGCGGCAGCGAGCTCCGCAGCCGCACAGACGGCCACTGACTACAAGGCCTTGGTCTGCATCTTCCTGCAAGGCGGCAACGATGCCTTCAATACCGTGCTGGCCACCGATGCCAGCTCCTGGAGCCGTTACAGCGCGGCACGCACGCAGTTGCCCGACTCCATCGCCTTGCTGAAAGATGTGGCACCTGACTTCAGCGCGGCCGCAGGCACACCCAAGCGCCTGGGCGGGGTCCTGCCGCTGACGCCGGCCATGAACCTGCAAGGCCGCAGCCTGGCTTTGCACCCGCTGCTGCCTTATCTGCAAGGCTTGTTCAATCAGCAGCGCAAGCTGGCCATCGTGGCCAATGTGGGGCCCTTGCTGGAGCCGCTGACCCGTGAGCAGTACAAGGGCGGCAGCAAGGCCATTCCAAGCAAGCTGTATTCGCACAACGACCAGCAGTCGACCTGGCAGGCTTTGCGACCCGAAGGCGCCACCGTGGGTTGGGGCGGGCGCATGACCGACATGATGGCCGCCGCAGACAACAGCATGTTCACTGCCATATCGGCCTGGGGCAATGCGGTGTGGCTGTCAGGCCAGCAGACGCGCCAGTATCAAGTGTCGCTGGACGGCGCCGTGCGCATGGGCACCACCGTAGACGCGACGGGCAGAAGCCGCTTGTACAACGTGCCGGAGCTGGCCGATGCCATGGCCCGCGTGGTACGCGGTGGCCGCAGCCAGCACGTGATGGAGCGGGACCTGGCCGCCGTGGCGGCACGCAGCATGGACGCGGAAAAAATCCTGTCGGCGGCGCTGCCGGGCGCCAGCAACAAACCGTTCGGCCCTGCCGACCTGTTGAACTACACCGACATCCGGGGCGCGGTCGGCCAGAACACGCTGGCCAAGCAGCTTCAGATCGTGGCCCGCTGCATCAGTGCCCAGAAGGCCCTGGGCCTCAAACGCCAGGTCTTCTTCGTCAACCTGTGGGGCTTTGATACACACAATGGCCAGAACCAGAGCCACGCAGGCCTGATGGCCCAGCTCAACCATGCCATGGCCTACTTTGACGGCGTCGTCACCGCGATGGGCATGAGCGATCAGGTCACCACCTTCACGGCATCGGACTTCGGCCGCAGCTTCACCAGCAATGGCGACGGCACCGACCACGGCTGGGGTGGCCACCACTTTGTGATGGGCGGCGCCGTGCGCGGCGGCATGGTGGGCGGCGACATCCCGGTGTATGGCACCCGGAGCCAGACCGGCAACGACTTCGACAACTCGCCCGATCAGATCCAGAACGGCATCTTGCTGCCGCGTCTGGCCATCGAGCAGTACGGTGCGATGCTGGCCAGGTGGTTTGGCCTGAGCAATCAGGACTTGATCGAGGTCTTCCCCAGGCTGCCCTACTTCGCCGCTGACAAGATACCGAATTTGCTGCGCACCTGAGCACCTGCCACAGCAGTCCAGGCCCACCACGCCAGCATGGCGAGCAGACAGGCCATGGATGCACCGGCCAAGGCGTACTTCACGTAGATGACCTGCCTGAACGCACCGAAGAGCCAGGTGTCGGTGAAGTCCATCACGAAGCTGAGGTACTGCATCAGGCACAGCGCGATCAGGCCATACCAGGGCAAGCGGGCCTTGGCCAATGCCGCAGCCGACAACACCACGGCCAGCGGCAAGACGGAGGCCCCCAGCCTGCTGGTGTCCGTGCCCAGCAAGGTCTGCAGCAAGGCGATGGCCGCCCCCCCCATGAACATGGTCAGGATGGGTTGGAGGTTGTCCACCTTGAGGATGAAGGCCAGCGCGCACAAGGGGAACAACCAGCCACCGAGTCGACCTGTGATGCCCGTCCAGTAGGCGGGGTGCGGGAACGGTGAGCTGTGCCAGGCGTCCAGCACACTGAGGTGCTGATCGGGTGCGCCCACCAGCCACCTGATCGACACCAGCACCACCATGGCTGGCGCGAGCAGGATCAAGGCCTGCACGATGGCAGATCGGACAGGCAGCGCCTTGCGCCGGTAGGCCCGCCACACCTCATGCAGCGCGGGCAACACCAGCAGGAAGGACAGCTCCCGGTTGGCCACCATCACGGCGGCCAACAAAGCCATGTACCCGTGCCATCTCCTGAGGTAGAAATAGCCCGCCCACATCGTGGCCGCCATCAAGGGCAAATCGGTGACATAGCCCGCCGTGGCGCACAGCTTGACCACCGCGGTCAGCAAGGCCAGCGACAGCGCCAGCAAGGCATGCTCAAGTCGGATCTGCAAAGCCGTGGCGATGCGCCAGGCGGCCAGCGCCATCAGTGCCACGGAGGTGAGCGAGACCGTGCGAAAGAAGGCCAGCGGCTCCAACCCGGACGCGAATGACATCCAGGGGAACAAAATACGGTACATGAAGGGCGAGGCCACATGCGCCTGTGGCCCTTGATGCCCCATCACCATGTACTTGTAGGAATCCAGCCCATCCTTGCTGAGGATTTCGCCAACCGACAAGACAGGCACCGACACCAGGACGACGCAGGCCAGCCCCAACAGCAGGACCGCGACAAGGCGGGCTGGCGACGTCATCAATTGGCCTCTTGCTCCGGCAAGACCGTTGCAGGCATGCGTGGGCGCGTGGCCAGACCCAGCCAGCGCGCCAGGATGGGTTCTTTGGCGAAGCTCTTTTCCGCGTAGCTGCGGGCGAAGCCGCCCAGTTCACGGCGACGGGCCGGATCATCGGCCAAGGCCACCACCGCATCGGCCAGAGACGGGATGCAGTCGGGCGCCACCACCAGGCCACAATGCGACACCACCTGTCCCAGCTCCGTCCCCGTGCGGCACGTGGCCACCACCGGACGGCCACTGGACAGCATGCCTGTCAGCTTGGAGGGCAAGACCAGGTCCTCTGCTTCGGCGCTTTGCGTCAGCAGGTGCACGTCGGCCATGCCCAGCAGATCGCACAGGCGCTCCGTGGGTTGCAAAGGCAGCAAGTACACGTTGCCCAGGCCGGCGCAGGCGGCCTCCAGCTCGGCACGCATGACGCCATCGCCGCAGATCACGAACACGATGTCCTGGCGGTGCTGAAGCAGGCGCGCCGCAGCGGGGATGGACAGCAGGTTCTGCTTGCTCCCCCAGGTGCCGGAGAAAAGCGCGACGGTCTGGTCGTGGCGAATGCCCAATTGCGCCCGGAAGCTGCTGGGCTGCTGCAGAGGGTTCACGCCAGCGGTGTCCACCCAGTTGGGGAACAGCTCGATGGCATCGCCGTCCAGGCCCTTGAGCCGCAGCTTCTCCACCATCTTGGAAGAAATGGATGAGACCTTGTCAAAGCGGCGCAGCACGCTGCGCTCCAGCCACAAGGCCAGCGACTTCAGGCGACGCCCCTTGAGCAGGTTCATCTGAAAGGCGACATCCACCTCGAAGTCCTGCACATGCAGCCAGGCCGTCGCGCCACACAGGCGAGCCGTCAGCCAGCCCATGGGTGCACAGGCCATGGCGGGTGCCACGGTCAACACCACATCCGGGCTCCAAAAGGTCTGGCGCAGCATCACGGGCGCAGAGCTCAGCGCAAAGCTCAGCAGATGCAGCACGCGCTTGACGCCGCCGGGTTGCGCCGGCACCCACAAGGGCGCACGCCACACATCCACCCCGTTGAGCGACTCGCGGCGATAGGGCGGCCAATGGTAGCCATCGGCCACTTTCCAGTTCGGGTAATAAGGCGGCGCCGCCACCACGCGCACTTCATGCCCCTTGGCCGCCAACCACTCCGCCATCTCGCCGGAGTACTTGCCGATGCCGGTTGGCTCGGGCGCATAGTTGGCGCTGTAGATCAGGATTTTCATCAGGGCTTCCTCGAATAAGCCCGGATGGTTCCGCAGGCGTGTAACGCCTTGAAGTAGCAGCATGTAGTCCGATCGGCCTCCGGTTGCAGGCACGCCATACTGTGATCCATTCGGATCATGGGCGCAGGGTGCGCTTGTTATCTGCGGTGCGCAAAATGCCCTGCTGCCTGATTGTCTGGAGCTTCTTGCTGTGATCCTCGAAGGCGTGGACTCGCGTACTGGTCCTTCCTTTTCCATGAGCAACCGCCTGGCCCGTGGCCTGTGGGGGGTGGTGTGGCTCACGCTGTTTCGGCCCTCCCCTCGCCCATTGCATGCGTGGCGTGTGGCCCTGCTCAAGCTGTTTGGCGCACGCATCGGCGCGCATTTCCACATCCATGCTTCGGCGCGGGTCTGGGCGCCGTGGCAGTTCGAGGCTGGCGACCACGTTGGCGTGGGCGAGGGCGTGAACTTCTACAACATGGCCAGGCTGACCATTGGCGATAACGCCGTCATCTCGCAAGGAGCGCATTTGTGCGGCGGCACGCATGACTACAACGCCGCGAACTTTCAACTGCGCGCCGCCCCCATCCACATTGGCGAGCGGGCCTGGGTCTGCACGGAAGCCTTCATCGGGCCTGGCGTGACCGTCCCGCCGGGCTGCGTGGTGGGTGCCAGGGCGGTGATGATGCGCACGCCACTGGACGGTGCGTGGGGTGTCTACACGGGCAACCCGGCCGTGCGCGTCAAGTCAAGGGTGATCCGAGATGCGTGAACCACTGGCCATATCGGTGCTGATCCTGACCAAGAACGAGCAGCAGGATCTACCAGGCTGCCTGCACAGCGTGGCCTGGAGCGACGATGTGCATGTGTATGACTCCGGCAGCACGGATGAGACCGTGTCGATTGCGCAGGTGCATGGTGCCCGGGTGACCACGCGCAGCTACCCGGACAGTGCGGCCCCTTTTGGTGGCGACGAAGCCGCCCACCGCAACTGGGGCTTGCGCCACATCCCCTTCAAGCATGAGTGGGTGCTGATGCTGGACGCCGATGAGCGCGCCACCCCCGCGCTGATTGCGGCCATGACGTCCATGTTGAAACAGCCCGTGCATTGCGCAGCATGGCGCATTCACCGACGGGACTACTTCCTGGGCACCTGGATCCGACATGTGACCCCCTCGCCTTTCAACATCCGCCTGATCAAACCGGCAACCGTGCGGTACGAACGCATCATCAACCCCGTCACCATCGTGGATGGCCCCGTGGGCGAGATGGATGCGCACTTCGATCACTTCCCGTTCAGCAAGGGGCTGAGCCACTGGTTCGCCAAGCACAACGGCTACAGCACTTTTGAGGCCGTGCACATCGTGGACGGTGGGCGCGGCGGCGGCGAGTTCAAGCTCGGCCAGGCCCTGTTTGCGAGAGACGCCAATGTGCGCCGCATGCACCAGAAGGCCCTGTACTACCGCCTGCCCTTGCGCCCGTTGGTGATGTTTCTGGGGCTGTACATCGGCAAGCGCGGCTTTCTGGATGGGCGCGCTGGGCTGGTGTACGCCACGCTGCGCGCCATCTATGAATACATGATCGTGCTGAAGGTGACGGAGATGCAGGCTGACCTGCAACAGGGTGGCAAGCCATGAAGCTGGTTCTCTTTTGCCACCCGGCGTTCATGAAGTCCGAGAGCATGCCCCGCTTTGCACGCATGATCGGGCAAGCCATGACAGCCAAGGGGCTGGAGGTAGATTACTGGGCACCCAGGCCCTGCTTGCACCGGCTCTTCAATGACACGCGCCTGGCGAAGTGGGCCGGCTATGTCGATCAGTACCTGCTTTTTCCGCTGGAGGTCAAGCTGCGCTTGATCTCGCAAGGCCGCGATACCCTGTTTGTGTTTTGCGACCAGGCACTGGGGCCGTGGGTGCCGCTGGTGAAGCAGCGGCCCCATGTCGTGCACGCGCATGATCTGCTGGCGCTGCGTTCGGCGCTGGGGCAGATCCCGCAAAATCCAACGTCGTTTTCGGGGCGCATTTACCAGCGCTATATCCGCTGGGGTTTCCGGCAGGCCCGCCATTTCATCAGCGTGTCGAGGCGGACCGCCGATGACTTGCGCGAGTATGGCCATGTCCGGCCCCACACCAGCGCGGTCGTGCACAACGGGCTCAATCACCCCTACCAGCGCCTGGAGCGTCACGAAGCCCTTGAGCGCCTGAAGGCAGCTGGCCTGCCCAACACCGAGCAAGGCATGATCCTGCACGTCGGCGGCCCATCCTGGTACAAGAACTCGGCAGGCATCGTGCGCCTGTACAGCGCCTACGCGCGAGGGCACGACAAGCCCCTGCCCCTGTGGATGATCAGCAGCAGCCACCGCAACGCGGATGTGCAGGCGGCATTGAAGGACGTGCCGCCACAAGGTCAGGTCCAGTTCTTCCAGGGTGTAGGCAATGCCACCCTTGAGGCAGCCTACTCGCTTGCATCGGCCTTCGTGTTCCCCAGCCTGGCCGAGGGCTTTGGCTGGCCCCTGGTTGAAGCGCACGCCTGTGGCTGCCCTGTCATCACCACAGACGACGCCCCGATGAACGAGGTGGCAGGGCCCATGGCCTATTACCTGCCCGTTCTCAAGCCAGAGGACGATGTGCGGGCCTGGGCCCAGACGGGGGCGGATGTGCTGGACGGCATCCTGTGTGAGCCGGAAACACGCCGAGCCGAACAGGTCCAGCAACGGATCACATGGGCAAGCCAGTTCACGACGCAGCGCGCAACCGACCGCTATCACGAGATCTACAAGGCACTCATGGCCCGAGTCAAAAGCCCGTGAGCGTACGGTATTGACGAAGCTCTTCTGCGGTGCCGTGCTGAAAGTAAAAGCACGCTTGCTTGAAGTCGATGGGGCGCTCGCGCCCATAGCCAAAGGGCACATGGCCATATTGCTTGCTGCCACGAGCGAACGCCACCCCCATCTTCTCGAAGAGGCGCCGCACCAGCCGGTGCTGCTCGTAAGACATCAAGCGCCCGACGGGCCAACGGCCCAGCGAGCTTGCGGCGATCATGCACTTGAGCTCAGGGGCCAGTAGTTTGTCGGATCGGCTGATGGCGTGCATCTGCTTGAGAAAGCCGCGAATGGCCCGACGGTCCAGCACCATCATCGATTGCTCGACGAAGTCGCCACGTTGCCCGCCAAACAGGATGGGCGTCTTGATCAGGCGCTGCTCGATGCGCTGGACAAGGTCATCGCCATAGGTGAGCGCGTCCTGCTCCAGGTAGAGGCAGTAGTCGACACCAGAGTACAGGGCGTACTCCAGCCCCATGATGAAGCCGGCCATGAAGCCGCAGTAGTGGTGTGGGGTGTTCTGTGAGTGCCCCGGGTTGACGAGCAATTCCACGGCGCGCACGTCGGTTTGGGTGAAGGCTTTGTCGTCGACCTTGACCGGGGCGGCCGAGTCCACCACCAGCACGTGGCCGGGCTTGACGAAGGTGTCCACCGACTTCCACCACAGCGGCCGAAAGCCCTCGCTGCGGATTTCATCGTCACCAAAGGTCAGGTAGTCGCGCGGCTTGGCGGCGGCAAACCAACCGGAAATCAATAACTGGCAGGCCATAGACCGAATGAACGTAGCTGGGACTGAAAGGAGAAGACCACGGCGCCCAAGGCACCAATGAGGCAAAGCGGTTGGCGCACAGCCTCGGGCAAGGCGTTCGGCAAGATCAGCGCGAGGGCCGACAGCACGCCGACCAGACAGAACTGGCGCATCAAGGCAGCAAACAACGGCCCGCGGCAACATTGCCAGCACAGGCGCAGGCACAGGCTGCCTTGCAGCAGCTCGATCAGCAAGAAGGCAGCGGCCAGGCCACGGGCATCGAAGAGCCAGCCCAGCCCCAACACCAACAGCACACTGGCCACGAGCACGAAAGCAGCCACGAAGGCCTGTTCACGCACCTTGTTGGCGGCCTGCAGATACTGCGTGAAGGGGGCAAACAGCGCGAACGAGGCGACGGCCAGCAGCAGGATCGAGAACACGACGCTGTCGAACACGATCTTGCCGTGTGTCCAGACCTCGAACAACCGTGGGCCGAGCACAAACAGCAACAGCCCGCCCGGGAGCACCACCCCGGTGAAGAAGCGCCATTGCAGTCGCATCAGGCGGGCGGACTCTGCCGAGAAGCCGTCCTTGCCCTGCGCGCGGACATACTCGGGCAGCAAGGGGGCAGAGATGACCCCGAAGGCTTGCTGCATGGCGCCGACCAGGGTGCGGTGCACGGACAAGCTGGCCATGGACGCCACCGCCACCACCTGAGGCGCAATCAAGCGCAGGCTGTGCTGGCGAATCGTCTCGAACAAGAGCTTGAGCATCAAACCGGCAGCCTGCTTGACCACGGCCATGCGTACCAGGCGTGGCAGCAGCATCAGGCGCACACCCTGACGCCGAAAGCGCGCGCGAAAGTACAGGATGCAGCTGAGCCCCGAGATGGCGGTGGCGATGGCGCTGGCCTGGGCCGCCTGCAGCAGGTCCCCTCCCAGGCTGGCGCACCAGGCCGAGGCGGCGCTGCCGCACAACAGTGTGAGGATGGACCACCAGATCTGCGGGGCCACCGAGCCCTGCACCACACTGGCCCGCCCCATGGAGCCCGCCACCGAGCTGGCCAACGGCCACGACAAGGCTGTCACCATCAGCGCCGCGCCGATCTGGTCTACCCACTGCGTCTCTGACGCCGGCGGGTGCAACATCCAGTGCAAGGCACCGCTGTAATGCAGCACCCCACATATCAGCAACTGAAGCACCGACAGCATCAGGCCGGTGCTGGCCCCCATGGACAGGAACATGCTCAGGCGCCGCGAGGAGCGGCCGCTGTGGCGGATGTAGGCCACTTCCACATAGGCCTGCAAGCCCGCATCCGGCACCGTGATGATGACGATGGCCGATTGCAGGAACATCCAGTAGCCGAACTGGGTCGCACTCCAGTGCTGCAAGTAAAGGGGCACGAGGCCCACCTGCATCAGGAACACCACGCCCACGCGCGCCACCGCTGCGGTCGAGCCCGAGAGCATCCTCTGCCAGGGTGCGGGTGTGCTGCTCACGAACGGCCCCAATGTGGGCGCTTGAACGAGCGCTTGAATGCCTTGACGCGAGCCCACCTTTGCCGCCACGCCGGTGGCGAACGCCGGGCAACGCTGTAGTCGGAGACAGGGGCCGGTTGCCACAAGGCCGCCACGTGGCGCAGCACAAAGCACAGCAGCAGGTACAGCGCAACCTGTTGCGCAAACATGCGAGTGAACGAGTCCAGATACTGCACCAGCGAGTCGCCCGCATAGGCGCTGATGAAGTTGAACCAGATGGTCAGCATCAGCACGGGCGAGACGATGTAGACGCCATCCTGGCGCTTGACACTGTAGAGGTCCAGCGTGAAGAACTTGAGCAGGAAGAAGAGCACCAGCACCAGCCAGGCCACATCGTCGAACAAGGCATAAGCGTGGGCGAAGATGGAGCCGGTGCGGTAGCCACCCAGGCTCACACCGTCCTTGATGTTGCACAGGTAGTCACCAAAGGAATAGGCCAGCTTGTCTTTGTCCAGCTTGGGGTCGATCGCCTTCATCATCGGCGTGGGCAAAATGGCATAGATCTTGTCGATGGTGGCCTGAGCCAGGTCCGCACGCTCCGCGTCGCTGAAATGGGTCGCGCAGTTGAGCGCGTTATCGTGAAACTTGGTCTCTGTGAACCGGGCGAGGATGGCGTTGCGCACATAAATCTCGTCGTACGTGACAGCCAGCCGCTCGGCCTCTTTCCCGTCTCGGTACAAGGAGATCGCGTTGCGGTCCAGCAGGGTCTCGTAGGTCTCCTTGATCTTCTGCTTGGGCGTGAGCGACTCGGTCTTCTGGCGCACGATCACCATGGCGGTGGCCAGGTCGTCACCCAAGGACACGCCACCGGCAACAAAGGACAGTGCCACCAAGGCCTTCAACCAGGTCCATCGCCCAACCTGAAAGCGCCCGCGCATGGTCTCGAACAGGGCAAGCAACATGATGACCATGGCGCCACTGAAGATGATCACGCGAGCATTGAGCGCCAGGCCGGCCAAGGCCAGCACCACGGCGTAGATACCGATGTAGACCCAGTACAAGCCCAGGTTCTGGTAAGCCGCTTCGCCACGGGCCTTGAAGATGGGCACCAGAAAGGGCAACCAGGCCAGATAGGTGAAACCGGAAATGAACTTGCCCCCCACGTCACCGAACTCGACGCCCCGGCTGATCATCACGGCATACAGCCCGAACAGGGACATCGCCCACAACTGGCGTGGCGACGGTGCCCCGTACAGGCCGGCAGGCGCCAGCAGACGGGAGGCTATCGCGTTGCGCCAGTTCACAATGGACAACAAGTGTCGGTAGACCCAGTGCAAGGCGATGATGCCCAGCAAGGCACCAGACAGCACTGAAAAGGTCATCACCGGCGTCTTGAGATCGGAACTGATGGGCACACCCTCCAGCGTCTTGGCCAGCAAGGCGCCCAGCAAGGTGGTGATCAGGAACCCCAGAATGGCAAAGGACGAAATCGGCGCATCGTCCATGCAATGGGATCGGCGCAGGTAGCTGATACAGAGCATGGTCGCCATCACCACACAGGCGACCGACAGCAGGTTGTCATACCCGGCATCAAGACAGAGCTGGATGCCGCCTGACAGCAAGGCCACAAGCCAGACCACCGCGTACACAAACGAGGACATGGGTTTGGCAGTCGACACCAGACTCGTCATGGGCTGACCTCATCCAGGATGCGCTGCATCACACGCTCATTCATGTGCCCATTGCGATGCAAGCGTTGTTGCCCAGCCAGGGCAATGGCCTGGCGTTGCGCCTCATTGGCCAGCAAGGCCTTGCACTGCCGGGCGCACTCCTCCACGGAGCCCCAGAAAACAGCCTCGTGGTTGCTGGCGTACATGGCCTCGTGCTCACTGGTTCGCTCGGCACACAGCACCCCGCCCACCGCAGGCACCTCCAAGGAGCGCGTGGTGTGCAGATCCCGGTTGCCCTTGGAGAGCAAGCCCAGGCTGACCTTGGCGCCCTGGATGGCGCGCGCATAGTCGTCACCACCGATGGCCCCCCCCTTCCAGAAAGGCTGAAGCATGGGCCACTCCGGGGCCTTCTGCCAATGCGCACCACGAATGCTCAAGGGCACACCGCGCTCGATCAGTCCTTGGAGGAAGGGGCCGCGCTCGGGCATCCACGATCCCAGAAACAACACCTCGCAAGCCCATCTGGCACGATCCGCTTCGTTCATTGGCCGGGGCGCATGTGACACCTCATCTGCCGACATGAACACACGCAAGACACGGCGTGCACCCAGCGCCTTGGCCTCATCCACGTTCATCTGCCTCATGACCACCATCAGGTCGTACGCCGACGCAGCCTCGCGGTAGGCCTTGAAACGCCGACCGTCACGAGGCCCGGTCGGGTCGTCGATGCAATAGCTGACGACCTGACCTGCGCGCTGCTTCAGCAGACGAACGACGTCTGACGTGACCCACTCACCGCAGTCAACATGGCATAGATCAAATGCGGGGCCATCTACCAGGGCCTGCTTCAAACCCGCCTTCAACCAGGGCGCCAGCAGATGCCCACCCAGACGCCAGGTGACACGGTCTGTCCAGACACTCTTGGGCAACAGCCCACGAGGATCGATGTGCACAACCTGGTGCCCCAGACGGCGATAGGCGTTGGCACGGTCCAGGCAGGTGCCGCTCTGGGTGCCCAGATAGAGGATACGGACCGAACTCACGACAGCAGGCCCTGGTAGATGCGCTTGGCCTGGTCACCGTATTCGCGCCAGCCGCCCGCTTGCCGCACATGGGCCAGGGCCTTGTGGCTCATGGCGATGCGCTCTTGCGGGTGATCGGCCAGCCATTGCATCTTGTCCGTGAGCGCATGAGGCTGGCGGATCGGCACAACAAAGCCGTGCTCGCCATCAACGAACAGGTCCTCGGCACCCGTGTGTACGGTCCCGATGACCGGGCAGCCGCAGGCCATCGCCTGCGCCTGCACCAGCGCCAGCCCTTCTTCGATGCTGGGCAGGACCATCACATGGCTGCGGCTCATCAAGTCCTTGAGCGCGGGTTGAGGCACGTGGCCCAGCACGACGGCATCTTCAGGCCACAGCCCGCGTTCACGCATCAGGGCAATCAGATCCGGCGACGGTGCGCCTGCAAAGGTCAGGGATTTGCGGGGGTGCTCAAGCGCCTTGTAGGCCTGCAACAAATAGGGCACGCCTTTTCGCAGGCTCATGCCGCCCGCAAAGAGCACATCAAAGCGCTGGGCATCCGGTTGCGAGGTGGGATGGAAACGTTCAAGGTTGACGCCATAAGGCAGTCGCCTGATCTTGCTGGCGCTCACCCCGCTCTGAACGAAGGAGCGCACGTTGAAGCTCGAAGGCACGGTGATGCAATCAGCCGCGGCATATTCGGCCTCTTCGCGCGCGATGATGCGTGGGTCGATGCCGGTATAGGCCACGCCCCATCGCTCATGCTCTTCGCGCAAGAGGGCATCCTGCATGCGGATGTGAGAGGAGCCACGGTCACACACATAGCGCCCGCCCCGGCGCTGCACCTTGCGCCCTGTCAGCAAGGCCGAGCTGGACAAGCCTACAAAGACATCGCAGCCCCGGATTCGCGCTGCCACATAGCGATCCAGCGAGGCACGTGCCAGGTATTCCCACTGGCGAACCAGGCGCTCGCCCAGCCTGTCGCGGTAGGGGAAGGCCATGTAGGCACCATGCACCCAGGGGAAGCATTTGATGTGATCGGCGGGTAGCCCTTCGGCCTGAAGCTTGAAGCGCGGGTAGCCGGTATAGATGGCGGCGAGATGTTGGTCTCGATGCAGCTCACGCGCCAGATCAAAGCTATGGAAGGTGCCGATGGTCGACAGAGCCACTTTCATCGCGGGTACCTGCTTTGCCTGTCTCAACGGGACGCCATGGCGCCGATGAGCTTGCCGCGATCCTTGCTGTCCACCGCCTTGAGCAGATCGCCAATGAACTGCTCCTGCAAACGAAAGGCACTTTCCTTCTGAAGCGACACCTCGGACACACGCAGCAGCATGCCATCCACCAGATAGCCCTGCATGGCCATGCTCAGGCGAACCAGATTGCGATCCCTGGAGCCACGCACCACACTGTCGCCCACACGGATGAAATAGGTCAGGGGCTCGGGCCGCTCACCCAGGCGCGTGGCCATGCGCACGGCCTTGATGTCGCCAAAAGGGGTGCTCAGCGTTTCGTCGGCCTGGTCTTCAATGCGGAACCCCTGCGAGGGATAGCATTGCTCCGGCGTATGGATCTGGGTGTCCGTGGACTGATCTCGCCCATAAGCAATGGACAGCATGATCAGACGATGGCTGGGCTTGTGCACATAGGTGCGAGCCAAGGTCTCGGTATAGATGCGGGCCAGGTTCTCGGCCTGCACCGGGTTGACCACCACACGCCCTGCATCTGGCAGCTCGACCCAGTCACCAAAGGCCTTGGGCACCATCGCCGCGTAATGCGGCTCGCCCAGGTGAGTCGCCCAATAGCGACTGGGTTTGAAGATTTCAGCCAGTGCCATGGAGCCCATCATCAGGGACAGGGCCAGGGCGATGACCTTTGCACTCAAGCGGCCAGGCAACACATACTTGGACATCATGCGGCGCGCTCCGAACGCGTGGACAACCAACGCAACATGCGGTCGATCCCCATCAACAGCAGCATCGCGCTGGCAAACAGCACGATGCCGGCAAAGCCATGCAGGAAACCCTGCCCGGCCTCGTCGCCAAAGTGGTAGGTGATCAAGGTCAGCACGATCACCCGGATCATGTTGGCCGTGAAGGAAATGGGCACGATCAACATGGCCAGGCCGAGGTTGCGCATCCACGAGCTGTGCTTGATCACGTTCAGATAGAAAATGCCCATGGCTTCGAGCATGAACAGGGTACGCATGCCAGCACAGGCGTCCGCCACCAGCAACTGGTAGGGGCCGATGTTGAGCACCACGCCCGTGTGCGAGATGGGATAGCCGAACGACCACAGCAGGTTGGACACCGCGATCGAGATGTTCAGTTTGACGAAATGGCTGATGGGATCGAGCATGAAGCCTGGCAGCGGCACCATGAAGACGCAGAAGAAAACGGGGAACTTGAGTGCATTGAGCAGCGGCAAACCGCCTGACATCAGCACCAAGCCAGCCAGCATGGGGATGAAGGCCCCCACCTCGAAATAGATGATGCCCAGAGAGCGGCCCGACACATACAGTGCCGCGCCCACCACATAGCAGGGCCATGCCAACCAGCTGCCCTGCATGGGCGAGGTGGCCTTGTCGGTGAACTCCCGCCAGCGCTTGACGAGCAACCACATCGCCAACGTCAACATGATCGGGCCATGGCTGTGCTCGCCCTTGTTCCACAAGCCGGCGTCGTTGTCCTGGAACAGCTCGAACAAGGTCGGCACGAACATGGCCAGCAGGCCCAGCGACAGCCAGGCCAGATCGCTGGACACAGGCAGCCACGACGCTGGAGATGCTGCGGGCGCCGATGGGGCCGCCATGCCCGGTTGATTCAAGGAGGTCGTCATGGCAGCCTCAGAACTCGTTCATCAGGATGCCTGCCACCCTGACCTGGCTCTTGTTCAGCAGCTTGACCAGGCTCTGCATGCCGGGCATGCGCGTGGCGTTGCGACGCCCGACCAGCAGGGCCGCGCCGCAATGCACCGAGATGATCCGGGTATCCGACCCCGCTGCATGCGGCGGCGTGTCAACCAGCACATGGTCGAACTTGCCCAGCAACTCACGCAGCAGCAGGCTGAAGGCGGCACGCTGCAGCAACTCGGTCGGGTTGGGTGCAATGACGCCGGCGGGCATCAGGTACAGGTTGGGCAGATGCGCAGCGGGCTTGATCACATTGGCCTCTGCGCGCCCGGCCAACAGGCCCGTCAGGCCGGTACCCGGCTCGACCCCGAACACCTTGTGCAGGCGCGGTTGCCTCAGGTTGGCATCAATCAGCAGGGTCCGTCCGGGGAGCTGGCTGAATGCCACAGCCAGATTGGCCGCCACAAAGGTCTTGCCGTCACCTGCATCCGCGCTGGTGATCGCCAGCGCCCTGCGTGTGTCGGTCTCGGCCAGCACGCCCAGCACCAGCTGCGAGCGCAGATCCCGGAAGGCTTCGACCTCTTCACAGAACGGATCATTGGCCACCACCAACTCTTCGTTGAAATGGCGATGTTCGGTGGGCAGATAGGGGTAGTGAAACTGCTGCGACAAGGCCCAGATCACGTCGTCCGGCTTGGCAAAGCCCAGGGCCACGGCGGCCTCACCGAAACGCACGTTGTGCTCGCGCTGGTAGTCGAGGGCACGCTCGACCTGTTCGGCGCTCAGGCCCTTGGTTTTGGTCAGGATGTCGCCCAACGAAGCAGGCGACTCCGTCATGCCAGCGGCCTGTGCCGCGTTGTGCTGATAGCTCATGGCAACCTCAAGCCTTGTTCGGCAATGCGGGAACGGGCGTGGATTCAAGCCGGAAGCGCTCTGACACGTCGGCGCTGGGCTTGCGCTTCTTGAATGAAGGAATGGCCCCGATCACGCCATGCTGCAGCAGGTGCTCCACCTCGGCCACGGTGCGCAGCCGGCGGTCAAGCCGCTCGATCAACAAGACCAGCGCGAGGGCCACGGCCGCCGCCCCCATGCCGCCCAGCGCCACGTTCAGGAGCACGCGCGGGCTCGACGGCAAGGACGGCGGCGTCGCATTTTCCAGCGCGCTGACGTTGGCCTGGTTGGCCTGGCTTTCCAGATTGGTGTTGTTCATGCGGGCCAGCACACCGTCGTAGGCACGCTGGGCGTTGTCCACATCGCGCTCCAGAATGGCGGCCTCGTCGCGCACAGCCTTCATGCGCATGACCTTGCCGCGCTGCTCCTCCAGCGAGGCGCGCACCTGGTTCATGCGCGACACATTGACCGCATTGCCCACCCCCACGCTGGAGGTCATCCGCTTGATTTCAGCGTCCAGCTTGCGCGCCGTTTCGGTGATGCCCGTCTTCAACTCCACCACCTGTGGGTGCGCTTCGCCCAGGCGCGTGGTGAGTTGCTCCAGTGCCGTTTGCTGACGCACCAGATCGGACTTGAGCGAGGCCACCAGCGGGCTGGCCATCACATCGGGCGATTTGTCACCCTGCGCATTGGCCGCCGCCTGCCGGCTACCGGAATCGGCCACCGCAGACTGCATGGTCACCAGTTGCGAGGACAACTCATTGAGGCGCGCGGTCTCCACGTCAATGCGCGCATCAGTCACCAGGATGCCCTGGCTCTGCTGGTAGGCAGACAAGCGCGTCTGGGCGGCTTCCAGTGCCGCGCGCAACGAGCGGGTGTTGGCATCAAAGAAGTCCTTGGATTGCTTGGCCGGGCTGGTGCGCAATTCCAGCGTCGTCTCCAGATAGGCCTGCACAAAGGCGTTGGCAATGGCAGAAGCAAAGCCGGGGTCAGCCGCCTGGTAACTCACATAGATGACGTTGGAGCCGCGCGAAGGGCGCGCCTCCAGGTTGATGCGCAGCACGTTGGCCAGCCAACCTTCGAAGCTACCGGTGCCCTTGGTGGACGCGATCCAGCGCGCCCGCATGTCCGGGTTCTCATTGAGCTTGAGTGTGCGCACCACCTTCAAGGCCACACGGTTGGACATGATCACGTCCACCTGCGTCATGAGGTAGGCGGGCGACGCGATCGAGGGGGAGACCATCCCCGCGATGGGGTCGGCATTCTTGACGTCCAGGATCACGGAGGCATTGGCCGTATACGACTTGGGCGTCAGCAAGGTGATGATGGCCACCGTACCGAACACCAGCGTGAACGCCGCCAGCGCCACCATCCAGCGCGCGCGCAAGACGGCAAAAATCTGCGAAAAGGTCACTGTATCTACTCCGACGAAACTGAGCGTTGAGCTTGTTGTCGGCGAGTGTAGGCAGCGAGTATGACAATACGTAGTCAGAGCCAAACGGCTCATGCCCCTCGCATCAGGGGGCCATGCTGGCCGCGTTTTTCAGCGGCCAGACGCATCACTTCACAGTGAAATTTTGATGAAAACGAACTCGGGGATGTGCTTGATGATCAACATGATCCAGCGCCAGAAGCCCGGCGTGTAGACAATGCTGCCGCCCTTGTCGATGGCACGCGTGATGTCCTTGGCCACCTGCTCGGGCTTGGCCCACAGGGCGCCCTTCTTGAGGTGCGCCGTCATGGGCGTGTCCACGAAACCGGGTTTGACGGTGATGACGTGCACCCCCTTCTTGGACAGGCGCTGTCGCAAGCCAGATGCGAACGCGCTGACCAGGGCCTTGGCGCTGCCATAGACGTAATTGCTCTGACGGCCACGGTCGCCCGCCACCGAGGAGATCACGGCGATCGCGCCGTGCCCCTGCTGCGCCAACTGCTCACCCGCGATCGACATCAAGGACACCACCGAGGTGCCATTGGTGGTGATCTCGCCCAGGGCGTACGGCACATCGGTTTGTGCACGCTCCTGATCCGACAGCGTGCCGTGCGCGATCAGCACGGTATCGAGCCCGTCCATGAAGCGCGTGGCGTCGGCCAGCAAAGCGGCATGCTGATCGAACTGGTTGGCGTCAAACACCTTGCTGCCCACGCGCTGCGCACCGCGCGTCTTGAGGTCATCGGCAACGGACTGCAACTGCTGCGCATTGCGCGCGGCCAGAAAGAGCTGGTCGCCCCGTTGGGCCCAGGCACGTGCACAGGCTTGCGCCATGGCCGACGTGGCCCCGACGATGAGGATTTTTCTCATGTGTTCTCCATGACCCGACGCCAGAAACCGGAGTCAAAGCGCGGGTCGACATACGAAGCAAATTCGGCCCAGCGTGGGTAGCCGGCCTTGAAAACCGCCGCGCTCATGCGGCCATCCTTGGCCGGGTAGAGCCGGCCACCGGCGTCCAGCACGATGCGGTCAAGCTGGGCAAACAAGGCATGCAGCCTCGGCCCCTGATTGGGGAAGTCCAGCGCCAGTGTGGTGCCCGGCTCAGGGAAGGACAGCATGCCCCGCGAAGCCGGCGTGCCGAACTGCTTGAGCACCGCCAGGAAGGAGCCCATGCCGCTGGCCGCGATGGCCTCCAGCAAGGCCCGTGTGGCCGGCAGCGCGCGCTCGGGTGGCACCACGCACTGGTATTGGAAAAAGCCTTTGGGGCCGTAGATGCGGTTCCACTCCAGCAAGGCATCCAGCGGGTAGAAGAACGGCCGGTAATGCTGCAGGCTGCGCACCACGTCCTGGCGCTGCTTGTTGAAGTACAGCGTGTTGAAGGACTTGAGCGACAGCGTGTTGATCAGCGAGATGGGCGGGGTGATGGGCACGCGCCGGCTGGGCGTGGCGATGCCAGAGGGCAGGCCTTTGGGCACAGCGTCCACATCCAGCACGGCTGGTGCATGGTTGCCCCGGTTGAACAGCCCCCGGCCCAGGCGCTTGCCCGAGAAAGCGCAATCGATCCAGGACACGGTGTATTCGTAGTCGCGCTCGGAGGCCTGGCTGAGCTCGAAAAACTCTTCCAGGGAATGAAAGCGGATGGATTCGGTGTCCAGATACGGGTTGGCCACGCGCCTGAGCTGGATCTCGGCCCAGGTGATCAGACCGGTCAAGCCAAGGCCACCAATGGTTGCGGCAAACCAGTTGGCGTTTTCACTGGGCGAGCACAGGCGCCGCGACCCATCCGAGCGCAGCAACTCCAGCTGCGTCACGTGGTTGCCGAAGGAGCCCGTGGCATGGTGGTTCTTGCCATGCACATCGTTGGCAATGGCCCCACCCACCGTGACGAACTGCGTGCCTGGCGTCACCGGCAGAAACCACCCTTGCGGCACCACCAGTTGGAGGATGGTCGACAGCAGCACCCCGCCCTCGCAACGCAGCAGGCCGGTGGCAGGATCAAAAGCAATGAAGTGGTCCAGCTGCCCGCCTTGCAGCAAGGCGCCGCCAGGGTTGAGGTTGCTGTCGCCATAACTGCGGCCATTGCCGAAGGGCAGGACGCTCACGCCTGACTCAGGCAGGGTCAAAGGCTGATGCCGGCTGGCCAGCCCCACCACCTCGTGTGCTTCACGCAGCACGCGGCCCCAGGAGGTGAACACCTTGCTGCTCATGCCCACCCGGTCACACGGCCAGCCACAGCGCCACGGCGGCGGTCAAACCCGTCAGCAAGCTGACGCGGTCCTTGAGGGCGAACACCAGCGGGTCATCGTGCATCTGTCCACGGTGGGTCTGCATCCAGATGCGGCTGACCCAGTACAGCATGATGGGCACCAGGGCCCACACCATCTTGGGATGGTGGTACATCGTGCTGACATCGGGCGAGTTCAGGTACAGCGCCAGCACCAGCACGCTCAGGTAGCCGGACGCCCCGCCCAGGCTTTGCAGCAAGGCCAGGTCTTCCACCTGGTAGCCACGCCCCTGCGCCTTGAGCTTGCCTTGTTGCTTCATGACATACAGCTCGGCATAGCGTTTGACGATGGCCAGGCTCAGGAAGATGAACACCGCGAACATCAGCAGCCAGAAGGACAGCGGGATGCTGGTGGCAGCCGCGCCAGCCACGATGCGCACGGTGTAGAGGCCGGCCAGTGTCAGCACGTCGATCATCACCAGCTTCTTGAGGCCGAACGAGTAAGCCAGCGTGACCGCGTAATACGCCCCCAGCACCAGCAGGAACTTGACGGGCAGGAACAGCGACAGCGCCAGGGCCACGATGAGCAGCAGCGGCGCGGCCATCAGCCCAAACAGCAGGCTCAACTGCCCGGATGCAAAAGGCCGCTTGCACTTGCTGTGGTGCTGGCGGTCTGCAGCCAGGTCGAGCATGTCATTGAGCAGGTACACCGACGAAGCACACAGGCTGAAAGCCAGGAAGGCCATCAGGCTGTGCAGCAGCACGGTGGCATCACCCAGCTGGTGCGCGGCCGCCACGGGCACGAAGATGAGCGCGTTCTTGGCCCACTGGTGCACACGCAAGGCCTTGAGCACCACCTTCAAGCCACTGCCACGCATGGGCGCAAAGGTGGCGTCCACCGTGGTGATGGCACGGGCCGAGGCCACCAGTGATTCACTGGCGTTGACCACCACAGCAGCCCGCGAATGGCGCCAGATGGCCTGGTCGACGCGGTGGTTGCCGCAGTAGTCAAAGCCCTTGTCACCGAACTTGGCCACGAGTTGCGCAGCCTTGTTGGGGCCAGCCAGATTGGTCTGGCCATCGCTGGCCATGACGCCGTCAAACAAGCCAAGGTGTTCGGCCACCGCTTGCGCCATGCGCGCATCAGACGCGGTGCACAGCCAGATCTGACGCCCCTGGGCCTTTTGTGCACGCAGCCAGTCCACAAAAGGCTTGGTGTAAGGCAAGGCAGCACCATCAAGCTGCACACGGCTGGCGATGTGCTGCTTGAGCCGGGCCTTGCCTTGCAGCAGCCAGAATGGGATGAGCAGGAGGTAAAACGGGTTGCGCTTGATCAGCAAGAGAAAGGACTCGAGCAACAGATCGCTGTGGATCAGCGTGCCGTCAAGGTCCACACACAAAGGAACGTTTTTAGACATATCGGGCTTGCACAGCTTTGTTGTTTTCATCACGCAGCAACCACACACACAGCCAGCCAATCAACACGGCCAGCCACAGCGTGAGCAGACGGCACACCAGCGTCAGCAAGATGGCCTGTGGGGTGCTGTAGCCATGGGTGACCAGCAAGGCCGCCATCACGGTTTCCGTGCTGCCCAGGCCACCAGGCAGGAAAGACAAGGCGCCCACGATGATGGCAATCGAGTACACGCCCATCGCGGCGGGGATGGACATCAGGTCAGGCGTCACCACATCGGCCACCAGCTTGAGGCCGATGGCTTCGGCAGCCCAGGCCACGGCGCCCAGCGCCAGGCCCATCAGCAAGACACCCGGCGACAGGAACTGGCGGGCACTGGCCAGCATGGCCGCCACCTTCTGAACCAGCTTGAGCAAGGCGCCATGAGGTTGTTGCGCCAGGCGCACGGACACATCGGCCCAGGGGACCAGGGCGATGCCGGCGAGCAAGCCGCCCACCAGGGCCAGGGCCACCCAAAGGAAGAACTGATACTGCTTGAGCTCGGCCAGCACCGCGCTGGCCAGCATGATCATGACCAGCAGATCAAGCAAACGCTCCACAAAGAAGGCGCCTGTCACCGATGACAGCGAGATGCCATGCGGCAGGTAATAGCGCCCACGCACGACCTCACCCACCTTGCCCGGCGACAAGGTGAACGCAAAGCCAGACATGAAGGTCAGCGAAACAAAGCGCCAGGGCAGGACATGACCAAGCTGCTTGAGATACAAGCGCCAGCGCACGACACGCAGCACGTAGTTCAACAAGGACAGCACACCGGCAGCCACCACAGCCATCCAGCCGGCCTTCAAGGGCGTGAGGTCGATCTGAGCGATGTCACGCCGAAAGGCCAATGCGCACCAGCCCGCGAACAGGGCCAGCAAGCCATAAATCAATGCGCGGCGCCAGGCTGGCACCTGACTCGCCGGCGCATCAGGTGGAGCGTTCTGGGTCATCCGGCGATTATCAGCGCTCGTTAATGACACCCAGCACCGCTGTAACCCTCAAAACAGATCAGCACCCCTCAAAACAGGTGCCTGTTCGTCTTTGGGGGCCAGGCGCAGCGTGAGCTGGCCAGCGGGCCACTCGATGCCGATGGCCGGGTCGCTCCACAACACGCTGCGCTCGCTGTCCTTGGCGTACAGGGCGGTCGTCTTGTAGAGGAAATGGGTCTCGTCCTGCAGCGCCAGGAAGCCGTGGGCAAAGCCTTCCGGGATCCACAACTGGCGCTTGTTGTCGGCATTCAACTCCACACCAACCCACTGGCCAAACGTGGGCGAGCCGCGACGGATGTCCACGGCCACATCGAACGCGGCGCCTTGCACCACGCGCACGAGCTTGCCCTGGGCATGCGGTGGCAGTTGGTAATGCAGGCCACGCAGCACGCCGGCCTTGCTGCAGGAGTGGTTGTCCTGCACAAAGGGGCGAGCGGCTGGCAACCCCAGCTTGCCCAGTTCGGTGTTGAAGCGCTCCTGGTTGAAGCTCTCCATGAACCAGCCGCGGTCATCGCCGAACACGGCAGGTTCGATGATGACCACATCGGGGATACGGGTGGGGATGAGCTTCATGCCGTGTGAATCAGAAAATGGTTTCGTTGATGACCTTGAGCAGGTACTGGCCGTAGCCGTTCTTGAGCATGGGCTGCGCCAGCTTGGTCACCTGTTCGGCCGTGATCCAGCCAAAGCGGTAGGCGATTTCTTCGGGGCAGGCCACCTTCAGGCCCTGGCGTTTTTCCAGGGTCGAGATGAACTGGCCGGCTTCAAGCAGGCTGTCGTGCGTGCCCGTATCCAGCCAGGCATAACCGCGGCCCATGATCTCGACGCTGAGTTGCCCCATCTCCAGATAGCGGGCGTTGACGTCGGTGATCTCGAGCTCGCCACGCGCGCTGGGCTTGATGTCGGCGGCGATGTCGCAGACCTGCTGGTCGTAGAAGTACAGGCCGGTGACGGCGTAGTTACTCTTGGGGACCTTGGGCTTTTCTTCGATGCTGAGGGCCTGGTGCTGCGCATTGAACTCGACCACGCCATAACGCTCGGGGTCGTGCACGTGATAGGCAAACACGCTGGCGCCGCTGGGGCGATTGGCCGCGCTGATGAGCAGGCGCTGCAGATCGTGGCCGTAGTAGATGTTGTCGCCCAGCACCAGGGCGCTGGGGTTGTTGCCCACGAAATCACGCCCGAGGATGAAAGCCTGCGCCAGACCATCGGGGCTGGGCTGCACGCAATAACTCAGGTTGAGGCCCCACTGGCTGCCATCACCCAGCAACGCCTGAAAGCGCGGTGTATCTTGCGGCGTGCTGATGAGCAGGATGTCGCGGATGCCCGCCAGCATCAGGGTGCTGAGCGGGTAGTACACCATGGGCTTGTCGTACACGGGCAGCAACTGCTTGCTGATGGCCAGTGTGGCCGGGTGCAGGCGGGTGCCGGAGCCGCCCGCCAGGATGATGCCTTTGCGGGTCTGGCCAGTGGAAGCGGTCATGGGGTCATCCTCCGATGATTTCGTTGAGCATGCGCTCGACGCCCTGCTGCCAATGAGGCAGGGTCACGCCAAGCGCTTGCTGGATCTTGTTGGTGTCCAGTCTGGAATTGAGCGGCCGGCGAGCCGGCGTCGGGTAGGCGCTGGTGTGAATGGGCAAGATGGCCTCAGGCGCCACGCGGATGGACTGCCCATGGGCTCGCGCCCATTCAATGACAAAGCGTGCGTACTCGTGCCAGCTGGTTTCGCCAGAAGCCACCAGATGGTAGAGGCCCGCCAGTTCAGGCTGGCGCCCCACCGTGCGGATGGCATGCGCCGTCACGTCGGCCAGCAGGTCCGCCCCCGTGGGGGCCCCGATCTGGTCGTCAATGACTTTCAATTCTTCGCGCTCGGCCGCCAGGCGCAGCATGGTGCGGGCAAAGTTGCCACCACGCGCGGCATAGACCCAGCTGGTGCGGAAGATCAGGTGGCGGCAAGTGCTGGACTGGATGGCCAGCTCGCCCTCCAGCTTGGTCTGGCCATACACGCTCAGCGGTGCCACGGGGCTGTGTTCGTTGCGTGCGTTCTGGCCGCTGCCATCGAACACGTAATCGGTGCTGTAGTGGACCAGCAGGGCATTGAGCCGCGCCGCTTCCGCCGCGATCGCCGCCGGTGTCGACGCGTTGATCAGGCGGGCCAGATCAGGCTCGCTCTCGGCCTTGTCCACGGCCGTGTGCGCCGCGGCATTGACGATCACGTCAGGCCGGATGTGACGCACCAGCGCCGCGACCTTGTCGGGATCACTGAAGTCAGCGCGCAGATCCGGCGCATTGACGGGCCCCGGCGAATCAAAATCAAAGGCCTCAAGCTGACCCAGGGTGGCCAGCGATCTTTGCAACTCCCAGCCAACCTGCCCGCCCTTGCCCAACAGCAAAATCTTCATGCGCGCTCCGCGTAGTTCTGGGCGATCCAGTCACGGTAGGCCCCCGAGCGCACCGTGTCGATCCAGGCGGTGTTCTCCAGGTACCAGCGCACGGTCTTGTTGATGCCGGACTCGAAGGTCTCGGCCGGGCGCCAGCCGATGTCGCGCTGGATCTTGGTGGGGTCGATCGCGTAACGGCGATCATGGCCGGGGCGATCCTTCACGTAGGTGATCAGGCTCTCGTACGGGCTGCCATCGGCGCGTGGGCGCAACTCGTCGAGCTTGCGGCAGATGGTGGTCACCACGTCGATGTTGCGGATCTCGTTGATGCCGCCCACGTTGTAGGTCTCGCCCAGCGCGCCCTTGTCCAGCACCTGGCAGATGGCTTCGCAGTGGTCACGCACATACAGCCAGTCGCGGATGTTGAGGCCATCGCCATACACAGGCAGGGGCTTGCCCTCCAGCGCATTGAGGATCATCAGCGGGATGAGCTTTTCAGGGAAGTGATAAGGCCCGTAGTTGTTGCTGCAGTTGGTGGTCAGCGTAGGGAAGCCATAGGTGTGGTGATAGGCCCGCACCAGATGGTCGCTGCCCGCCTTGCTGGCCGAATAAGGGCTGTTGGGCGCGTAAGCCGTGGTCTCGGAGAAAGCCGGATCGTTGTCGCCCAGCGAGCCGTACACCTCGTCCGTGGAGACGTGCAGGAAGCGGAAGGCATCTTTGTCTGCGCCCGTGAGCGAGCCCCAATAGGCACGGGCCTCTTCCAGCAGGCTGAAGGTGCCCACCATATTGGTGTGGATGAACTCGGCCGGGCCATGGATGGAGCGGTCCACATGGCTTTCTGCGGCGAAGTGCAGGATCGCGCGGGGGCGATGCGTTTGCAGTGCCGCCTTGACCGCATCACGATCAGCGATGTCTGCCTGGATCAGGGTGGCCCGCCCATCACGCAGTTGCGCGGCAATGGTGTTGGGGTTGCCGGCATAGGTGAGCTTGTCGAACACCACCAGTTTCTCGTCCGTGGCCCGTCCAGGCGCGGCTTGGCGTTCAAACCAGTGGTGAACGAAATTACCGCCGATAAAACCAGCGCCGCCGGTGATGAGGATCATGCTGGGCTTCTCCGATAACGGGCCATGTGTGAAAAAACGCATTATGCCGGCAGCCACTGACCACCTTCTTTGACGCCCCCCCTCGCTCGGGTTACGGGTTGATCTGGATCTCAAGGGTTAGTCCTGAAATCCGAATGTCAGCCACACGACGCCCACCCCGCGATCAAGGGGAGGAGCAGCCCTCAACCTGTTACATGGTGCAACAAATGTCTCAACGAGGCATGAGCACCCGAAATACGATTAACAGGGAGCGATACAAAACGAGGCAAACATGCACAGCTGGTGGAAACGTCATCTCAAGGTCTGGATCTGTGGACTGGCGATTGCATCTCTGAGCGGATGTGTGGCCGACGGCAGTGGCGCCAAACCAGAGTCCCGGGCTGAAGCGTGGCGCTTTCTGACGCAGGCGACCTTTGGCGCCGACGAAGTCAACATCGATCGGGTGATGACCATGGGCTACGAAGCCTGGATCGACGAGCAATTCAGCCTGCATCCCGCCTTCACCTACCGTGATTTCTTCACCCGACGTGATGCTGAAATCAAGGCGGATCACCCAGGCGATGCTTCTGCCAGGGCTGGCGCCGACCAGACGCTGGAAGCCTTCTTCACGCGCGCCCTGACTGACAAGGCGCAGCTGCGTGCCCGGCTTGCCTTTGCCTTGTCGGAAATCATGGTCATTTCCTGCAACGACGACATTCTGGGGACTGTTGCACCGCAAATAGCGGCCGGCTACATGGACACCCTTGATTCAGCGCTGGACGGAAGTTACCGTGACTTACTGGAAGCTGTAGCCAAAAGCCCGGCCATGGGGCAGTACCTGACATACCGCGGCAACACCAAGGAAGTGCCCTCCGTGGGCCATTTCCCGGATGAAAACTTCGCCCGGGAAATCATGCAACTGTTTTCCATCGGGCTGAACGAACTCAACAGCGACGGCAGCAAGAAGCTCGATGGCAATGGCAACCCCATCGAGACCTACACCAGCGACGATGTCAAAGGCCTGGCCAAGGTGTTCACGGGCTGGGGCAATTACCGCGGTGCAGCCTACAGTTCGGCGTCCGACTCCGCCTGTTTTTTTTGGGCCAAGGAATGCCAGGACCCGGAAGGGTTCTATCAGCCGATGGTGCCCTACCCGGCCTATCACTCGGTTTCAGAAAAGAAGTTCCTCGGCGTGACCATTCCGGCCCAGGACACCCCCTCACCACAGGCTGACTTGACCACGGCACTGAACCGCCTGGCCACGCACCCCAACACCGCGCCTTTCATCAGCAAACAACTCATTCAGCGCCTGGTGACCAGCAACCCCACACCGGACTATGTGGCACGCGTGGCCGAGCGCTTTACCGCCACAGGCGGCAACCTCAAGGAGGTCGTCAAGGCCATCTTGCTGGACGACGAGGCGCGCGGCCCCATCACCCTGGTGGCGCCCGAACACGGCAAGCTGCGTGAGCCTGTCCTGAGGCTGACGGCCTTGCTGCGGGCGTTCAAGTTCAACACGATCACAGCCGGCCTGTCTGCATCACCCATGGATGGCGCCAACACCACCCGGCTCGACTACGTGGCCATCGGCAATACCAGCGACCCCGCCACCTCATGGGGGCAGGCACCACTGTACGCACCATCCGTTTTCAACTACTTCAGGCCGGGCTACGCGCCACCCCAAGGTGAGGCTGCTTCAAAGGGCATGGTGGTGCCCGAAATGCAACTGGTCAACGAGAGCAGTGTCACGGGCTACGTGAATGCCGTGCTGGACCTGCTGACCAACGGCATCGGGCCCAGCGTCGTGGTGGACACGGATGGGCAATGCGGTGCCTACACACTGGAAGTGCAGCAGTACATCCAGTCGCTGGACCCCAAAGTGCCTGCCAACAAGGCGCTGCAGGACGCCGCTGCCAAATGCAAACTTGAAACGCTGACCCAGCGCAGCGTGACCATGCAGTTGATCGAGCAGCGCGCCATGGCATACGACGCCAGCACCTTGACGCAGCACATTGCCGATCGACTGCTGGGCGGCAGCATGACGGACAAGTTGCGCCAAGCCATGATCAGCACCCTCTCCACCCTGGACGTGCCTGCCCTCAGCAGCCAGCCCTCCAGCGGCGATGCGGTCAACAGCGCGCTGGACAAACGCGTGTGGACAGCCATCCTGATGGTCGCCGTCTCCCCTGAATTCCTCGTCACCAAGTGAGCACGCCGATGACTTCCATCAAACGCCGTCGCTTCCTGCAGCAAGGGTCCGCCATGGCGGCCATGGGCACCTCAGGTGCCTGGCTGGCCAACCTCGCGGCCGTCAAGCAGGCCTCGGCCCAATCCACCGGCAGCGACTACAAAGCCCTGGTCTGTATCTTCCTGAACGGCGGCAACGACGCGCACAACACCGTCATCCCGGTCGATACGACCTCCTGGCGCTGCTACAGCGCCACCCGTGATCCGGCTGTCATGGCCAAGGTGAGCGGCTCCCCCGCCCCCGACAACCTGAGCTCCATCGCACTGGATCAGAGCACCTTGCTGAGCATCAGCCACCGCAATGCCAAGGGCCTCAACACCGGTCGCAGCTTTGCGCTGCATCCGCAACTCAAGCGCATCCAGAAGCTGTACACGAACGGCTCGGCTGCCATCGTGGCCAACATCGGGCCCCTGATTCAGCCAACCAGCAAAGTCGACATGCTTGATCATTCGTGGCCCATGCCCAGAAAGCTGGGCTCCCACAACGATCAAGCCTCGACCTGGCAATCCTTGGGCGTCGAAGGCACCACCGGCGGCTGGGGCGGGCTCATCATGGACCAGCTCAAAAGCCGCAACGTCAATCAAGCCTTCAGCAGTGTCGGCGTGAACATGCCCGGCGTCTGGCTCAGCGGCAAGACCGTGGTGCCCTATCTACTGGGCACCGGTGGCTTCCAGCCCATGGGCGGCAGCTCGGGCCAGATACTGGGCAGCAGCACGGTTTACGCGGCGGTACGCGCGGCAGCATCCACATCCACACGGCAAGATGTGATCGCCTCGGACTTTGTCAAGGTCGCGGGCCGGACCTTGTCCAGTGAAGCCGCCCTGAGCCAGGGCTTGCCCGCCACCGCGCAGGCCCCTTGGGGCACACCCGGCACAACAGCCACCACGGACCCCTTGTTGAAATACACCGAGCCAGATACCGGCCTGTCCAAACTGAACCCGCTTGCACAGCAGTTGCAAGTCATCGCCCGCATGATCGCCGCGCGCAGCAGCAGCGGCATCAGCGCCGGCCGCCAGGTATTCATGGTCAGCCTCGGCGGGTTTGACACCCACAGCGATCAATTGAAACAGCACGCCCGCCAGTTGGCCAAGCTGGACCACGCGGTCGACTACTTCCAGAACTGCCTGGCCCAGATGCCCGGTGGGGACATCCGCCCGCAGGTCACCACCTTCACGGCGTCCGATTTCGGGCGCGCGCTGGTCAACAACGGCGATGGTTGCGACCATGGCTGGGGTGGCCATCACTTCGTGGTTGGCGGCAGCGTCAAAGGTGGTGATGTCTATGGCAAGTACCCGGCTTTCATGGCCTTCGACGGCAATGGCAACTTCTTCAGCGACGAGTTGCTTGCCGGAGGGGTACTGCTGCCCGGCCTGGCCGTTGACCAACTCGTCTATACCCTGGGCAAATGGATGGGCGTGTCTGACGCTGCACTGGTGGGCACCACACCCGGTACCGGCATCGCCCCCAATATTGGCAACTTCGACGCAAGCACCCGCGATATCGGCTTCATGGTGTGATGTTCTGACGCCTTGAGAAGGCCGCCTCTGTCAGAATCCGGCTGATTTCACAACAATCCGCCTCACATCATGAAAGTTTCAGTGGTTGGCACAGGCTATGTGGGCCTGGTGACGGGTGCATGCTTGGCCGAGATGGGCAACGACGTGCTGTGTCTGGATGTGGATCCCAACAAGATCCGCATCCTGGAAGAAGGCGGCATCCCCATCCACGAGCCGGGCCTGGACAAGGTCGTCGAGCGCAACGTCAAGGCCGGGCGCCTGTCGTTCACCACCGACATCGCGCGCGCCGTGG
>Ga0265327_10001140_pt1 | contig 36351 bp, 24 predicted proteins | sample 41621metaG_FD_202089 | JGI IMG/M metagenome (GOLD analysis project Ga0265327, IMG submission 202089) | Rhizosphere microbial communities from Carex aquatilis grown in University of Washington, Seatle, WA, United States - 4-16-21 metaG | ecosystem: Host-associated > Plants > Roots > Rhizosphere...
GGCACAGCCCTGCACGCGCACGGGTCCGCCGGCGCGGTCGGCCCGGTTCGTGATGAGCAGGGCCTTTCCGCCTTCGCCCCAGACCAGTTCGTATCGGGTGTTGCGGGTGTCGACGACGAGGCGGTCGCCGGGCTTCAGCGTGTCCAACTGCACCTCCGCGAGCACGTCGGCCTGGTGCTCCTTCAGGTATTGCTCCCAGTCGCCGCCATCGGGCGGAAGCATGGGCGGTCCGGATTGTTCCTGCATGGGCGTCCTTATTTTTCCCCGCGCCCGGCCGGGCGCACGAGCACAATGGTGATGTTGTCGGGACCGCCGGCCGCGTTGGCGGCGTCGATGAGGCCGCCCACGCCGGTCGCCAGTCCGGGCGCCTGCACGGCCGCGGTCAGCCGCGCCCCGAGCCCGCGCTCCAGCGGCCGGTAAAATCCGTCGCTGCACAGGGCAAAGGCGTCGTCCGGCCGGCAATCCCCGCGGATGATCTGGGGATCGAGCGGCCGGCCGTCGCCGCCCATCACCTGCTCGAGCAGCGAACGGAACTTGAATCGCACCACCGCCTCCGCCGTGATCTGGCCGCGACGCACCAGGCCGTCTCCGAGGGTGTGGTCCTCGGTCATTCGGATCCATTCCCCGGCCTCGTGACGATAGATCCGGCTGTCGCCGATATGCCCGAGCACGAAGTCGCCAGCGGGTAGCAACCAGAGTGCCGACAGCGTCGCGCCCATTCCCCGCCAATCCGGATTGGTCCGACCCAGCGTCGTCAACGCCTCGTGCGTGGCCAGGATCGCCTCGCGCATCGCCGCGTTGGCGTCCGTCATCGCCACCCGCGCGAGCAACTCGCCCGCGAGGCGCTCCACGCAGAACCGGCTGGCCTCCTCGCCGGCCCGAGCGCCGCCCATGCCGTCGCTCAGCACGAAAAGCATTCCCTTGGCCGGCCACGCGGCCAGTCCACCGGTCAGCGGCCCGGCCGACGCGCCGAGCGCAAAGGCACCCCACGAGTCCTCATTGTTCTCGCGGTGACGTCCCCGGTCGGTGAGCGCCGCCCACTCCGGCGGGCGCAGCCGGGTTTCCGGGGCGACCACCCCCGCGGCAACGGCTGGTTTGGAAATTTGCGTGGTCACGGTTCGGTGCGTCTCGCGTCAGGGCGTTGCGGCCGGGTTGAGCGCCAGGCGGAAACCCACGCTGTTGCCGCGCTCGCCGGGCTTCCAGGCATCGCGGACCGACGCGCGGCAGCGGCCCGACTGCGAGCTCCACGAGCCGCCGCGGATCACCCGGCGGGTGCCGGACGCCGCCCCGGTCGGGTCCGTCACGTTGCCGCCGGCGAGGTGGTCGTACCAGTCGAGGCACCATTCCCAAACATTGCCGTGCATGTCGGCCAGACCCCATGCGTTGGCTTTCTTCAGGCCCACCGGCTGCGTCTGGTTGCTGCTGTTGGACGAATACCACGACACCGCATCGGGCCCGCCGCCAAAATCGTCCGTCGTGCCGGCCCGGCACGCGTATTCCCACTGGGCCTCGGTTGGCAGCGTGAACGCGTAGGCGGGGGGCAGCCAACCGGCCGCGTGCCCGCGTTCCGTCAGCCGCCGGCAGAACTCCACCGCCTCGATCCACGACACCTGCTCAACCGGATGGTCCGCGCCCTTGAAACTCGCCGGGTTCCGGTCCATCACGACGTTCCATTGCGCCTGGGTCAGCTCCGTCCGGCCGAGCCAGAACGGGTGCGAGATCGTCACCTGCGTCAACGGCTTCTCGTCCCAATCGCCACCCGAGCTGCCCATCGTGAACTTGCCGGCGGGCACGGGAACCATCTCGAGCTTCAACTCCGCGATCGTCCAGCGCTGCGTGGGCTCGAGCACCGGGATCTTGTCCAGCACCGCGGTCAGGCGCAGCTCGCCGTTGCGCGCCAGGGTGCCGGTGACGTCCGAGGATTGGTAACCCTTGGCAACGACGGTGAGGTGCACCGGGCCGGCGGAGAAGTGGTCGAGCGTGAGCGGCAAAGTGCCGAGCCGGCGCTCGCCGTCGCGCACCTCGGCGCCGGTGGGCGCGCCCTGGATCACCAGCCGCCCGAAGCTTTGCACGAGCGTGGCGTCGATCTCGGCAAACTTGTCCGCCTTCACCTCGACGTCGCGGGTCCAGTCCTCGTAGCCGGGTGCGCTGACCCTCACCGAATATTTTCCGGGCTGGACGTCGCGGTAGGTGATCGGGCTCTTGCCGTGGTCGAGCGAGCCGACCGACACCTCGGCGCCGGGCGGGTCGGTCCGGACCACCAGTCCCCCGAGCGTCGGGACCGTTGCGGGCGGCGCCACCGGCACGGGGGTTGGCTTCGCCGTCTGCGGGAACTGCTCGGCCGGCGCGGTCGCAGCCGTCGGCTGGTTGCCCGTCGAGTATTTCGGGCCGTCGTTCGATCCGCCCCGGTGGCCGGCCAGATACCAGATCCCGACCACGAGCAGCGCCACGCCGATCGCAATGGCGGAATAAAGCGGCATCTTCCCGGCCGGTGCCGCCACGGGTGGCGGCGGCGGCGGCGGGGCTCCGAACGGTTTTGTCGGACGGAGCTTCGCCGGCCGAACCTTTTGGTCACGCTCCTTCAGGCCGAGACGCTCCGCCACGTCGGCGGCGGACTCCGGCCGGTCTTCCCGCTCCTTGGCGAGGCACGCCGCGATCGTCTCCTCCCAATCCGGCGTGATGAACGGCCCGCCCAGCGGAGGATCCACGAGGCCGAGCTCGCGCCGGCGCTGCGAAACGGTCGGCGGAACCTTGCCCTGCACCTGGGCGATGACATCACCCGTGTAAAAGGGCGGCTTGCCCGTCAGCAACTCATACAGCGTGGCCCCGACCGAGTACACGTCGTCCGCCACCGATGGCAGCTCGCCCATCATCTGCTGCGGGCTCATGTAGGACGGCGTTCCCGACGATCCCGCCTGCGCACTGACCCGCGACACGCTCTCGGCGATGCTGCGGGCGATGCCGAAGTCGGTGATTTTGACCCGGTCCTGGCCGTCCAGCATCAGGTTCGCCGGCTTCAGGTCGCGGTGGACGACCTTGGCTTCCTCGTGGGCGTAGGTCAGCGCCGCGCACACCTGCTGCACCCACGGCCGGATCCGGTTCAACGTGAACGTGCCGTCGGGCTGCGAGAGCGCGAGCTTCGACAGCGAGTCGCCCTTGACGTATTCCATCGCGATGGCCGCGCCCTCGTTGTCGTCGACAAAATCGTAGATCCGGACGATGTGCGGATGGGTGAGGTCGAGGTTGCGGCGGGCCTCCTTCTTGAGCTCGTCGATGGCGCGCGGATCGTGGACGACGACGTCCGGCAAAAACTTCAGCGCAACATTCCGGTCGAGCTTGTCGTCGTGCGCCAGCCAGACGACGCCCATGCCGCCGCGTCCAAGGATTTTCTTCAGCGTGTAACGCTGGAACACCTTGTGGCCGGGGGAGGGCACGCGCTGCGTTGCGCCAAAGTCGGTCATCGAAGGCGGTCACGCTATCCCGGCCCGCGCCCGTCGCGAGCCGAATTTCGGCTGGCTGCACCGGCCGGCGCCGCCATTCCCAGACGCGCCGGGCGAATCGCCGGGTCGGGCGAGTCCTCCGGACGAGCCGGCACCAGGGCCGCGTCGACAGCCGTCCGGAGGCGAGCCAGATCGCCCGGCTCGTCCGGAGGACTCGCCCCGCCGTCGCAACGCGTTTCAGCGGCCCAGCCCCACCCGGCCCGTTCCCCCGCAGACAATTAGCTTCACATCAGCACGCTGCACCGCAGAATCCGGCGCGAGCCTCGCTCCCCGCATGAGTCTGACCACCTCCCCCGAAGACCTGCTTGTCCAGCTCCACGCCCGTGTCGCGGAACTCGAGGCAACCATCGACCGGAAAAACGCCGAAGTCGCGCACCGGGATGAAGAAGTGAACCGGGCCCAGGCTCGGCTGCTCCTGGCCCAGGCCCAGATCCTCGAGCTGGGCGACCTGCTGGCCGCCTGCGAGACCGCGCTGAAGAACGCCCAGGCCGGCACCCCCAATCTGCAGAAGATCCTCGACGCCCAGCTCGCCCGGACCAACGAGCTCAACCAGCAGATCCGGCAGCTTGACGACCAACTCGCCGCCGGCCGCCTGGAACTCGCCGCCGCCGCCGAACGCGCGGCCACGGCCGACCGGATCGCCCGCGAAACGCTCGGGACCGTCCGCCAGTCCGAGGAGTCCGCCAAGAACGCGCTGGCCGACGCCCAGGCCGAGCTGGCCGGCCGCCGGCGCTCCGTCGCGGATCTCGAGTCGGCGCTGGCGGACGCGCGCCAGAAACTCGCCGCGGCCGAGTCGGCCGCCGCCGCCAACCTTGCCCGCGCGGAAGCGGGGGAAACCGCCGCCGCCGCGCAGACCGCGCGCCTGCGCCGCCTCCAATCGCACTGGCTCGTACGCATGATCGGCCCCAGGCCCGACTGACGGATTTCCGTAGGCCGCCATGAGTTCCCCAGCGCGCTTGCACTACCATCACTCGCTGGACACTCCCCTGCCCGTGCGGGCCGTTGAGGGAGTCGTCCGCCTCAAGGGGTGGTGCTTTGCCGCCGGAGGCGACGCCCGCCCGCAACTGCAGTTGCGCATCGGCAAACTGGCGCTGGCGACCACCGCCGGCACCCCGCGCCCGGACGTGGCGGCCGCGTTTCCGGCCCTGCCCCACGCGCTCCACAGCGGCTACGAGATCGCCGGACACGTTCCGGCCGGCCTGTCGGTCGCCGAGCTCTGGGCCGGACGGGAGGGCTTCGGCTGGCAACTGCTCCATTCCTTTTCCATCTTTGCCGAGGCCGCGTTGCTGCACGGCGCCATCGACCTGCCCATCGAAAAGGAAGTCACCGCCAACGTCTCCCTCGACGGCTGGTGCTTCCATCCGCAGCACGAGATCGCCGAGTTGTGGCTGCACTACGGCACCCGCAGCGTCCGCTGCCGGCATTTCGGGCACGAGCGCGCCGACGTCGCCGCGCAGTTTCCCCACCTGCCGGCGGCGAGGTTCTCCGGTTTTAGCTCGGAAGATGTCCTGAAACCCGGCGAGGGCCGCGTGCGGCTGCGGGCCGTCGACCGCAACGGCGGCGTGTATTTTTGCGACACCGACCGGGTCATCCGGCTGCAGCCGCCGGCCGCGGCCCGCCAGGGCGGCGACCCGCGCCTCGACGGCCGCGCCCTTTTCCGCGCGTTTTCCGGGCGCCAGGCCGACCTGCCCGGGTTGCGCGTCATCGTGCCGGCGGCCCACGCCGACGCGGTCCGCGACATCGAGCGGATCGTGCGGGCGCTCAAGGCACTGCCAGGCGAGAAATGGCAGGTCGTCGCCGTCACAGGCACGCCGGCGCCGGGCGCGGCGCTGCAGTCCCTGGTCGCGACCACCTCCCGGCTCGTGCTGGCTTCCTCGCTGGGGGCGAGTCCCAAGGGATGGGACCTGCGGATCGCGGCGGACGAGACGCCCGACATCCACGGCTTGATGGCCGCGCTGCTGGCCACGCTCGACCGGCCCGGCGTCGAGGCGTTCTACGGGGATTTCGCCACAGGCGAGAAATACGAGATCCACCGCCAACCGCCGTGGTCGCGCGACCTCGCCCTGGCCGGCGGCATCCACCCGCTGTCACCGGTGCTGGTTGCCGGCTCCCGGTCCCTTGAGGCCGCCGCCGCCCCGTTGGTCGCGCTGGCTGTCGGCCGCGTCGCCGCCGCGCACGTCTCCGCCGTCCTGACGCACCGGCCGAAGCCGGCCCCGGCCGATTTGTCCGCCCAACTGCCCTCGCTGGCCGCCGCGCGCCCCGACGCGCAGCCGGTGTTTGCCACCAACCCGGACCGGATCCACTACGAGCCGCGCCGGAGTTTCCGCCGGCCGCCGATCGCCGCCATCGTCGCCGGCGACGAGAAAGCGCTGCCCGCACTGCGCAAGGCGTTCGGCGGCGAAATCGACGAGTGGCTGGCCGCCGGACCGGACTCCGGCCCCGGTCCACTCGCCAGAGCGATTCAAAAAGCGACCGGCGAGGTTCTCCTTTTCCTGCAACCCGACATGCGCCCGGCGTCGGACAAGGCGGTCACCCAGCTCGCGCTCCTCCTGGCCGACGCGCCCGGGGCGGCGGCACTGCCCCTCCTGCTGCACGCCAATCTCGCTCCGTGGACGGAACCGGATTTTTTCGCCGACCGCACGCTCCGGACGCTGGCGTCATTCGATCCCGCCTTCGCCGCGTGGACCGACCGCACGCTGGCGCTCTTCTCGCGGCAGGTCCCGTACCTGGCCCTGCCGGGCCTGATGATCGGGCGCGGCCGCCTGCAGGAGTTGGGCGGCCTCGACTCGACCTACGAATCGCTGACCGGCGCGCTCCTGGACCTTTCGTTCCGGCTGCGGGCCGCCGGCACGCCGCCGCTGCTGTGCGCCGACGCCCGGCTGGTCGCCGCGCCCGGCCTCCCCACTCTTTCCTCCTTCGAGGAGATGGTGCTGCTCGATCGCTGGGACACCGACGAGGCCAATCCGCTGCGCATCCATCCGCTCGTTCAGACCGGGGTGCTCGCATGAACATCCTCTTCTGCCTCTACGGCGACTTCGCCTCCAACAGCGCCCAACAGGTCGCCCACCTGGCGAACCAGTTGAAGGCGCGGGGCCACGATTGCGTGGTCGCCGTGCCGACGGGCCTGCCGTCGCTCAACTCGCTTCACCGGGCGGACTTCACCGCCACCGAGTTTCCCGCCCTGCTCGCCGGTCCGGTCCCGTTCCGCAACCGCGAGGGGCCCGACATCGTCCACGCCTGGACGACCCGCGAGAGCATCCGCCGTTTCCTCGACCAGTACCTTCCCGGCAAAACCCAGGCGCGCCTGATCGTCCACCTCGAGGACCACGAGTCCTTCCTCACCGAGGCGGCGCTCGGCGCCAGCACGGCCGCACTCGGCGGACTCGGCGAGGACGAGCTCGACGCCCGTTGCGGACTCGCGCACACCCACCCGCAGCGCGGCCCCGTCCTCCTGCGCTCGGCGGCGGGCGTCACCACCATCATCGACACGCTGTTTGCGCACGGTCCGGCCGACCTGCCGAAGCACTTCATCTGGCCGGCCGCCGACGACGCCTTTTTCGTCGCCCAACCCCGGCGCGACAACCTGCGGGCGGACCTCGGGCTGCCCGCCGACGCCCTCGTCCTTTTCTACCACGGCAACACCCACGCCGCCAACGCGCGCGAGATGCGCAGCCTTTACCTCGCGGTCGCGCTCCTCAACCGGCAGGGCGTTCCCACCCGCCTCATCCGCTGCGGCCACGACGCCGTGCCGTTCCTCGGCGAGGACGATTCCTGGTGCCGCCGGTGGGTGCTGCCCCTCGGGCACGTCCAGAAGCAGAGCCAGCTGCCGGGCCTGATGTCGCTCGCCGACGCGTTCGTGCAGCCGGGTGCGCCCGGGCGGTTCAACGATTTTCGCTTTCCCTCCAAGCTTCCGGAATTCTTCTCGATCGGCCGGCCGGTCATCCTGCCGCGCGCGAACCTCGGGCTGAAGGTCGAGCACCTGCGCGACGCCTACGTGCTGGACCGCGCCGACGGCGAATCGATCGCCCGCGCGCTCGTGCACCTGCGGGGCGATCCCGCGCTCGCCACGCGCCTCGGCGAGGGCGCACTCGCCTTCGCGCGCCGGCATTTCAATTGGGCGGAGAGCGCGGCCCGGCTCGAGGCCTTCTACGCGCAGGTCATCGGCGCGAACGGCCGGCGGAAATAATTCCGCATTGCGGCGGGCAGGACCCGACCCAAGCTGCCCATTCCGCATGAACGAAAACGCCTCCTACGCTTTCGAATTTGCGTCCCGCCCCAACTGGAACTGGCTGGCGGCCGGGGCGGTTTCGCTGCGGGGATGGTTTGTCCCGAAGACCGCCGGTCCCGTGCTCGACCTGCGCGTCGTGGTCAGCGGGCGCCCCTACCCCGCACAGCATAGCCTGCCGAGCCCGGAGGTCGCCCAGCAATGGCCGCAACTGCCGTGGGCTGCGCACGCCGGCTGCGTGTTCCCCTTCGAGACCGGACCCGGCGACACCGCGCTTCACTTTGAGTTCCTCAATCGCGACTTCCAGTGGGTCGAGTTCTGGAAACGAAAGATTCTCGTCAATCCCTTCACGCTGGCGCCCCGGCCGCGCCCACGGCTCAACCTCGCGTGCCTGCCCGCGCTGCTGCAGCGCCACCTGCAGGAATCTCTCGGTCCCGTCCATTTCGACGCCCCGTTCACCCTCGCCGAGCTGATCCGGCAGGCCTGCTACCCCGCCTACGACTGGGCGCCGGCCCCGCCGCTCCATGCCGCGCTGGACCAGCCCGCGGCCGTGGCGATCGCGCGCTACCACGGCGTCCAGGTCTGCGGCTGGGCGTTTCACGAGACCCTGCGCATCAAACGCCTTTACGGCACCGCGGGTGTCGCGGACTTCTATCCGGTGTACCACGGCATGCCGCAGGAAGGCGTGGAGCGGCACTTCGGCCATTTCCCTTACTCGAAAAACACGATGCTGCTCGGCATCCTGCCCCTCCCGCCGCGGCAGTCCAACCCCGCGCAGGTGCAGATCTATGCGGAGCTCGAGGACGGCTCCCATCACCTGATCCTCTCGCGGCGGTTTTGGCACACGCCGCTGACCGACAGCGAGCAGCCGCTGCCGTTTGGACGGACGGGGACGTTTCTCGCCGCCATCGAGGGGCTGCACCATCAGATCGAGGCCGCCGGCGTTGCGGCGGGCGGCTGGAAGGATTTCCTGTCCGCCGCGTGGCGGGCGCGGGCCCAACTGCACGACTGGTTTTCGACCAAGTCCGCCCTGTTTGCCTGGGAGGCGCTCGCGCCGCCCGAGCGCCAGCGCCGGCGCCAGGAGCCGTCGGCGCGGCTGCGCAGGCATTTCTACCAGCTCGAGGACGAGCGCCGCGGCGCCGGCCCGAGCCTCGGGCTCGTGGCGGTGGCCTCCGCCGACGAGGCCGGCGGCCTGACCCGGCTGGCCGCCTCCTTGATCCGGCAGATCCATCGGCGGTGGGAGTTGCTGGTCGTGCCCCGCGATGCCGCCGCGCGCCGAACGGCCGGGCGGGTGGCAAAGCGCGACAGCCGCATCCGCGTCGCCGGCCCGGCCGAGCCGGCCCCGGCCGCGGCCGAGCTCCGCACCGACTACATCGCCGTCGTCGATCCGGGCGCCGAACTGACCCCGGAGGCGCTGTTTCTCTGCGCTGCCGAGGCGCCCGGCGACAACCCGCCCGCGCTGATTTACACGGATGAGGAGTCCATCGATTCCACCGGAAAGGTGACGCCGTGGGCCTGGCCTGACTGGAGTCCCGCGCTCGCGCTGTCCGGTGCGTTCGGCGGCGGCCTCGCCTTTCTCCAGCGCGCCGCCCTGGAAAAAGCCGGCGGCTTCCAGGTCGAGGCCGGTCCGGCCCTGGGCCTCGACGCATTGCTGCGCACCACCGCCGGAATTTCCCCGGACCGCGTCCGGCACCTGGCCGCTTATGCCGTTCGCCGGCCGGCCCGGCCGGTGGCGCCAACGCTCGCGGCGGCCACCCTCGACGTCGTCAATCGCGCGCTGCAATCCCGCGGACTTGCCGGCCAGGCGTTCGCCACGACGCTGCCCGGCGGGCCGACTGCTCTGCAGGTCCGGTGGTCGCCCGAGTATCTCGCGCACCAGCCGGTCACCATTGTCATTCCCACGCGCGACCGCCTCGATCTCCTGCAGCGTTGCATCCAGCGCCTCGAGCAGACGATCGACTGGCGGCACGTCCGCCTGATCGTTGTCGACGACGGCTCGCGCGAGCCCAAGGCCGTCCGTTACCTCGCGCAACTGGAGACGCGCCCGGACCTGCCGGTGCGGGTGCTCCGCGCCGGGGATCCGCTGCGACCGTTCAACTACTCGCGACTCGTCAACCTCGGCACCGCGGCCGCCGAGACGCCGCTGGTGCTCCATTTCAACAACGACGTCGACGCGCTCGAGCCGGGCTGGCTCGAGGACATGGCCGGTTGGTTTTCCTTGGCTGACACCGGCGCAGTCGGCGCCAAGCTCGTGTACGCCGACGGCCGGATCAATCATGCCGGCATCGTGATCAGCGCGACGGAGGCGCTGCCCTTCACGCCCTTCGAGGGCCTGCCCGAGTCCCTCGCGGAGTATCCGCAGATGCACCGGCTCGCACGGGATGTGTCCGCGGTCATCGGCGCGTGCCTGCTGACGCGCACCGATCTCTACCGCCAGCTCGGCGGGTTCAACGAGGAGCAATTCGGGGTGGCCTACAACGACGTGGACTACTGCCTGCGGCTCCGCGCCGCCGGCTGGCGCGTGCTCTACACCCCGCTGGCCCGGCTGGTGCACTGGGGCAGCGAGTCGCGCGGCCGGTCGTTCCATGAGAGCGAACACCTCGCGTTCCTGCGCGCCCACGGCAGCTACCGGGATCCCTGCTTCAGTCCGCATCTCCGGCTCGACGGCCGGACCGTGGCGCCCGACCTCGAGGTCCCCGTCGCCACCCTGCGCCCGGGAGCGCTCCGCCTGCTGGTCGCCACGCACAACCTCGGACTCGAGGGCGCGCCGCTGTTCCTCTTCGAGTTTGTCGAGCACGCGGTCAACGTCGATGGCTTCGCCGTCGAACTGCTCGCGTTCGCCGACGGCCCGTTGCGCGCCGCCTACGAGTCGCTCGGCGTGCGGATCACTCTGGTTGACCGCCACCCCATTCACGCCGCGCGGACACCCGAAGAGTACGCCCGCCGCGTCGGCGAGGTGAAGCGGATGGTGGACCTCAGTCGGATCGACCTCGTGGTCACGAACACGGTCGTCGGCTTTTGGGTGGTCGAGCTGGCCCGCCAGGCGGGCCTGCCGACGCTGTGGTTCATCCACGAGAGCTCCCGGGTGCCGCGGTTCTTTGCGCAGGAAGTGCCGCCCGGGATGCAAACCGTCGTGCACGCGGCCTTCCGCGAGGCCACCCGCGTGGTCTTCCTTTGCGAGGCGACGCGCCGCTACTACGACGAATTCAACGTCCGCGACCACTTCCGCATCCTGCCCGGCTGGGTCAACGCCGAGCGAATCCGCGATTTCCAGGCGACCCACAGCCGCGCCGAGCTGCGCCGCCGGCACGGGATCGCCGACGACGAGGCGGTCATCGTGAACGTCGGCACCGTGTGCGAGCGCAAGGGCCAGCGGACCTTCCTCGCCGCCGCCCGCCGGCTGGCCGGCCTGTACCGCGGGCCCGTGCGTTTCCTCATGGTGGGCGGGCTGGGCGATCTCTATCACGAGTTGTTCGCGGCCGAGCTGGCACAGGCGGATTTCCCGGCGGCACAACTCATCGCCAAGACGGCTGACGTCTACGACTTCTATGCGCTGGCCGACCTCGCCGTCTGCACGAGCTTCGAGGAATCGTTTCCGCGGGTGCTGCTCGAGGCGATGGTCTTCGAGGTGCCGATCGTGTCGACCAACGTCCACGGCATCCCGGAAATCATCGCCGACCGCGCTGAGGGCCTGCTGGTGGCGCCGGGCGACGCGGAGTCGCTCGCCCGGACGATGTACGACGCTCTCCTGCAAAGCCGGACGCCGAACACCCTGGCCCCGATGGCGCTCTCGAAAGTGCTGCGCCGTTTCGACCGCCGCCGGCTGATTCCCCGCCACATCGCACTGGCACGGGAAGCCGCCCTCGGCTGAGAGCGTCCGGCGGATTGAAGATAGGTGTAGCCGGCCGCGCTGAGGCCGGTCTCGGGCACCGGGGTCAGCGACCCCGGCTACATGCGCCAACCCAGGCAGAAATCGCTCCAGGGAAACGGTGGGGGCCAAGGCCCTCCGGCTGGCCGATTGGGGCGATCGCCCCCTCCACGCGATCGAAGGATTTCGCGGCGGCGGTCAGCCCGGGCCGGGCTGTCCGGGCTTTTCGAATACGAAGAGGTGATTGAGGCCGAGTTGGAACCGGGAGTAGTGCAAAAGTCGAAAACCCGCCGCCTGGAAAACCTGCGGGGTTTCGCGGGCGTCAAAACCGAAATGCTCGCCAAGCGCCATGCCGTCCACGAGCCGCAGAAAGCGCAGCACCGCCAGGATCGAATCCACCCCGCGTCCGGGCACCGTGAGGATCGCGCGGCCGCCGGGTCGGAGCGCGGCAAAACAGGCGGAAGCCACCAGCGCCTGGCGATCCCGCGGAATGTGCTCGAGCACCGCCAGCAGGGTCACGGCATCCCAGTCGCCCCCGGGCGGGCCGACTTCGGGAAAATAACCGGGACGGACGGTGAAGTTGGGGCCCGCCACGGTCTCCGCCAGGAGCGGATCGACTCCGAAGCCAGCCTGCAGGGAGCCGCCGAGCAACTGGAACAGCTCGCCCTGGTTCGCGCCGATGTCGATCAGGCGCAGCGGCTGCGGGAGGCAGGTCGCCGCGCGGCGCAGGCGCCATTTTTGAAAAAGGCGATCTAGAGGCCTCATCGGTTGACAAAATCAGGCGCGGGCAACCGCCGGGCAACGTCAATCGGACGGCGCGGACAATCCGCGGTCGCTGCGCCGCGGGGAACGCGCCCGGCAAATAAGCTGCCCGCCGCTACTTCACGGCCACCGCCGGGGCGCTCGCGATCGGCAGTCCGAGGATGCTGAGGAAGAAGCTGAGCAGCATCGTCTGCACCCCGAGCGCCATGAAACCCGCCCCGGGAATGACCAGCCGCAGCATGCCGCTGTGCTCGAGCGGACCGAAGTCCACCTGGCCCCAGCGCCAGACCGCAAACACCGACAGGCCGAGGCCGAGGGCAAAGACCGCCGCGCCGGCCAGCAGGCCGGTCTCCAACGTCACGAAGCGAAAAAGGCGCGTCATGACCGGGTTCGGTGGCAGCAGGCCGGACTGCGTGGCGTAGATCTTTGACATGACGGCAAACGATACGCCTTGGAAGCCGAGCAGCATCGCGAGCATCGCATAAACGAGCGTGTGCACGTCGAAGGTCACGTGTCCAAGGGTCCACGGCCGGGCGGCCAGCGCGATCATCCCAGCGAGGCCGAGGACGAACAGGACGAGGCCGGGAATCAGGAACAGCCAGCGCGGGCTGTAAAGCAGCATGAAACGCAGGTGCCGCCAGCCATCGCGCCACGGCCGCAGGTGCGGCGGCCGCGAGCGCCCGTCCTTCTTCAGGGTCGTCGGCACCTCGGTGATCCGCAGCCCGAGCAGCGTCGCCTTGATCACCATCTCCGACGCAAACTCCATGCCGGTGGTCTGCAGTTGCATCCGCGCGTAGGCGTCCTTCGAAAACGCCCGCAGCCCGCAATGAAAATCCCGGCTGGGACACCGGAACAGCAGGCGTCCGAGACTGGAAAGGAGGGGATTCCCGACCCGGCGATTCTTCCACGGCATGGCGCCGGGCAGGATGCCGCCGGCAAAGCGGTTGCCCATCACGAGTTCGTAGCCTTCGCGGAGTTTTTCCACGAAGCGGGGTGCGTGGCTGAAATCGTAGCTGTCGTCGGCATCGCCCATCAGCACATACCTCCCGCGAGCGGCCTCAATGCCGCCCTGCAGCGCGCAGCCGTAACCCTTGCGCGCCACCGGCACCACCCGCGCGCCGTGTTCGGCCGCGATCCGCTGGGAGCCGTCCGTGCTGCCGTTGTCGGCGACGACCACCTCGCCGCGCAGCCCGTTCCGTTCCAGGGCGGCGCGCGCCTGGTCAACGCAAACCGCCAGGGTCTCCGCCTCGTTCAGGCAGGGCATCACAATCGAGATCTCCAGCTCATCGGCGCCGAGGTCCGTCCGGGTCGGGGGCATGGCGCCAAACTGGCCAAGGCCACTCCGCCGCGTCAAAGCCCAAATGGATGCCGCCGCTGACTCGCTTTGCAGGCAAGGTCAGCGGATGGAGCGCGACCTTCGCTGTCGCCACGGCCATGGCGGGACAAGCCGGGAGCGCTCGAAACGCGTCCCGGGGCCGCTTTCCACCAAAATGCGTCCCGCCCCTCAAGCCGGCGGCGTTTCGCGGTGCGCCAGCCGGTGCACGGCCGCGGAGATTGTGAGGCTGGCAAATATCAACATCAACGGGTAGGCCGCCGCCTGATAGCCGATGGTGATCGCCACAAAGGAGGTCACCTGGACCAGCGCGACGACCAGCGTGATGGCCAGGGCGCCCGCGAGCGCGCCCGTCGCCAGCACCGCCGCCTCGAAGCCGGGCTGCCCGCGGACGATGCCCAGCCACAGCCACGCCAGCAGCGGCAGGGCGAGGATCACGGCAAACGGGGTGACCACGGCGTACACCCGCGTGACATCCTTCAACACCCCGTTGTGAAACGCCTCGCGGTCGCGAACCTCCGGCGGCAGGGGCGGATCCTCCGGCCGCGGCGACAGCCGGGTGCGGGTCATCCGGCGGAACACCTGCAGCCGGTCGTCCGGACCGCTGCTCGGCGGCGGCTTCGGCACGCAATAGACGAACGTGGTGATGAATTTCCACGATTCCAGGTAGGTGCCGGGCAGTTGCTCGGTGTACTCGTGCCGCCACGGCGGGACGAAGCCCGACCGCGGGCCCGACGCCGGCAGCCGTCCGTCGTCGCAGGCCGCGTTGATTTCATCCGCCACCTTCTGGTAGTAAACCATCGCCTGGTCGCAACTGGTGTGCTCGCGGGCCGCGGCCGCACCGTCGCGCAGCGCCCACATGAACGCCGCGCCGTGGATCTGCCGCTCGCTGGCCGGCAATCCGGTCTGCGAAAATCCGAGCGACGCCCAGCCCTCGCCGAGTTTGCCCTCGAGAAACGGCTGCATCTTCCGAAAGGCCGGGCTCACGGCGTAGGCCGCCTCCCGCGCCTCGCGGCTGACCGGAACGAACTGGCGCCAGGGGCCGACGTTGATGCGCGCGAGCGCGCCATACGCATTCTTGTAGGGCGCGGCACGAAATTCGACCGTGCCCCAGAAGCGGTAATGGGAATAGTTGAGCGCGCAGACCACGGTGACGGCCAGCGCGGCCAGTCCGGCCGGCGCCAGCGCCACCAGTCCCGCCCGCCGCCAAACCGCCCCGCCCTCGCGGCGCAGCAGCCACGCGCCGGCCAGCGCAACCAACGCGACCACGCCCGACATCCAGATCGTTTCCTCACGGGTCAGCCAAAGCGCTGCGAAGGCCGCGCCGCCGCCCGCCGCCCAGGCCAGTTGCTCCCGGGCGGGCCGGCGCAGGCGGAGAAACCAGCCGGTGACGCCCATGAAGGTCAGCAGCGCCAGCGAGGCGCAGAAGTGATTGCGCAACACCCGCGCGGCATCGTCGCCGTGAAACGACGCCGGGTTGAACAGAACCACGACCACCACAAGCAGTCGCCAGACCCTCGGCAGCGCGGGTCGCCACGCGACATAGGCCAGCGCCGCCGCCAGCACGTAAATGAGGTGTTGGGAGAAAACCAGCGGCACGTGCAGAAAATACATCGCGGCGATCCACAGCGGGTAACCCTGGCCCTTGATGAGCGTGAGGTTGTTGTAGTCGCCCAGCCAATGGCCGCCGGCGATGCTCGCCGCCTGGTCGATGAACAGCTGGTCGTCGTGAATCGCCCCGCCCACCGCCTTGAGCGGCTGGCCCGCCGTCAGCCCGAGCCGCGCCAGCACCGCCAGCGCGAGGAGCGCCACCACGACCCCGCGGGGGCGCTGGCCCAGCCAGTGCAGGCCGTCGCGGCACTCCGCAAAAAACCGCACCGCGCACGTCGCGCCCCAGCATAGAAGCGTGAGCCCGATGAGGATGTCCCGCACGACCGGAATCCGCCCCGGATAGGACTGGACGACCACCGATTCCAGGATGAACTGCGCGCCGTCGGGCGGATCAACCCGGATGCGCGCCATCGGTTCGGGAAAGGCCACCTTCAGCACATAGGGACCGCCGTAGATCTTGGCGTCGACGTCGACGTGCATCGCCTCGGTGAAATACAGCTCCGGCGATCCGGTCGGGATGTAGAAGAACTGAAACGTGCCCACGTTGCCCCAGATCGGCTGGACCACCAGGCTGAGTTCCGTCACCGCGCGCACCCGCCGCGGCAGCTCCAGCTCGAAGTGCGGGTCGTCCCGCCCGCTGCGCACGGTGGCGTCGGCCGCCGACCACTCCAGTGAGTTCGGTGAAATGATCCGCACCTCCGCCGGCTTGAAGGTGGATTCCCACGGGATGAGCGGCGACACCCAGGCAACCAGCGTCAGGAACAGGGCCGCCGCCGCCAACCACAGCCATGAACGACGGCGGATCACCGCGGGCTTCATCGAAAGCATTTCCCCGGCTGACGGCATTCCGGCCGGTTCGTTGATTCGTTGGTGAGCCCCATCGCCGGCATACGCTGAGACAGACGTTTGCCCTTGGTCAAACCAAGAGGTGGGTTGGGGGCGGCGATTCTCGCGTCGCGGCAAGATCAGGTGGAGCACGGACTCCGGACGCGCTCGAAACGCGTCCGGAGGCCGCGTTCCACCTATTTCCGCCCCGCCCCTTGTCTTGCCTCCGACACCCGGGTCCGCAGTATGCGCGTTCGATTGTCGCACCCTCCCAGGCCACCCACCCGTTCCCCGCTCCGTTACGCGCTTTCCCGGCAAGGCGCGCTGTGGGCGGGCGCGATCGCCCTCACCGTCCTGAAGCTCTGGCTCGTCTCGGCTCAGCCGTTGACGGCCGCCGCGAATGCGACCTACGACGACCGGCTGTTCGTCAATCTCGCCGACTCGATCCTGCACGGCCGCTGGCTGGGCGCCTATGACCACCTGACCCTCGCCAAGGGCCCCGCCTACTCCGTCTTCATCGCGCTCGTGCACCGGCTGCACGTGCCCCTGCCGCTGGCCCAGCAGCTCCTCTACGTGCTGGCCTGCGCCGCGCTGACGCTGGCGGTGGCGCCGGCGTTCCGGCTCCGGGTGCTGCCATTCGCAATCTACGCCGTCCTCCTTTTCAACCCGATGTCGTTCGAGGCCCCGGTCATGGCGCGGGTCCTGCGCCAACATCTCGCGACGCCGGCTGCGATGCTCGTCATCGCCGGTTTCGCCGGGCTTTGGTTTCATGCGCGCGCCCACTACTACGTCCGTCTGCTGTGGAGCGCGGCCGCGGGCGCCGGGCTGGCCGCTTCGTGGCTGAGTCGCGAGGAAGCGTCCCTCCTCCTGCCCGCCGCACTGCTGCTGGCGGCCGGGGCCGCGCTGGCACACCGGCGTTCCTGGGGCCGCGCCCCCACCTGGATTCTCCTCGCCGTGCCCTGGCTGACCGTTGCCGGGGCCACCGCCGTCGTCGCCGCGCTCAATCACCACTACTATCGCGCCTGGGTGACGGTCGAGTTCCGGGCCGCGGAATTCGCCGATGCCTACGCCGCACTCGTCCGCGTGCGTCCCCACGAATGGCAGCCGTACGTGCCGGTCGCGCGCGAGGTGCGCGAGCGCATCTATCCGGTCAGCCCGGCGTTCGCCAGCCTGCGCGACTATTTCGAGGGCGACCAGGGACGGAACTGGGCCGCGCTGGGCACGAGCCTCACGGGGCGGCCGCGCGAGGACCGCGAGATCGCCGGCGGGTGGTTCGTCTGGGCCCTGCGCGACGCGGTGCACGCGGCGGGCGATTGCCCCGATGCGGGGAGTGCGCTGCGTTTTTACCGCCGGCTGGCCGATGAGGTGAACGCCGCGTGCGACGACGGACGCCTCGACTCACGCCCGCGGCGCAGCGGGTTCCTGTCGCCATGGGACGAGAGTTACCGGGGGCCCCTGCTCGCGGCCTTCCAGCGCGGCGCCGTTTTCCTGACCCGCTTCGACCAGTTCTACGCCCGGCCGGGCCCGAGCACGGGCGATGAACAGGGGCTCGAGCTGTTTCGCGCCATCACCAGAGCCCGCCTTTCCCCGACGGAAGGAAATCCGCCCGCCTACACTGCCACCCAGCGCGCCCAGTTGCGCGTCCTCGAGGGCATCGGCCGCGGCTACCAGGCCGCGCACCCGTTCCTGCTCTGGGCGGCGTTCGCCGGAACGCTCCTGCTCGCGGCGTGGCCCGGTCGCGACGAGCGCCGGCCGCTCCTCGCCCTGCAGGCGGCGCTCGCCGGGACGGTGATTCTGACGCTCGCGGCGATCGCCCTGATCCACGTCAGTTCGTTCCCCGCCCTGATCACCGGCTATTTCCACGGCAGCTATCCGCTGATGCTCGGCTTCACCGCGGCGGGCTTGGCCGGGGCGATCGATTTCCTCTGGCGGCGCTTCGCCCCGGCGCCAGCCAACGGGGCATCTTGAACTTGCCATCGCCGCCCGCCCCGCTTCCGTCGCAGGATCAAATGCCCATCGCCGCCCCCGCATCGTCCGAAGACCGTTCGCGCCGGGCCGGAATTGTGTTCGGCGTCATCGCGCTGCTTTTTGCGGTGACCTTCCAATTGCGGGGTGTCTGGCCGGGCCTGACGCGCGCGGCGGCGGACCGCGAGGAGATCGTCGCCGCCATCTCGATCCGGTCCCTTGCCGCAGACGGGCTGCAGGTCGACTATCCGGTGCCGGTGCTGGGCCGCCCGTGGAAACTGCCCGCGGAATTCGGCATCTACCGCAACGTCGCGGCCGGCGTCAGCCGGGCGACGGGCTGCCCGGCAGAATCGTCCGGACGGGCGGTGGCGCTGGCGTTCTTCTACCTCAGCCTGCCGGCCGTTTACCTGCTCGCGCGCCGTTTGGGTTCGGACCGGGCCGGCGGCCTTCTGGCGGTCGCATTCTGGCTGTTGAGCCCGTTCGGCTGCACGCAGGCCAGCGCGCTGACCGGCACGACAGCCGCGATCGCCCTTTCCGCGTGGTGGCTTTGGTTCTTCCTGCAAAGCCTGTCGTCGCCGGCGCTCGTCACCCGTCTGGCGGTCGCGCTGGCCGGCGTGGTCGCCGCGCCCGCGGGCGGCACCACCTTCCTCGTTTTCGCCCTCGCCGGGCTGCTGGCCTGGCAAAGGGAGCAGCGCCCGCCCGCGCCGCCACTCGGGCCGGTGGTCAGCGCATTGGCCGGCCTGCTGCCGGCCGTGGTTGCGGCGGTCCTGTGGACCCGGCACGCCGACGGGTTAAAGGCGGCGAATCCCTACGCCGGATTCCTCGACTCCGCGCAATCGTGGGGCGCGGCGTTCGGAACCCTCGCCCAGCGGGGGGGCGGTGATTTCTGGATTCTGTACTGCGGGGTCATCTTCACCGCGCTGGTCACGCCACTCGTGGGGCTGCTCCTATTGGTCTTCTCCTCCGCCCAACCGCCGGCCAACCGGTCCGCCCTCCTGCGACTGGCCCTGGCGGTCGCCGCCGGCCTGGTTTTGCTGCTGCCCCTCTACGACACCCAACCGCGGGAGCTCGGGTCGCCGATTCTTCTCTCCAGCGTGCTCCTCGCCGGATTTACCGCGAACATCCTGCGCGGGCGCGGCGCGGTCGCATGGGTCGCCGCCGTCCTGATCGTCGCCGCCCAAACCCAGCTCAAGATCGCCCCGGGCGAGGAATTGCGCAGTCCCCTGCCCGACGCCGGCGAACTCACCCAATCCGTGAACCTGGCCACCCGGCCCGGGGACCTGGTGGTGACCTCGGGCCAGGATGTCGACCTGCTCTTCGCCTATCAGGTCAATCGCCGCGCGGTTCTGGTGCCGGCCGGTCGCGAGACCGACATCGCGGCGCTGACCCGCGCGATCGGCGACCGCCGGGACTGGCACGTCGGCGCCGTTGTCGTCACCGGCCGTTACCGCTCCGAGCCCGCGCAAATCGCCGACCTGCGCCGCCTGTTCGGCCTGACGGAGAACCCTCTCCTGCAAACGTCGGCCAGCGACGTCTATTTTCCCGCCGACACCGACGCCTCCGCCCGGAAAACTCTCGAGTCCACCGGCCACGCCACCCTGCTCCGCCGGGATCCCGCGGCGCCGACCCCGCCGGTCGTAACCCTGCCCAAGCCCACTCCGCCGATTGCGCCAAAGGAAGTCCTGGACCCGTTCTCGATGATGTCGCCGCAGCCCAACCGCCACGCCGTGCCCTACGACCTGGCTGCGCACCGGGTCGACGGCGTGCCGTGCTTTTTCGCCCATGCGCCGACCACCCTCGAATTCGATCTGCCGCTCGGGGCCACGCAGCTCTCGATGGAATTCTTCATGCCGGAAGGCGCCTACACGGGCAAGGGTGACACCGACGGCGCCGACGTGGTGGCCACGCTGCGTCATCCCAACGGCATCGCCGAGGAGCTTTTCAGCCGGCACCTCGACCCGATGAACTCGCGGGCCGACCGCAAGTCCCAGACCGCCAGCGTCACCTTCAAGGGCGAAGCGGGTTCGACGCTTGTCCTGCAAAGCCTGCCCGGGCCGAAAATGCGGGCAAACTACGACTGGGTTTATTTCCGGCGGGTCGAAATCAAATGAGCCGCCGGCCGGGCCGAATGATGACTTGATGAACGGACGCAGGGTCCGCAACTTCACCCGTTGATGCCCGATTCCCCAGCCGCCGTCCCGTCCCGCCGCACCACCTGGCTCGCCGCCGCGGTGCTGCTGGTGGCCCTCGCGGCGCATGCGTACCTCGTCGGCATCAGTTGGCGGAGCACCGGGTTGATTGGCCAGGAGTTCCGCCAGACACAGACGGCGATCTCGTGCCTCTTCACCCAGCGCGACGGCTACAAGATCGATTACCCCACCCCGGTGTTGGGCAAGCCGTGGTCGGCCCCGATGGAATTTCCGCTCTACCAGTGGGCGGTCGCCGCCTGGGCCAACGCCACCGGCCAGCCGATCCACATCGCCGGGCGGTGGGTGAGCGTGCTGTCATTCTACGCCGGGCTGCCGGCCCTGTTCCTTCTCCTGCGCCGCCTCCGCCTGCCCTCGTACCAGGCCGCGCTGGTCCTGGCCTTCATCGTCGCCAGCCCCATCTACATTTTCTACACCCGCGCCGTCCTAATCGAATCCCTGGCGATCGCGCTCGTCGCCTGGCACCTCTATTTTGTGATTCTTTGCGTCGAAGGCGGCCAGGGCCAAGGCTTTGGCCGGGCCGGCGGCCGGCGTTTTTGGCTGCCGTTGGCGGGGGCGTGGCTTTTCGGCGTCGCCGCCATTCTCGTCAAGATCACCACCTGGCTGGGCTGGATGCTTCCGGCCATCGTGCTCACGGTCGTGCTGCTCTGGCGGGCGTGGCGCGCCCCGGAGCGTTCGTGGCGGGAGATCCTCGTCATCGCCGGGCGCGCCCTCGCCGCCACCGTCCCGGTTTTCCTTGTCGGACTGGCCTGGACCCGCGAGGCCGATCACATCAAGTCGCTCAACCCCGCGGCGGCCTTTCTCCTCTCGAAGAATCTCAACGACTGGAACTTTGGCTCGCTGGCGATGCGGCTGAGCGGACGGTTCTGGGTGACCGTCTGGAACAACGTCACGTCCTACCAGCTGGCCGCCCCCGTGGCCATCGCGTGCGGGCCATTCCTGCTCCTGCGGAAGTCCGTCTGGCGGCCGCTGGTCTTCACGCTCGGGCCGTTCCTGGGCACGTTGATGATCTTCACCAACCTCTATTTCCTCCACGACTATTATTACTACGCGATCGCGCTTTTCGTCGTGGGCGCCGGCGCCATCATCGTGGTCCAGCTGCTGGAAGTGACCGCGCTGCCCCGCTGGGCGGCGTGGGGCGCCGTGCTCTTCGCCCTGCTCCTGCAGTTCGCGACGTACTACCAGGGCTATTACCAGTTGCAGCAGCTCGATTTCTACGGGGCGAACGGCCTCACCCAGGCCATCAAGGCGCTGAGCAAACCCGACGACGTGATCGTGATCTACGGCGACGACTGGGCGTCGATGATCCCGTACTATTCCGAGCGCCGCGCCCTCATGATTCCCGGCTGGCGGGAACACGACGAAGAGAGCGTCCGCCAGAGCACCAAGCTGCTCCAGGGCGAGAAGGTCATCTTCCTGCTGATGCGCGGCAACAGCCGCGGCATGCTCGACGCCGTCGACGCGCGCAGCCACGACCTCGGCATCAGCCCGGAGCTGGCTTTCAGCCACGAGCCGACCGGCATCAATGTCTACGTCCAGGGCCGCGACCTCGACCGCATCTCCCGCCAGATCGCGGACGGCACGTTTCACGGGATCAAGCTGCACCACCAGCCCCCGGGCAGCGGCCGGCCGGCCGCCAACGCCAACACGCTCACCGCCACCACCGATGAGGTCCGGCGGGCGTACTTCTACATGATGACGCCCGCGCCGAAGCTCTATTCGATCCCGTACGACCTGTCGGTGTACAACGCCGACACCCGGCACCCGCAGTTCAGCGCGCACGCGACGACCGAGCTGATCTTCGACATTCCCGCCGGTGCCACGGCGGTGAAGGGCGTCGTCGGCGTGATCGACAACGCCTACCTGCAGGGCGCCACGAAGGGCGTCGCCTTCGAGGTCCTCGCACGCAAGCCCGGCGCGGACGACCTGCTCCTGAGCCGCCTCTTCCTCGAGCCCCGCTTCACGCCGGCGGATCGCGGTCCGAAGAATTTCACCGCGAACATCCCGCCCGGCTACGAGGGCCACGAGATTGTCGTCCGCAGCCGCCCGGGCCCGACCGGCGACGCCTCCTACGGCTGGGGCTACATCGAGAAAATCTCGATCCACTGAGAATGCCCGCGCATCCGACCGGCGAAATTGCATTCGGCCTTGAGAAACCCGCCCAGGGGAAACTCGACCAGCCTGTCGTTGAATTCGCCGGCTGGGCCTGCTCCCCCACGGGCGAGGAGTTCACGGACGTGCGCGCCGTGCTGGATGGCAAGCCCTTCCTCGGCCTGTACGGCCTGGTCCGGCCCGACCTCGTGCCGATCTTCCCCCACAGCCCGCCCGCGCGCGGCGCCGGCTTCCGCATCTGGGTTCGGCCCTGGCTCGGCGCGCGGACGCTCGTGTTCGAGCTGCTCGACCGCAGCTACCGCTGGCGCGAGTTCCACCGACTGGCAGTCGAGCCCGGCGGCGCCCTCCCCGCCCGCCGGCCCAAGCCGGTGCTGCCGGCCAAGTTCATCTCCGAGAGCCTATTTCACCTCTACCGGTACTTTCACTACCGGCGCGCCGCCGAGGTCCGCCGCGAAGCCCGGCGCATCCTCGCCGAGATCACCACCGAGTGCATGATCATCTATCCCGGCGCGGACCTCCATGGCGTGCAGGAGATCCCCGGGCACTGGATCCATGCGCTCTACGACAAGTTCCGCCTCAACGGCTGGGCGTTCAGCGAGCAGCGCACCATCAAGCAGATCACCGCCAGCATCGGCCCGGGCCGCGACAACCGCCTCATCCACGGCCAGGCGCGCGAGGACGTCGCCGCCTACAACCCGACCTGGCCGCAGGCGCTCAAAAGCAATTTCTACGGGCTGGTCGACATCCCGCGCGACACGCCCAGTCCGGCGGCGCTGAAAATCTTCGTCGAGTACACCGACGGCGAGAAGGTGCTCTTTTTCACCAAGCGCCTTTTCCTGAACAAGCAGGACGAGCACACCGGACCGGTCCCGGTGTACAGCGAGCGCCTCTTCTGGCGCTGCGCCACCTCGCTCCTGCTCCCGGTCCTGGCCGGCCGCGTCCGCGTCGATGACTGGAAAGAGCTGCGCCGCCAGGTCCTGGTCTGCCGGCGCGAGTTGCAGGAGGCGATGGTGCGGAAGTCCACCCGCCCGGCCGTGGCCGCGCCCCCGCGAGTCACCGACCCGTACCAATTGTGGCTCGCGAACAACAAACTGTCGCGCAACCTCGCCCGCCTGCTCGCCGCCGACGGCACCCGCCTCGCCGCCCGCGGCCCGAAGATCAGCCTGGCGGTGCCGCTCTACAACACCCCGGAGCATTTTCTCGAGGAACTCATCGAGTCGGTCACCCTCCAGCATTATCCCCACTGGGAGCTGTGCCTGGCCGACGACGCCTCGCCGCAACCGCACGTGGCCCGGATGCTGCGCGCCGCCGCAGCCGCCGACCCGCGGATCAAGTTCGTGGTCCGCCCGCAAAACGGCCACATCGCCGAGGCCACCAACTCCGCCCTCGACCTCTGCACCGGCGAGTTCGTCGGGCTGGTCGACCACGACGACCTGCTGCCGCCCGACGCCCTGCTCCACGTGGCCGAGGCCATCCTCGCCAACCCGGGCGCGGGGTATTTCTACACCGACGAGGACAAGATCAACGAGGCCGGCGAGCGGTACGACCCGCAGTTCAAGGGCGCGTGGAACCCCGAGATGGCGATCACGCACAACTTCACACACCACCTCAGCGTCATCCGCCGCGACCTCATCGACCGCGCCGGCCGGATGCGCGGCGGCTTCACCGGCGCGCAGGACATCGATCTCTTCCTGCGCGTCTTCGAGTTGCTGGCGCCCGACCAGATCGTCCATGTACCGTTCATCGGCTACCACTGGCGCTCGCACCCGGAGAGCACCGCCAGCCATGGCGGCCAGAAGGGCTACCTCTTTGACGCCGCCCGGCGCAGCATCACAGAGGCAATCGCCCGCCGCGGCCTGCGCGCCAGCCCGTACCTGCCGCCGCTGTGCGAAAAGTTCGCCCTCTGCCTGCACCAACTGCGCTGGGACCCGGCGCTGCTGCCGGAGAATCCGGTCACTATCGTCATCCCCACCCGGAATCGCGCCGACCTCCTGCGCCGGTGCCTCGATTCCCTCGCCCGCACCACGGACCGGCGCTGGGTCCGGGTCCTGGTGGTCGACGATCACTCCACCGAAAAGGACACCCTCGACTACCTGGCCACGCTGCCGTCCCGCCCGGACCTCGACTGCCAGGTGCTGGTGAACGCCGCGGCCGGCGACAAGTTCAGCTACTCGCATCTCGTCAATCTCGGCACCGCGGCCGCCGCCACGCCGCTCGTGCTTCACCTGAACAACGACGTGGAGGCGCTTGAGCCGGGCTGGCTGGAGGACATGGTCGGCTGGCTGTCCGTTCCGGGTGTCGGCGTGGTCGGCGCCAAGCTCGTCCACGCCGACCAGACGCTCAACCACGCCGGCATCATCGTCGGCGCGCAGGGCGGACTGGCCGACGCGCTTTTTGCCGGTCTGCCCAAGGACGACCTCGGCTATCTGTTCCTGCCCCATTGCGCGCGGAACGTCACCGCGGTCACGGGAGCCTGCCTGCTGACCCGCACCGATCTTTACCGCCAGTTGGGCGGATTCGACAGCGCCGACTTCGAGGTGGCGTACAACGACATCGACTACTGCCTCCGGGCGCAGGCCGCGGGCTTCCGCACGGTCTTCACTCCGCAGGCCGTGCTGCAGCACATCGGGAGCGCGACGCGCGGCCGGGCCTACTCGGAGCGCGAGCACCTCGCGTTCGTCCAGCGCCACGGCCTCCATCGCGACCCGTACCTGAGCGAGGTGCTCGAGTATCATCCGCCCCACCTGCGCCCGCTGTCGACCGACCACCGCTACGCCCGCCGGCCGGTCACGATGCGGGTGCTCTTCGTCACCCACAACCTCCGCTTCGAGGGCGCCTCGCTCATTGCGTGCGACCTCGCGCGCTGGTTCGCCCGGCAGCCGGGCGTCAGCGTCCGCGTGGTGTCGATGGAGGACGGTCCGGTCCGGAAGGAATACGCCGACGCCGGGTTGCGGCTCGAGATCGTCGACCCGGCGCCCTTCTACCGCGCGAAGGCGCCGGAGCTGTTCGACGACGCCATCGCCGCGTTTGCCCGCGACTGCGACTGGCAGGACGCCGACCTGATCGTCGGCAACACCCTCGCCAGCTTCTGGAGCGTGCACGTCGCTGGCGCGCTGGGGAAATCGAGCGTCCTCTACATCCACGAGAGCAACCCGATCAAGACGTTCTTCGCACCCTCGCTCTCGCCGTTTGTCCAGCCGCGCGTCGAGGAGGCGGTGCGCAAGGCCAACCGCGTCGTCTTCACCGCCCACGCGAGCCGCCGGGTCTTCGAGAACCTCAACACGCGCGACAATTTCCGCGTGCTGCCCACCTGGCAGGACCTCCGCGCCATGCGCGAGTTTGCCGCCGGGCACGGCAAGACGGACCTGCGCCAGAAGCACCAGCTCGACCCGGCCGCCACGTGGATCGCCAACATCGGCAGCATCTGCGTGCGCAAGGGCCAGCACATCTTCCTCCGCGCCATCGACCACCTGCACAAGCACGACCCGGGGTTCTTCCAGGGTCGCCCGCCCGTGCGCTATCTCCTCGTCGGCAGCCGCCCGGGCATCTACACCGAGTCGCTGCTCCACGACATCGAGCTGCTCGGCCACAAGGACAAGTTCGTCATCGTCGACGAGACGCGCGAGGTCTTCGACTACTACCAGCTGAGCGACGTGTTCGTCTGCACGAGTTTCGAGGAAAGCTCGCCGCGCGTCCTGATCGAGGCCGCCACGTTCCGGCTCCCGATCATCAGCACCAACGTCAACGGCATCCCCGAGATGTTCGTCGACAAGGATGAGGCCCTGCTCCTGCCCGCCGGCGACCACCTCAAGCTCGCCGCCGCGCTCAAGCAGGTGCTGCTCCAGCACTGGGCGGGCGATGACAAGATGGCCTCGATGGCGTACTCGCGCGTCCACCGCTTCTTCGACATCAACCAGAGCATGCCGCGGCACCTCGCCAACGCCCGCGAGGCCTACCTCTCCGAGCCGACCGTCTGATTCGACCCATGATCGAAACCGACGACTATATCGTGCTGGTCGAAAAGCCGTCCCAGTGGGGGCTGGCGCCGGGCCGTCACTGGATGAGCGGATGGTTCGTCGCCAAACCGGGCCGCCTCTACCACGACATCCGGGCCTGGGTGGACGACGTTTGTTACCTCGGCATCCTCGGGCTGCCCCGCCGCGACCTGCACGCCAAGTTCAACTTCGGGTTGAACAGCCTTCTGTCCGAGTTCTACCTCGAGTTCGACGCCTGGCCGGGGGCGTCGCGGATCCGGCTCGAGGTGCTCGATGACAACTACCGCTGGGGCGAGGTCTGGCGCAGCGACATGCTGGTCCTCGGCGACCGGGTGTCGCCGCCGCGTCCGCAACTTCCGGCGGAGGCGATTCCGCGGATGCTGGAGGCCATCCTGAAGGACCAGGTCCGCCGGCCGCTGCTTTCGCTCGACGAGATCGCCGACGACCACGTCAAGGCGTCGGCCGCGTTTTTCCTGACCCGGCACCCGCACCGTCCGTTCGACGGCTACATCGACCATCCGTCCATGGTGGCGCCGTCGCAGTTCGACCGGGTCACGCTCAAGGGCTGGGTCTTCCACCCGGACCAGCCGATTGCCCGTCTGCTCGGCTGCACCGGCGGCGGCGGTCTCACTCATCTCGAACACGGCATGCCCCGCCCCGAGGTCGCCGCGCGCTTTCCGGAATTCCCCCTCGCGGCCCACTCGCAATTCTTCGGTTTCGCCGACGTCGACGCCCGTGCGCCCAGCCCGCTTTTGGTCCGCGTGTATGCCGAGCTGCCCAACGGGGAATTCCACATCGTCTTTGCGCGACGCTTTTACCAGCGATCGACGATCGAGGTGGAGTCGCCCTGGCCGCCGGTGCACACCGCGTTGTTTCGCGACGCGGTTCGCGCGTTCACCGCCGCCTGCGAACGTCATCGGATGGACCTGCCCGACCGCTTCGCGCGCTGGCGGGCGCTGTGGCAAGCCCGCCGGTCCTTCCTCACGCGTCCAAAATTCACCGAGGTCCGACGCACCCCGCGACCGACGGCGGCGGCGGCCGAGCCTCTGCGGGTATTGCTGGTCTCCCACAACCTGAATCTCGAGGGCGCCCCGCTCTTCCTCTTCGAGTACGCGGCCTGGCTGCGAACGGAAGCGAAACTGGAGGTGACGGTGCTTTCCGGCGCCGACGGCCCGCTGCGCGCCCGCTACGAGGAACTCGGCATCGGCGTGGTCGTCCACGACACGACGCCGCTGGCGGCGCCGGTGAATGCCGCGGCGTTTGCTTCCGCGGTCGCCGCGTTGGCCGCGAGTCTGCGCGACCTTCCCTGCGATATTGTCGTCGCCAACACGCTCGTGTCGTTCTGGGGCGTGCAACTGGCCGTGCAGCTGGGCAAGCCGTCGCTGTTCTACATCCACGAAAGCGCGACCCTGCCGCGTTTCTTCTTCGAGCGTCTGCCGGACGCCTGCCTGCCGCTGGTGGACGCCGCGCTCAATCTCGCCGACCGCGTCTGCTTCCTGACCCCGGCGACGCGCGCCTACTATGAACCGCACGGTCGCTCCGGCAATTTCATCCTCGTCAGCACGTGGATCCAGCTCGCCGCCATCCGGGCCCACCGCGCCGCCCACCGCCGCGCCGCGCTGCGGGCCAGACACGGCATCCCGGCGGATGCGCTCGTGATCGCCAACATCGGCACCGTCTGCGAACGGAAAGGCCAGCAGACATTCGTGCGCGCCCTCGAGCTGCTCCGCCGGCGACAGCCCGCCCTGTACAACCGCAGCGTCTCGCTGCTCGTTGGCGGACGCCCGACCGATTTTGAGCGCGGCCTGCTCAAGGACATCGCTTGGACCGGACTCGACCGCATCCGCATCATCGAGGAGAGCCGCGACGTCTATGACTACTACGCCCTCGCCGATGTTTTCGTGTGCACCAGCTTTGAAGAGTCGGTGCCGCGGGTCGTGCTTGAAGCAATGGCGTTCGGCCTGCCGATCGTGAGCACGGATGTCCACGGCATCCCCGACCTCGTGCGCGACGGCCGGGAGGCGCTCCTCGTTCGCGCCGGGTCGCCGTCGAAGCTCGCCGATGCGCTCGCCGCCGCGCTGCTCGACCCAGTGGCGGCGCAGGCCCGCGCCCGGCGCGCGGAGGCCCGGGTCGAAGCGGATTTCGCCCACGACCACGTCCTGCCCCGCCATGTTGAGCTACTCCGCGCGGTGGCGGGAAAGTGACAACCGGAGGACGGAACGGCCGGGAATTCTAGTCGGGCTTGCCGTCCGCGCGGCGGCGAGGCCCGGCTGCGATTCCCACTCTTCCCCGCGACTCGCCCCAATTTCGAAGTCCACGCGTTTCCCTTCGATTCCTTACTGGCGATAGGCCGGCGATCGGTTTAATGTTCACCCACGGCGACCTCCTCAAAAACGTCCGCCCTTGCACCTTCCCCCCCCGGCAAGATATGCCGATCTGCGTTTTTATTTGAGGTGGAAATTCGTTTCCGCCGATCCCACAACAATCTAACAATCTGAATACGCCAACCGCCGGTTGGCATAGACAACGTTGGGCAAAGCAATGAAGCTCCTCTCGGCCATTCTCTCGCTCGTTTGTCTCGCCGCAGTTGCAAACGCGCAGTTGGACGAGAGGCCTATCCGTGCAGTCGGCATCGTTAGTCTGGAGGTTTTCCCCGGTCGCCCGAATTACGAGAGCATCAAGGAAGGCGATGAGCCCGAGAAGGAGTGGATCCTGACCGTGGCGAGCGAAGAGAGGAATGAAAGATTCCAACTCGTCGTGATCGACGGGCGCGAGCAGAAAGATTCGATGCTGCGTCGATGCATCGGAAAGAAAGTCGCCGTCGAGGGGTCAATTTGGGAAGCGCATACCGGACACCACCACACGCCGTTTCTGATTACTGTCAGAACGATCCAAGAAGAGCCCAACCAGTCCCCGCACCCAACTCGGGCCTCCGGCCCTCGTGGATGACATCAACGTTCGACGAGAGAATGAAGCAGCCCACGCCAACCGTAAGTCGCAGCGACGTTGAACGCATCGTTCGCAGGGATTTTCCATCGGAAGACTTCACCACGGTCATGGCGTTGTTGGACACATACGGCACCGAGAGTTACGGGCGAGAAAAGGACCGAGTTCAGCTTGCGGTGCTGAAGCTGGCAGACGGATCGATTGATTCGCTTTTGAGCCAGATTGAAATAGCCAAGTCCGACTATCGGGATGTGCTTTCACCTGCTGAGTATCCGTCGTACAAGTGGAGAGAAAAGGACGTGGCAACGCTGCAGAAGATCTATCAGGACGACTGGCACCAGTATTCCGAATGGCTGCACAGAACGTCGAACCACTCGGCGCAGCCGACCCCGCCGAGGGGCGGCTGATCGAAACGTTCGGTCCCTGTGAATGCGATAGGAGTCATACTGGATTCTTCCCCAAAGGCGTGGAAATTGTTTCTGGTTTGCGCATACCTTCCCGCGACAGTTATCGCGGTTTCTTGGGCGGCGACTCGCTGGAAGAAATCGCTGACCTTAGTTGCGTTGGCGTTTGCAGCTGTCTCTGCTGGTTTGATCGTGGGACAGGTAAAGGCTGACGTTGATTGGTGGGCTTCTCTTGCGTTTCATCTCCGCAAAGGCCAAGCGATCGCGCCATACGACAAACAGTACTACGTTGCAGCAGCCTTTGCGGCATTGTTTCCGTTCCTGATGATTGCTTTGTTCTACTTGAGCGCAAAAAGAGGACCGAACCACCCGACGGAACCACGCTCGCCAAGCCGAGCTGGTTCGCCTTAACGTTGGCCGTGAATATCGCGCGAGTCAGTTTGGTGCTGTTTGCTTCAGTCGGAACGCTTGTGGCCGGAGAAGTATCAGCAGCGTTCAGAACCCTGGTGAGCAAGTCTCGTAGCGTCGAAGTTTTCGCAGTGCCAAAAAGCAAAGAAGCAGAGCCCTGGACGAGAGTTTACTCCGCCACCAGCGATATTAGGCAGATCGCAAATTCCCTCGATTTTATTGACCCGAAGCCCCGTCGGTTAGCTGACGGTAGCTTGGCATATGCTGGACCATGCAAGTGCCTTCCCACGCATTTCATCACGTTCGGCCTAAAGGATGGATCAGCGTTGCCTCTCTTTTTGGTTCTCAACGGCGATGAGCCCGTTATCGTTGATGTGCAGAAAGAAGATTCACCGCGGCTGAATATGCCCTGGCATACCTCCCTTAAGTTGACGCCTGAAAGCGAAGAGGCGGTTCGCGACCTGTTGAAGGTCCCAAGAAGAGCGGCCAACCACTCGGCGCAGCCAACCCCGCCGAAGGGTGGCTGATCGCAACGTTGACGTCCAAACGGAGGAATCAGATGACACGAGTTCGCGTTGATAGCTTCACCATCTCGCTCGACGGATACGGAGCCGGCCCAAGTCAAGACATCAACAATCCGCTCGGGGTTGGCGGGAGGGATCTGCACCAGTGGTTAGTTCCAACCCGCACGTTCCAGCGGACCTTGTTCGGGAAGGACGGCGGAACGACCGGGGTTGATGATGACTTCGCCGCTCGGGGCTTCGCGAATGTAGGGGCCTGGATTCTCGGCAGGAACATGTTCAGCCCGCATCGGGGACCCTGGACGGACATGAACTGGAAAGGCTGGTGGGGAGGCAATCCACCGTATCACGTTCCGGTCTTCATCATGACGCATCATGCGCGTCCACCGATCGAGATGGATGGCAACACGACGTTCCATTTTGTCACCGGCGGCATTCGCGACGCGCTGGAAAGGGCCCGCCAGGCGGCCGGCGGAATGGACGTGCGCGTCGGCGGTGGGCCGAATACCATTCAGCAGTTTCTTCGCGAGCGCCTCATCGATGAACTGCACATTGCCATCGCACCCGTCCTGCTCGGCGGAGGTGAACGGCTGTTCGAAGGGATCGACTTGCGGGCCCTGGGCTACGAATGCATCAAATCCGTGGCCTCGGAAAAAGCCACGCATGTTGTCCTTCGAAACCAAGGGTGTTAAGTAGAAGTGGATTTCGCCATGTCAGCTCGCTCCAGCTATGCGACAAGAGCCGCGGCCGCCGCGATCGCGAAGGGTCATTCGGTTCCGGCTGCATTGCGCGAACTGCTCATCTGGACCACTGATCGCACGACGGCTCCGGAGGTCGAAGCCTACTTTGGCCGGCACCTCGACGACGCGAATTTGCTGAACGAACTTTTTGCGATTGCGCGCGAAGGAGAAGACGCAGGCGATGCGCCCTGGGCGGCGGCGAATCTGATTGCCGAGTTTCCCGCAGCCTTGCTTTCCAGCCATCGCGAAGAGTTGGTCGCGCTCGCCCAGTTCGAGTGGGACTTCTTGCGTCAGCCCGCGCAGAAGGCACTCACGAAGATCGGGGAAAAATGAGGAAGGGTCAGCCCCAGGGGTCACGTCTTGATTCTTGACCTGGATGCCTTGGAACTGCGCCTGCCCCGCCTGCCGGATCACGCCGGGAGATCGATCCCGAAGCTCGCCCGCAAGCCGTCCTTTCCGCGGGGCGTGACCGCCACCGCCCGGGGAGTCGGCGGCCGCCGAATCCACCGGAGCTCGAGCAGCCGGCCGGCCAGGGCCGCCCCCAGCGCGCCGCCGACGTGGTCGCGCCGCTCGCTCCAGTCCAGGCATGCCGGCGCGAGCAGGCGCCGGCCGCGGGCCAGGGCGTCCAGGTCGATCCCGAATTCCCTGAATCCGGCCCGGCCTCGGGCGGTCGGCGCAAACGCGCCGCGCTCCACCTCCAGCCAGCACCGGCCGACAAGGCCGGCCGCTAGGGCAATCCCGAGCTGCCCGGCCAGGTGATCGTAGCAGAATCGCGCCGCCTCGTGCGCCAGCGGCGGCTCGTCGGTCGGCGACGTGCGGGGGCGGGCCACGACCAGCATCGCCTCGATGCAGCGAGCGACGGCGGGCGTTGCCAGCCGGAAGTACTTGTGCCGTCCCTGCGGGCGCACCGCCACCAGCGCGTCGGCCGCCAGCCGGCGCAGGTGCGCGGTCGCCGTGGCCGGCTCCACGCCCGACCCGTACGCCAGCTCCTTCGCGGTCAGCGCGCGACCGTCCATCAGCAGCGTCAGCATCCGGATCCGCGTCGGCTCGCCCAAGGCGCGCGCCAGCCGGGCCATGTCGGGTTCTGCAGGCATGGTTTGATGCAAACCAAACTGTTCCTGCGTGCAAGCCCGGCGCGGCCCCGGCAGGATCGCCGGATGAAGGACCTGTCCATCCGTCTCGAGAACCGACCCGGGAGCCTGGCGACGCTCGGCGAGACGCTAGGGCGAGCCGGTGTCAGCATCGAGGGCGGCGGCGCATGGGTCGTCGGCGCCACCGGCCAGGCGCATTTCCTGGTGGCGGACGGCGAGGCCGACCGCGCGCGGGCGGCGCTGGCGGACGCCGGGCTCGCCGTGTCGGCGGTCCGCGACGTCGTGGTCCAGAAACTCCGCCAGGGCGAACCGGGGCAGCTGGGCAAGCTGACGCGCCGGATGGCCGACGCGGGCGTCAATATCGAGGTGCTTTACAGCGACCACGCCAACCAACTGGTCCTCGTGGTCGACGATCCCGCGCGCGGCCGGGCGGTGGCTGACGCCTGGATGCGCGAGCGGGCTGGAAAGGCCGTTTCATGAAAACCCATGCGTACGCCATCCAGCTCTGGTGGACGGGCAACGACGGCACCGGCACGTCGAGCTACCGGTCCTACCGGCGCGACCACGAACTCTCCGCGGCGGGCAAACCGACGATCGCGGGCTCGAGCGACCCGGCGTTCCGCGGCGACGCGTCGCGGTACAATCCCGAGGATCTCCTGGTCGCGGCGTTGTCGTCGTGCCACCTGCTCTGGTACCTGCACCTGTGCGCGGTCAACCAGGTGGTCGTGACGGACTACGTCGACGCCGCTGAGGGCTTCATGGATGAGAATCCGGACGGTTCGGGGCAGTTTTCCCGGGTTGTGCTGCGGCCGACGGTAACGATCGCGGCCGGTTCCGACCGGGCGCGGGCGGCGGCCCTGCACGAGGAGGCGCACCGGTTTTGCTTCCTGGCGCGGTCGGTCAACTTTCCGGTGACGACCGAGCCGGTGATCCAACGGGCGGAGTCTCCGCCGCCGGGTGGATAGCTCTGAAGATATCGACAAGTGAATACGCGGGACGAGGCCCGATAGAAGCAGCCTCGCCAACGCCGGCCGATTCATCGTATGCTGGCGCCACAATCATGAAACCAATTGCCCACCGAATGCTGATGGCTGTCTTCGCAATCGGACTCTGCTCCGGTTTGCTGGCGGAAGAGCGCCGGGAATACCCGCAGGTCTCGCTGTGCGGGCCGGGCGGGAGCAAGACGCCCATCAGTCGGGACGACTATATTGTCCTGGTGGTCGAGGGCCCCACTCTCTCGTACGAGGCCAACCCGATTCCGGGCGCCGACGTCGTTGAGTTCGTCAATCACCTCCTGCAGGTCAAGAAGGTCTCCTACATTGGCGTCTATCCGCGCGAGGGCACGAAGTACGGCGACGTTGTTCACGCCGTCGATCTGCTGCGTGGGACCTCGGCGAAGAACATCGGGGTCAGTATGAAGGAGCTTCCCTTGGGACGCGAGCCGTAGGGCAAGTGTGCCTCGCTCCCCGACCATGCCGGCAAAGCCGCCGGGCACGACGGCCGACCATGGCCGCCGGGCACCTGCCGGCGCCGTGAAGTCGCCGCCGCTTGGTGAAGTCGAGTCGGCCCATCCGTGAAAATCCTGGAAACCGATCGACTTGTGCTTCGCTGGCTCAAGGCCGACGATGCCGCCTTCGTGCTCCAGTTGGTGAACGATCCGGCGTGGCTGCGATTCATCGGCGACCGCGGCGTGCAGACGCTCGAGGATGCCGCGAAGTACATCGCGAATGGTCCCGTCGCCATGTACCAGCGCCTCGGCTTTGGCCTGTACCTCGTCGAGCTCAAGGAGCGCGCCGAGCCGATCGGGATCTGCGGGCTCATCAAGCGCGACACCCTCGAGGACGTCGACCTGGGCTTTGCATTCCTCCCGAGATTCTGGTCCCAGGGTTACGCCTTTGAGGCGGCATCAGCCACGCTGGCCTTGGGCGCACGGACATTCGGGTTGTCGCGGATCCTCGCGGTCACCTCGCCGGACAACGATCGGTCGGCCCGGCTGCTCGCTAAACTGGGGTTTCGCTTCGAGCGCCTCCTGCAGCTGACCCCGGGCGCGCCCGAAGTGAAGCTGTACGGCCTGAACATCTAGAACCCGGTTAGGAATCAGCAGCCCTTTCTTCGCCAATCCCCTAAAAGGGACATACTGAAAATACGGTAGACGGAAGAGTTGATCGGCTCCAGCGGGACCCGGATTGTCCGCCGGATGAGGGAAGCACGGATCAAGGTCGACCCCGATCGCGGCGAGGCTGTTTACCACTGCATCAGCAAGACCGTGAACGGCGAGAAGCTCTTCGACGACACCTGCAAGGAGGTTTTCCGACGCCAACTTTGGCTGCTGGCGGAATTCTGCGGACTGCAAATCGTCACCTACGCCATCGTCACGAATCATTTTCACATCCTGGTTCGGGTGCCCTTCCGGACTCCAGTCCCGGACCAAGAGTTGCTCCGGCGTTACGGCCTGCTGTACCCGAAGCCAACCAAGTACCGGGCGGCTCAACTGGCCGTGATCCGCAGTCAGTTGGCGAGCGATGGTCCGGCGGCCGTCGAATGGCGGCGGCGCCTCGGCTCCCTGATGGGTGATGTGTCGCCGTTCATGAAGCTCTTAAAACAACGTTTCAGCATCTGGTACAACAAGGCCCACCGGCGATTCGGGCCGCTGTGGTCCCAGCGATTCACCAGTGTCCTGATCGATCCGGCGCGGGCGGTAACGGAGACGATCGCCGCCTACAATGACTTGAATCCGGTTCGCGCCAATCTGGTGGCCGATCCCAAGGACTACCGGTTCTGCGGCTATGGCGAGGCGGTGGCCGGACACACCGCGGCGAGGGCGGGGCTGTGTTCGCTGAGTCCGGGTTTGTCGTGGCAGCAGAGGCAAGCGGAGTATCGCCAGGTGCTCTACGGCACCGGAGCGGCGGTCCGGACGCGGGGCCGACCGATCGACCTGGCCGCCTTTCAGCGCGTGATGAAGGAGAGGGGCCGGCTGACGCTGACCGAGGTCTTGCACTGCCGGATCCGCCATTTCACGCACGGAGCGGTTCTGGGCTCGCGAGCCTTCGTGCTTACCCACCTGGAGGCCTACCGTCGGAAAACGGGCCGCCGGGAGCGCACCGCTCCGCGGCCCTTGCCTGACCCCGGTCCGCTGGGAGCCTTGTTCACTCTCCGAGGACTCCGCCGCCGGGCGACCAGCTGACGGCATTGGCGGCTCTCCCTTCCGTCTGGTGCCTGGTGCCGATTTGCGAGCGACCTCAAGTCGTTGGCACCGGTTGCGGCATATTCGCAACCCGTCCAAAGGGCCCACCCGCCAGGAAATCTACGGTCCCGCGCAGCCTTCTCCAACTCCCGCGTATTTGACCTGTCCCTTTTAACCGGCGTGGCTGATCCCAAACGTTCGGCAAGGGGCCAAGGGGCGCACAGCAATTGAACTTGGGTTCTGCGCGTTTGCGGCCAAAACCGGTCGAGAAGACCAACAAGGAGGCCTAACGTGGATACACATAACCTGGTTGAGTACGGAAGTTTCGCTTTTGCGTGTGCGATCATCTCAGCACGGCGGGCGATGGAATTGGGTTACAATCAATCTCGCCAAGCCCTGATCGGCGTCGGCGGCTTCATTTTCGGCCCCTGATGTTGCTGGTTTTGTATATCCAGCTTCTCAATCAGGCCTCGGCTGACGGCAAACCCGGCGCGAAGATGATTTGAGCGTAGGCGAACGCGCGTCGATCGGTACCTGCCGAACCACCCGGCGGAACCAGCCTCGCCAAGCCGGGCTGGTTCATTGTAACGTTGATGTGCGCGACCGAGATGGCAGGGGGCCCCCGATGAGAAACTGGTATGAAACAGTCGAGGA